>JAEEGH010002453.1_pt1 | contig 50258 bp, 46 predicted proteins | sample 9134181 | NCBI WGS metagenome assembly JAEEGH01 (sample SAMN16246544, study PRJNA631951) | gut metagenome | biome: gut microbiome; feature: rumen; material: DP-attached | host: Bos | place: Iran: Karaj | collected 2018-10
CATCCGGTCACCTTTACCGGTGGCCTGGCACAACCTCGGGGGTATAGCTCAGCTGGTAGAGCACCTGCTTTGCAAGCAGGGGGTCGCCGGTTCGAATCCGACTATCTCCACCGAGAAATCGCTGCAATTAACTATAAATCAGTTAGTTGCAGCGTTTTTCTTTACCCTCGTCTACCGAAGAATCAGCCGAATTTGGCGCTTACATTTCGAAATTGCGCAGAATTAAACAATAAAGAAAAACCCTCTTGTAGAGGGTTGTCTTTAGCTTTTTCGCTTCTTTGTCTTATGCTTTGAAACATCCGCTAGTGCGGTCGGGTTCGCTGCAATAAACTCATCGAGTTTTTTTCGATTGAACTGATTTGTCCTTCCGACTCTGTAGGCTACACCGGCCTTCTGGAGTATTTTACTATCAACGATATCTTGGGCTTTGTTCGGTCCACAACCTAGATATTTCCATAAAGCCCTCATCCCAACCAGGACATCGCCACTGCCAACAGTCGGTGAGCTTGGTGCTGTTTTCCTGGGGCGATCTGGCCGTCGTCCATATCTGCGATTATATTCTACGGCACAGTCCTCTCTGAAGCCCTTGAAGATGTCGGACTTGATGATACCCTCGATGATTTCGATTTCTGATGTCGAGTATATCGCTCTCCCGCTCCAGAACTCTACCACTTTTTCTTTGGCGTTTTTTCTCATTTCTTCAAAAGAGGTATCATCTGCGACGGGGATAGAACGATGTTTCCTCCCACGGTAAAAGGCAGTCAGGATGTCTTCGTAGGGATGTCCGGCATAATTATCACACAGCACCCCGGCGAGCTTAAGGCGCTTGAAGTGGTCAGAAAGATCCGTTTTCACCTGGGATAGTTCAAATTCATTTGCTTCCAGGATACCCGGCTTCAGGTGATTAAAGTCCGATAAGGGGCAACTAATCGAACCCAGGATCAACTCTCTTTTTATAGGGAAGGTCGATTCCAGTATCTCGACGGCCTCACTGGTTGAAATCCGGAAATCAGATGGCAGAGTTGACGGATCAACCTCAAGGCCGACGTTTCCCCAAATTACCGCCAGCGTCTTAAGCAAGGGCTGATATAGTTCATGATAAAAGTAAAACGACCGTTCATCCTCATCCCCGTCGTGATAAAAGTCCTCCTTCTCGGATACGTACTTTCGATAATCGGGGAACATCATCACAGTGGGGGTGGCAGCAGTCCTCAGCCTTTCGTAGTAGGCCTGGATGGAAGTTAAAATGTTCTGTAATAAATCTTTATCCATACAAATAGCATTAAAGGCGGCCACATTTTGAATTGTGACCGCCATGATTTAGCAGCTAGATTCCTTTGTCGTTGCAAGACACATCTTCATATGTTATAATATCCCGTTCTCACGGAACTCTCGTAACAATCCGTATCGGCGTCCTAGGCGTTCGAACCTTCGACCATCCTCAGCAAGCTCCGACCAACTGTGGTCGCTGTCCCCGAAATGGAGTTGCCATTCTCTTGCCTCCTCCCGTATCTGATCCTTTCGGCGTTGGTATTCGTCGCTTCTATTATGTGTTTTCATAGTGAGTGGTTTTTGATTAAATGACACCATAGTTCACAATCTTATTTCGAAACTTCTGACTATAGGCTGTCCGATGGAATTCATCAATGAACTCCTGATGGAACTCTTCGCCATCTTCCAGGGACTCAATATCGTACCTTCCACAGAGCGTCTTCTTGGTAAATTCCCAACCCTCCTTCAGTCCAATGCCGCCTTTCTTAAGATGGTGGGCAAAGTACTCGACTTCGGTTTTCGGATAGACACGATCATCAAAACGGAAACCCTGATAGGCATCATTCTCATCCAGCCAGCACTTGGCCACGGTGTTCATGACCTTCTTGTCTTCATCTTCCCGAGTCAGCCGTCTCTGTGTTGAGGCCGTCTGTTCCCGGAGTTTTCTCAAAAATACATTTACGTATTTTTCTGTTTCGTTTGCCATATTTTCAAAAATTTAAATGCTCCGTTGCCTGTCACCCGGAGCTGTCGAATTATAATTCTTTGAAACGCTCTCTGTAATTTACATCAGGCGTAACCCGATTGTACATCCTATCATAGGTTTTACGCGTAGCCACTAGGTCTGGATACCAAAATTTCTTCCTCAGACAGGTCTTCTTCAAGTATCTCCATCCCCGTTCTCTATCAACACCGGCTTTCGCAAAGGCATATGCCAGAAAGCGTATTTCGTCTATTTCATAGGGCCAGTTTCCAAGTAGTGCGTAGATCTCATCGACGATCGCTTTGACCTCCTTGCCGCCGGGCGTGGTCTCATAGTACCTAAATGGATAGCCTGAATTCCTCAAATTCTGAAAGATGTTGCTCACGATGAAAAAATCTAATTTCTTTTCAGCGTTTTCCTTGATGGGCCTCAGAATCCGCTCCATGCTTTCTTCAAATTCTTCTTGTGTCATTTGTCGTTATTATTTCGATCAATAACTCTTTTTATACTCTCTTTCCACCGGATAAGCGGATCGTCGGCATACTTTTTCACAAGCCTCATGATGTTCGAGTCGTCATTCTGCCAAGCCAGTAGGACACTTGCTTTTGCTTCAGCGACGGGTCCGGTCACGCCGTTCAAGGTAAGGTTCTGCCGAACGTTATTCATTTTACCTATCCAAATGCTTTCAGTCACTATGGGACGCATATCTTCTACAACGGCTTCAATATTACAGTCCAGCATCGGCTCACATGAGAGACTCGTGTCAAAGCCATGGGAGAACGCGTACTCCACCGCGGCTTTTCTTTCGTCATAATCCGGAGCCCCCGGCTCCCACCACCGCAGAATGGATGAATCCCTTGATCCGATGGTACAGCGTAAGTTGAGCTGCGCCACTTTGTCAGAATTTGCATCACAGATTGCGGCCACGCAATCATAGTGCATCTTCGAACAGATCAGCAGTTGGTTACCGGCTTCCAGGATCTTCCGTATCTGCTGCAAGTGGATGTCAAGGTGTTCTGGAGCAATGTCGTGGCTGGTTGGGTAGATAAAGAGTTCGTCCCGTTTCTGGATTTCTCCAGAAAGTGCGGCCTCGTTGATCTCTTCAACTGACCACTGCGCTGACGACCGCCGGCGAACGCTTGAAGCCCTGGCTGCCACCCCACAGTATTTACAACGGTTCTTGCAGCCGTAGATCGTGTTGCTCGTGCCGTACTTTCCGCCTCCCCATTCGGAAAAACCGAATAAATAGTCTTTTCCCATAATTAATATATTTATAAGGAGGAGGAGTTGGTTGCCTCCTCCTCCAAGATTAACTACAGGGTTGCGAAGTACTCCTTGAGGATAGCCTTTACCACCTGCTGACGGGTCTGGTCACTTGAAGCTTTGGCAGTCAGGATCCTTGTCGCATACGAAGACGGAAGCGTGTTGAAGAGGCACTCCAGCTTGATCGCCACGATGCTCCTTTCATCTTCAGTCTTTGCAGGACTGAAGTTATCAGCGACGAACCCCCAGATTTCAGTCCCTTTCAAGATGGGCTTCAATTTTCCCTTCTCACAAGCGAAGGCCTTCCTCACCGCACTGTATACGAGATCCGTGTGCGGGAGCAGGCTGGCATCATCCAAGACAGAGGACTTCCCTGTAAGGAAGAAAGTAACGATGTCGGCTCGTTTGATCTCCTTGCCCACCGTCGCGTATCCGGCGGCCTTGGCGGTCATCCCGTCATCGATCTTCTGCTTGTAAGCCTTCACGACGGCGTTGTCCGTCGTCAAGAAAACTTCGTTAGCGAAATCCTTTGCACGTGTGGGAGCATTATACATATTAATATGGTGATATGCTTCCCTAAACTGCTCAGGAGAATCGTAGTCCTGGACCACATACTTGAAGTCAAAGGCCACGTACGAGGGGTTCTGCTTCGCCTTCTCAAGAGCCTGAAGCCAGGCGTAGAAACGGTTGTGTCCTTCCTGGATGCAGCTAGTACTATCAAGCTGTTCCTCCGGAATTTCATTCCCCGTAAAGGCGTCCAGCACGGGTAGCCCGGAGTCCACGACGAGTCGTGCGGGTACCAGTATTGCTGGGGTTAGCATGCCAACTTTCTCACAAGATGCGAGTTTGTCGGCAATCTGTTTCTTATTCTTCCGGTTGCTAGCGATGATGGCTAGTTTAATATCATCTTTGTTCGCATCCGTCAGAATAGAAAAATAAGAATCTTTCATATCCATATCAATTCGGATTAAAAGACAACCTCCATGGGATTCGTATCGCTACGGTTCCCAATAATGATTACTGCGGAGGTATTCAGGTCATGCTGTTACAAGGCGACAGCTGCGCAGCTATTCACTGACCAGAGGTCAGGCACTGTTCACAAGATTCCCCGCCCTTCCCGGGGTCGGCTCCTCAGCATCTCGCATCGGGTGACGTATCTGTTCTCTGCTTTTTCCTTGTTGCGTTCTTCTTGTTTCTTAATTTCTTTAAAAACCAAGGTCGAAGATGAACCCTCGCATGAGTGGCAATCAGCCTCACGGTTGTGCGTTTATTCTCCCAGATAGTTCAGATTTGTCAATGAGCTCAGGATCTCTTAAGACCCGACGGACCACTTACCTCCTTTCATGCGGTCCGCTCTATGTTTAACATCGAGGTCCCCCGCCTCGTTCCGGGATTCGAAGTTCAGATTCCATGGTGTGACCCACCACTTCCACCGCTTTCGAATGGCACTACAAAGGTCGGGGTTATTATGTGGAGGTCCGAGCCGAAAATGTGCAACCTAAGCACTTTTGCTGCACACTTTTTACATCATCAGAAAGGGCAGTGAACAGCAAGACAAAAGTAGAATAATAATACAATAACCACAGGTCAAATACGTACAACTGAGGGATTCGGTGTACACTTTATACAAGAGAGCGACCGCCAGTGCGGCTGGCCTGAAAACTATCTAATTTGGAACTGTCCGCCTAAAGTTGCAATTCTCCCTAAATCGGACTATATTTGCAGCAATGACAGTATTAAATAATTATTGTATCGTCATGAGGTACGGAGTCCTTGGTACAAAAAACTCCACCACAAGTCCAGACGTATTAACATTTAAATTTCAACGCCGAAAGAGAAAATAAGTCCAGATTGTTTGATTGAATAAAAGAGACTGCCATTGAAATAACGCCCTTTAGTGGCTACATTTCTTGGATGTGGATCTAGGGAAGCAGAAGCTTGGTTGTTATCAACCCTCGGCGATAAAGGTCGAACCCTTCTTGAAGAATTAGATCGAATAAATGCAGACTACGGTCTAGAGCTCTATGTCAATACTGCTGTTCCAGTTCGGATTTTTACGAACGACGTTGCCAAAAACGTAAACCGCGTTATGTTGGAAGCGGCCAAGTTCCTTGATGATGCAACCGGCCGCTCTTCACGTAATGTGGCAAGGCAAGCCACAAGGGAATCGGAGATGATATCGAAGAATCTATGTCTCCTTGTTCTTGCTCAAACCGTTTTTGAGGATGATGACGGTCATCCGATGTCGGTGAACTCCTACTGTAAAATGCTTGGATGGAGACGCCCTCAATCTCGTATGTTCTTATCCGAATCTGACCTGGAGCAGTACAATGACGAACTTGGGGATTATAGAACCGTAGAAGAAAGCAGGGAACTTTTAAAACAGTCTTATGCCTGGATAAAAGAAGAAATTTAGATTGGACAGATTGAGACATGCGTTGCCGATGAGTGCAACGCTTTTTTTGTATCTCGGCATGCAAAACAAAAGGCCACCCCTCTCGAGGCAGCCCCGGCAGACGGGCCGTTGGCGTCATAGTGACGCTGTATTTATTTGGCAAAGGAAAATGTTAAGCAGCGGGTTTTTCATTCAAGAGAATTAATCGCACCCACTAAGCCTCTTTTATCGGGGTCAATAGACCACTGTACTTGCCATACCTGTCCGTTCTCACGGTCAAGAAGAAGGAAATTGTACATATTCTGTGTGCTATATAACTCAAATCGTCCAGCATATTGTAAGTCGCCCGTAAAATCAAAACTAAGATCCACACTGTTGATGGGGACCTTGAAGCGGTCGCCAGAAACTGAATACTGGACCTGCCAAATCTTTCCGGTGAAGGTTTCAAGTTCCAAGAATGTCCACATATTTTCTGTCGGATAAAGTTTATACCCCGGCGCTGTATGCTGAGATATACGCATAAGGTAGCCTAGCGTTAAGGAGTCCTTCCTCGACATCGGAGTGTTTGTTGATTGTGATGGAGATTGAGCCCAAACAGGTATAGTCATCATAGCGAGGATACAGAGAAGGAGAATCTTTTTCATATCAATAACTATTTAATATTCAGCGTATAATTGCATTTGGGATAGTTGGAGCAGCCATAGAATCTTCCATACTTTCCCTTTCGAAGGACAAGTTTCCCACCACACCTAGGACACCGACCAGAGGCTACGGCATTATCCCGTCGCTGCTTGTTTTGTTTCACACTCTGGACATGTTGTTTCCTGGCACTCTTATCCTCCACATTGGCTGAAAGCAGGGTACTGTAGATTTCTTCTGCATAGGATTCTGACATCACAGGCTCCTTATATCTCCGGATATAGGGAACGACCTGTCGCCAATACATAACCGGAAGCGACCTATCAACCTTTAGCTTCGCCTGGCTAGAGAAAGCTACTATATTATATATGGGAACAAGTTCTGGATCATCAAGCAACTTAGTGATTGTCTTGATATGCCCTTCATTCTGCCACAGCGGATTCCTCAGTTCGTATTTGTGGCCATAGACGTTCTTGGTCCAAAACTCACTGTTTTCGCCACCGTAGATCCAGCCCCTATAATACTTTGTCTCAATAACGAAAACACCATAAACCGATACGACCACATGATCTATCTGGGTACTGTTTCCGCCCCTCTGAATCAGGAGATCGTTGATGACCTTGTATTTGTCTTTAGGAAGGAAGGCCAATAACGCGGCCACCTGTTTCTCACCCCGACGCCCCTTCGACCTTCGCCAAAGAATACCCAGGACAATGAGGGCGATAAATGCTAGAACCGATATTAATCCCGATGAATTCATCTAGAGCTTTTAATCCCTCCGCCTAACGAGAATGTCATAAGCAAAATGCTTCTCTTTTGGCAACATGCTCTCGGCTAACTCTTTGTAAAAGTCTATTAACGGAACCCGAAGGCCTTTGGAAGGGATCTCTTCCTCATGATAGAATTTACTATCCGGCAACTCGAATGGGATTGTTTTATCTATAACCACAACGTATTCTTCAGGGAAATCTCCTAAACCAAGCCCGATAATCTGGTCATGATAAAACCACATTAATTCGCATGCCATCAAATTCTTTAGGGAAGCATACATTAATTCAAGATCTTCATCTTGTCTGGGGGAATCCAAGTACTTGTCATAGGCAAGGTTATACAACTCAAGGCTTTTGAATTTCATCCCGCTATAATCCTTGGCACCGACAAGTGCTTTCAACTCATCTTCGCCTTTGATGCCGAGATCGTTCAAGGGAATATCTTGGAGTTTCTTCCCCTCGGACTTGTTGCTATTTCCGAAAAGTTTCGAAAGAAAGGACATCTTCGATGGTTTTCTGTATAATCTTGAAATAAATAATATGATTGGGGAAATTACTTATTCAAAAAGAGAGTCTCCCTTATTTCCGATTTCGTCTTGAACTGACTTAAGTTCCCTTTTTACCAGTTCTGATGCTGCTTTCAACGCTTCTTTCAAACAATCAAGATCCTTGCTCTCAAGGGGTCCGAGAGAAGAAAGCCATTCCTCCGCCTTTAGCACAACGAGTCTTTTACTTTCAGACGAGAAAGCTGTCTCCTGTTGACGAATACCCTCAACTTGGTTAGCATATCCTACAGGCCTAGTTTCACGGTCTATATTAGGCAATTCTGTCGTCCACTTTGTATTGACACGCACAAGATGATTAAGGTTGGCATAACAAGCGTCTATGTCCGCTCTAATTTCTTCAACAGTTCTCATATTCTAGAATATTAACAGTTAACCAATTCTACTAAGGAACTCTGCCTCACTAAGTATTTCAATGTCCTGTCCTTTTTCCAATAGTTGCATGGCCTTCCTCTGCTTAGTGCTCATACCTGATTCTCCGACTCGGCTATAATCTTGTTGGCCAACAACTAGCACATCCGTCTTCGCAGAAACACTATTAACAGGAATGCCTCCTATCCGAGCAACCTTTTCAATCAATTCTTTTCTTGGACCAAACTCACACGTCCCTGTAAAACAAACGACTTTCCCATAGAAGTAGTTCCCTTCATCAAATTCAGAAGGATCCACATCTAGGGAGTTGATAAACTCGGCATATCCTTCCCAACTAAAACTGGTAGCGAGATGGGGAATAAAGACTCCTGGAGCAAATCGGCCTCGATGGAAATGATACTTGTTTTCGAGATTCTCGTCAAGACAGCTGCCATCCTTTTCCAAACACGTCATCAAAAGCTTCGCACATCCTAGTGAATCATTGTCTGCTTTATGATGCTCTCCATAATCAATCCCCAAATAATCTGTCACCACGTTCAATGAATAACTATAACAGCCTTTAATAATATAACGTGCTATTCGAAGCGTACAAAAGAAATCGAAGGTTGGATACTCGATGCCGTGCTCATCAAGAGCATCTCGAAGAGCATACATGTCAAACCCCGTGTTATGTGCTACGACAATCTGATTCTGCAGATATGGTTGCACTTCCTTCCAGACGTCAGGAAAGGAAGGACTATTCTTAGTGTCGTCAGGAGTAATACCGTGAATCCATATATTTATTGGATCATACCTGTTCCCTTCAGGTTTCACAAGCCAACTTAAAGGTGTTTGAGGAGCTCCATTAACGACGACCGTTAACCCAATTTGGCAGATGGAAGACCTAACAGACGTTGCGGTTTCAAAATCAATGGCAACAAAGTTCAACATATTCAAACCCTTGATTTACTGAGCTGCTTTAGTGTTTTTACAAAAATAACTCTTTTTCAGTTAATCAATTTGTAACGGCTGCCCTTTCAAGTCCAATTTCAATATCTTTTTTACTTAGAACGGCAAGATCGGAATCGGAAACATCAGAGAAAGAAGATAGTCTATTAGCTTGAGCCTTAATTGCTTCCTCATAAAGATTCCGTACATATCGGCCATTACCATAATTGCGGTCACCTGTGGAAAGGACGGCCTCAAAAGACGAATGAAGAAGTCCCTTTGCAGAGTCTTCAAGAATGTATCCTCCCTTTGAAAGATAAGACTCAAAAATCATATATAATTCGTCCGAAGAATAGTCCGGGAAATTGATATAACGTACAAACCGAGATTTCAATCCGGAATTAGAGTTTATGAAATCCTTCATCTCTTTAGTATAGCCCGCTACAATAACAACTAAACGATCCCGGTCATCTTCCATTCGTTTCAAAAGAGTTGATATAGCTTCTGCACCAAAATCACGAGTATTATCCTTGTTGGCCAAGGAATAAGCTTCATCAATAAACAAGACACCATCAAGGGCGGAATCTATAATCTGATTTGTCTTGATGGCTGTTTGCCCAATGTATCCAGCAACAAGGCCGGAGCGATCTGTCTCAATGATATGTCCTTTTTTTAGAATTCCCATCTCCTTGTAAATGCCAGCAACAATTCTTGCAACGGTTGTTTTGCCCGTTCCCGGATTTCCCGTGAAAACACAATGATATGAGATATCGGCAGAAGGGAGGCCTTTTTCGATTCGTATTTTCTGAATTCTGATGAAGTTGGCGAGAGTCTTAACTTCTTCTTTTACACTTGAAAGACCAATCAGTGAATCCAGTTCTTTTAACGGATCTTGTACAGAATGGTTAGAAACCTCATTCTTTTTAAACTCGAGTAGCGTCTCAAACTCTTCAGGGCCTCGGTCTTTTGTTCCAGCGATGCTTGTAAGAACAGTCCACTGGTTGTCCTTATAACGAAAATGATAATTGATATTCCTAAAAGACAAATCAAAATAGCCATGCAAGTCAAATACATCGCCATCATTTATCTCCCAGCAATTAAATACAAACTGTAGTTCAAGGAAGAAACCTGGTTTGATTTTGTAATAAATGTCGCCATTGTTATTGGGAAGGACACCCAGGAACTCTTTCACGCCATGTTTTTGAGAATAGTATTCAGGTCTATTTGTAAAGAGATACGAAAAAATAAACTGACGAACAGAATCAGTGTTGTTGTACAGTCTCATCAGAACATAGACTTTTTCCTCATAAACATCCAGATATGTTACCTGAACTTGAATGCCTTCTTCGGTGTATACTATGTTTTTCATATGATGTGAATCTCCGAATACTGTTTGCCATTGGGGCGTCTATTACAAAGATAGAAAAAGTATTGCTCTTCATCATGTTTTTGAAGTTTTTTCCCCTTTTTTGTTTTGGCTGAGGACCAAATAGTCTCATTCCAAAAAATATATGACAATGTATATGGATATAATTATCCAGGTATTGAATTCTGTAATGGACGTAGTTCCCATTAATTCTACAATGGCATCAATGGTTGTGGAATAACGAGGATAACGAAGTATCCCCCTAAAAATGATTTGAATCATATTTTTTCATTTTTGGGGGAAATATCTTTTTGCGGAAAACTGTAAATAATCCAACTTTATGGAGAAAAAGAGAATCAGGATCGTGCCTGATTCCCTTGTTTAAATGGTCAGATTGTTTTTAGGTTATATCTTTTAATCAAGACGCTGACTGCCCATGGTGTGAACTTATGCCCCCGGGAGGTAAGAAATCCTTCCGAGTTCAAGGTATCAGCCATTTCGGTCAGCGTTAGATTCTGTTTCACCAGGACTCTCAGCATTGCGACAGCCCGCTTGTTATTGGGATTTTCACGGGCTTTCATGGTGTTGGTCTTCCTGGAGTTGGAGATTGCCTTTTCGAGATTATCGGTTAGGTTCTCCGGTTTACCCAAAGCAACCCCTCTGGCTTTCTTTGCTTCAAGGGATTGCTTCGTTCTAGAGGAAATTAGTTGTGCTTCATATTCGGCTATGCTGGCGATTATATGTAGGACCAGCTTGTTCGCCGTCGGAAAATCACAAAACTTAATCTCCACGTCTGATTCCAGGAGCTTGCTGGTAAAGGCAACGTTCCTGGAAAGACGGTCAAGCTTGGCAACGATTAGTGTAGAATTCGTTTTCCTACACAGAGCCAAAGCTTCGGTAAGTTTAGGGCGGTCATTGTGTCGGCCGCTCTCTGTTTCCACAAATTCAGCAATTGGTTTTTCGTCCTTGAGAAAGTTCTGTATGATTTCTCTCTGGGCTTCGATTCCAAGACCTGATACGGCTTGCTTCTTTGTGGATTGACGTAAATAGGCAACGTACATTTATTTCTAATAAATTGAACGAACGTTTAGTATATGAGAAGGGGACGTCATTTCCGCTGACGCCCCCAATTCTTCATCTTTTCGATGACTTTCTTGATGGCCTGGCACAGCCAATACCCGGGCATAGGAGCCGGGTCAATCAGGATACAGTTGTTTGTCATAATTCCTCCTTTTTGTTAGATTCGGTTTTGTTGAGTTTTTCCTGTACCTTCAATTCCAGCCATTTTAGGAATACCAGAATTATAAGCCAGATTGAAGGGTTTGGGTCGTAAAAAATGTTGTTTTTCATAAAGCATCGATTATAGTTATCATTTCGTCGAGGGTGAAGAGTTCAAGATCGTCTGATTCTTCTCCGTAGGTATCCGAGTATATCACCAAGGGTCGTCCACCATAGAGGCAGATGGTTGTAATATGGTTTGCATCAGGGAGAAGAATATCGACTTTGACTGAATGCTCTTTTCTTCGTTCCAGCTCAGCCTGAACTTCCCTGATAAGGATGTTTCGGCAGTTCTGGACGGCATTGTAGATAGTGTTGTTCTTCATAGCGGATCAGATAAAGGGTAAGTATGCTTCATCTAGGATTCCAGTCTCCACGATAGCTTTAGCGGTATCATGAGAGGCCTGATTTCTTGGATCCACCCCATAGTTATCAGCAGCCATCTCCTTGATGACCGCCACTATGGTACGAAACAGTTCTTGCTGGAGAGTCCGGTGATAGAATCTAATGCTTTTGGCAAAGGTTTCCGGCTTCCAGCTCATGGTGTTGAGGGCATCTTCCAGGGCTCTTGCAGCCTGGAACTCCCTCGACTGTTGCAGTTCTTGTTCTGTCATGATGATTGTTTTATGGGTTATTCAAAAAGAAAAGGACCGTCCACGGGTGTGAACGATCCTCTCCGGTCTGTTCGGTAAGGGTATTTCACCTCACTGAAGGAACCAGTCATAGCCTTCGGTGTCAGTTCCGAGTAGGGCTCGCTGGATTCCCAAAAGGAAGTCAGTACAGTTCTGATTGCGATCAAGCCATTTATCGATTTGGGCTTGCTTGATGGCCTCATTAAAGAGTTGCAGCATCGAAAAGGTTGTGATGCTGCCCTCTCCCTCCTTCAGTCCGAAGTTGGGATTGCTGACAAATCCTCTAACGGCTGCATTCACAGCCTGGTCGCCGATATCAATCATCGGCAGGGTCTTCCGTACCTCGGTCGGTAAGGCCTGGTAAAGCCGGAGACGACCGATGATATAGCAGAATTGGCTCTCTGATACCCTTGTATTGTTGAGGTTTTCAATGAGCCGCAGGGTGTCTTCCTTCTCAGGGTCGAAGCGACGGAAGAGCTGGTAAGCTTTCTGATAGACGTCTGCTTCGGTGAGACATTCGACGGTGCCCGAATTTCCATTACAGGTAACACAAAGATTACAACAGACGCGGACTGAAACTCCACAGAACACCTTTAGTTTGGCAGGTGATTTCCGTGGTGAATGTAGTCGGTCCTCGTTGTAAGCCCGGCACATTCCGATGGTAAGTGCCACGGAATGCCCGGCAATAGTGTGAGTAAAGGATTTGACATGAGCGACGAAGGCCAGTCTCTGGTAGAAGATGGTCTTTTCCTCGTCGGTCAGGTCCTTGGCGGGTTTGTGGAGGGCGGATGCGACACGGCCATTGATGGCGTGACTTACCCGACACTCTGGTGGGGTCAGTTCCCCAAATACATCCTCGGCGGCTTTGTATACAGCGGCGATAGCATTTTGGTGTGAAATCGTCAGGCTGTTGTCGCCGAAGGTTGGCACGATACACTTTGTAGCCAACTCCTCAATGGTGATGGCCTGTGTATTACTCTCAATGAAGTTGGGATGAGCTTCCCCGGTAGTTTCTTCTTCCGGTTCAGCAGGCCCATCGACGAACTGTAGTTCCAACAGCTGTCCATCTTCTTCAGGCTGGACGGCTACTAGTGCTTGCTCGTTGTTCATTGCGTTTCTGTTTTTTGATTATTGCTTTTTGTATAATCTCTGATTTCTTTTTCAGGAGCCAACGAAGCTCTCGAACTCCTCGCAGGAGAGTGAGTGTTGTGTCCAGAAAAGCTATCATGAGAGATTCTGTCCTATACCAGCCCATAGTTTATCTATTAATGGGCTTCGGCAGGAGTGAGTTTGCGGGTCCGTTCCCGGCGGGTTTGGACCTTTTCATGTAAGTACTGGTAGATATCCTTGCTGACATCTACGATCATAAGAATGGAGACAATCGGCCCAAAGGCACGCTCCATGTGTTCGAATGCTTTTCTTGCTTTCATAATGTTGATGTGTTAAAGTGTTGATTATTATATAAATAAGGCTTTGAGGTCATCAAAAGAAAGCCCTGAATCCTCTCGGGAACAGGGCATAAAGAGCAGAAATCCCCACCCGGCAAAAGACTAATGCCGGTGAAAGCAAGAAACCTGGGGATAGCGGTTAGAATGGGCTCTTACAAAAGTAAGGGTTTAAGTTGATGTATTTGATATCCTATTCTGGGAACAGCCAGAGAAGATGATTGCATATTTTGAAGGGTTAGTTTTTTAGTCTTTTAAGCTTCTCTTTATTTGTAGAAAAACGTATATTTGTCATTTGGAGGTTTTTACGCGTATATTTACAATCATAATTAGTGTAACTTTTAGTTTTATATAACGATGAAACACCTGACCACATTTCTAGGGGTAATTCTAGGCACGATATTAGGTGTCAATCTCTCCTCTTGCTCATCAACGCCAATCAATATCATCCAAGATTCTCATTTTGACGCAGACGGGAATAACTTGGATGGATTACTCCCTTTTGTTAGATCCGACTCATTATATACCCAATTTTTTGTTGAGGTATCCGGCAGCATGAATGGATTCTTCAGAAGCAATAAGCCGACAGCGTTCAAAAAGGATATTTGGTCAATATTTACTAACCTGGCCGGTACAGACGGAGACGTAAATGTCTTTACGACTCAAAATCAACCGCCACAGGCTATTTCCATGCAGCAGTTTCGCACAAGGATGAATACCGGTGCATTTGTGTCAACAGCTTCTACAGATGTACCTACGATGATTCAATATATCATTGACAATACACCTAAACCCGCGGTTTCTGTTCTTGTATCAGATATGAAGTATAGTCCTGTCGGTAACAGGGACATAGCTGTTCTCCTTTCACAATATAGTGCTGAAGTTAGAAACAAACTCACAGGGAAAGGGCTTGCCTGGACACTTATTGCGGCGTATTCCGACAATATCGCAGCCAACGGTCAAGTGGCTTGTGAGGTGTCTCCGTACTACTATTGGGTTGTCGGTGAAGCTAGAAGGGTTGCTTCTGTTAGAAATGCTATTGGTATTATGCTAAACCGCGAGAGGAGACTTGTAAGCATGGTTGACGGCGGAATGGATCTCCAAACCCCTCCGTTCAAGTTAGTTCAAATAAAAAACGCCCTAAAAACAAACGAACAGTGTCTTTCTGATTATGAGGCAGAATTAGATGAATGCTCATTCAATATTGATCTTGATCTAAGTGATTATCCATGGGTAATGGCCGACACTTCTGCTTATTACCTGTCTGAAATTATGACCATTAAGTCTACTAGAGGTGCCATTGTGAATGTGGGTGAATTTGGGTATTCAATTTCCGATCAGGATGAAAAACATATGAGGAGACAGGCTATCGTAACCATTCCGGTTTCTGTCAAGCATCTAGTTGGTGACGGTGATGTAATCGAAGTTAAATTCGATATGCAGAACAAATATACCGTAGGAAAAATGCAAGGTTTCTTTGATGGCGCCATAAATGAAGGCCAACTAGATAAATCCTTCTCTGTTCAGGACTTTATCAGTGGAGCAATGAGCGTCTCTCCTGTCGTATTCGGCAAAGAACCTATCAGGATTCTTATTTCAACGACAAAAGCATTTTAGTAGAAGATATGGAACAGTTTTATCGTTTTCTTGCAAAGCTCTATGGATGGTTATATCCTGTGAGCCATGCAAAATTTATTAACGGTCTTCCGGAAGAAAGTCAAGCCAGAGGAGCAGCTTTTTGGAATTCTCTTTCGCCATGCGAATCCGGATTGTTCATTACCTTTATCCTTCTTGGAATAGCTGCTGCAATTATCTATTTCAAGCCATTTAACAATAAACCGGGGCGGCATTATCGCGGTAGATGGTGGTGGTTTTTTGCTGCCATAGCATTCTTCGGGACCTTGCTTGTATCTTACATATTATGCGGAATCATTTTGAAAGATGCCAGAAATCTTGGGCAATCCTTGTCTTTCCAGCATTTTCTATCTTGGGGTAACGCCTTCTATGCTTTCGTTTTATACTTTATTATCTCCTTTATTTGGTGGAATTGGGGCAAGACTAATGCATATAGGTTCTGCTATCCTAAATTTTTGCACAAAAAGTAACGAGCCATGAAAGTATTTGTATTTTGCGTCGGCGGAACAGGCCTCCGCGTCATGAAGTCCATTATAATGATGGCCGCAGCTGGTGCTGATTTCAGAGGTTATAGCCTTGTTCCAATTATAGTTGATCCACACTTGGAACTAGAGGAGAGAAAGAATCTCCAATCGTTAATTCAGGATTATAATAAGCTTCATGAGATTTCAATCAAGGGGACCGGAATGGCATCTCAAGCATTGAACGCTCTCGATGGTTTTTTTGGAACGCCTCTTCTCCAGCTCAGTGATATAGATGCACAAAACAATCCCACTTCTGATCAAAATAGTTATCAAAGGACATTTCGTCAATTCATGAAGCTATCGAATCTTGATGTAAATGATCCTGCAAATTACCTTGTGCAAACGTTATTCTCTGAGAAGAGTCTTTCGGATAGTCTGTCTGTAGGGTTTAAGGGGAATCCCAATGTGGGCACTGTCGTACTAGGTGAACAGCTTCGTGGCGCTAGTTGGTATGATTCATTCCAACGTGTTTTTTCTGCTCAGGAAGGTGACCGAATCTTCATAATCAGTTCAATTTTTGGTGGGACCGGTGCATCCGGTTATCCTCTTATCGAAAAAAGGATAAAAGAAGACACGACCCACCCGGGTATTCAGAATGCATTACTTGGTGCTGTCTCTGTCCTTCCCTATTTCAAGCTTACAGATCCTGACAGGTCTCGTAGTTCCATAGACTCGGCTAACTTTATTACAAAGACGAAGGCGGCCCTCAGTTATTATGAAGGTTCTGTGAAGGCGGATTACTTTTATTATGCTGGAGACCATGAGATGAGAGCGAATTACGAAAATTCTGAGAAAGACCAGAAAGATAAGGCTAATTTTATAGAGCTTGTTGCAGCTTCAGCACTCCTGGATTTCCTCAAGAGAGAAAAACCTACGGAAACGCAGTATATGACGAGGGCTCTCAAAGAAAACAAAGATTCGCTCAATCTAGCTGATTTGGGAGACGCCTATGCTCCTATTGTTAAAGATGTGCTCAATCTCGAAATGCTCCGCCGTCTCGTCGTGGGTCTTCCAGAGGAAAAGCACTTTCCGCTTTCCCAGTCTCTCAAATTGGACAGTAAGTTCTATAATGATAATGACTTCAAATGTCTTAAAGCATTCACTGACAGATTTGATCTCTGGCTGAAGGAACTTGGTTCTAACAACCGTAGCTTCTCGCCGCTCAAGAGCGTTAGCAATAACCATTTATCTGATATCGTTGATGGCCGTACATTGGAAGCTAAAAATATCACTTATTATCTTCTTAAGATGATTGAAAGCGGTTCGACTATCAAAGCTCCAGATAACGACTTCCGTTTGCGCTATTTACTGGATGTCAGTTATAAAGCAATCAAAGAATACACATCTAAAATCAGCAAGTAACCATGGCAACAATAGATCTTAATTTAGTTGATAGAAGTTTGCAGGGACAGGAATGGACTGCAGAAAAAGGAGCCGTTACTTCAGATGACCTCTCGAAGGTAACCGAACAGATTTCAGATCATAGTGGTGCAATGAATGCCCTGCCGACACCATTCGCTCGTTTCTTTGTATTCAAAGAAGCTTTTAGACGTGTTTTTAGGGAAGGAAAAGACGCTGGTTTTGCTAACACTTGGCTTGTTTCTGATTGCTTGGATTTGTTTGAAATTCTTTTTGATCTAAAAAGGCTCAAATCAACGAATGATATAGTAATTAAGGAGTGGAGCGTCGGGAGCGATATAAATTCAGACCTTCACCAGTTTGCGCAGCGTTCTAGGATATTAGGAGATTGTTTGACTACATATATTAAAGAAGATCTTCCCGGTGTAGACACCTTGCATTTTATCATCCTTCGAAAAGATGGTAAAGAGTTTCTTCTTGGTACGAGTTCACCTTATACCGGATTTGTCACACCTCCAGACATGGATAAAGCAAAGACCGAACATGGGTATGACACGGTTGGTGACCGATATCGCTCACTCTTTATTACAGACTCTAAGGGTGAAGCGTTTTTTCGCAGAAAGGAGCCGAAACTATTGGGCGAGAGGGACGCGTCATTCAAGAATTACATGTATAACTTATTTGGAGCAGCTAATGTTAATGAGAGCTTAAAGGCACTTCAAGAGTATATCCGTTCATTTAAAGACGACACCGATATTAATGCGAATGTAATTCTTTCTCTTGATGGTATCGATACCGAAAAAGGGTCCGAGCTTGTAGTGAATGGGATCAAGATATCTATGAATTCCAGCAAGGAGGCTGGTCAGATATTCTCAGATTGCTTGATAAAGTTACCGTATAAGATTTCAGACGAGAACTTTAAGACCGGGACCTATTCAAAAAATCCGGAAGATCATGGCTATCTTTTACCGATAACACACCAGGCGCTTACTACACTTGATATTGCAAAGGCCAAGTTCAGCATAAAGGATAGTCCAATAGAGGTGACAGTAAAAATGGAATGTGCAGAGTTGCCGAAGCCATTGGAAAAGAAATATGCGTTGACACCAACAAAACCTACTGATGGTAGAATTATTGATCTCAGCGAAGGCACCAATATCATATTTGACATGGGGCTTTTTCCAATTGTCAAATCCGACGATGAGAGTGCCAATCAGTATTTCAAACTGATGATTGCAGCAAAAGACACTAATGCTATTCCAGATTTTAGCATTGATGATATTACCTGTAAATTCTACAAGGACAAGTCTTTGATTGAAGAAGCAACGGATAATCACTTTAAATCGGGAGTCCGTCAGTCCGTGGTCAGAACTAAGCAGTCGGCAAAGAATGCCGCAGGGACAGAGTTTTACGAACTCTTCAACACGGATTTTGATATTCTCCGTATCGATGTCAAATATGGACAGGACATTTATTCCGGCGTTCTTATTCCAAATTGGAGAATTATCAAGAATGCTAACAGGGACTATACTTATGCTATTGACTTTGGTACATCCAACACGTTTGTGTCTGCTATAGAGAATAATAGTGATAACCAACCAAGACAGCTCTTAATGAGTAAGCCTGTAATGGCATTCTTACATGATAGATTACATAATGACCAGAAGGAAGAGATTGATTTATGGGAAGATGCAATGGATGCGGACCTTTTAAAGGCATTCAAGAGCGAGTTTATTCCTGCCTTCATTGACGGTAATAAGTACAGATTCCCTCTTCGTTCTGTTCTTTCAATAAAAGATACCTCCGAGCCCGATAAAATCCTGTTTGACAACTGCAATATCGCTTTCGGATATGAGAAGACCCCGCTCGTTGGCGACAATGTGGTTGATACTGATATCAAATGGAGTCTCGAGAGCGATGAGATTCGCATTTTCATCAGGGAACTTTTGCTTATCGTCAAAAGTGATCTATTTGACCACGGCGGAAAGACCGCTGGGACTAAAATCATTTGGTTCGCCCCATTAAGTCTGAACAATTCAATGCGTAAAACATACGATAAGATATGGAAGGAAGAAGTTCATAGTGTTTTAGGTCCCGGTGTTGAGGACATCTGTTGTTCTGAGTCCGAAGCACCATACTATTATTTCAACCGCAGGAATCAGTTCACGAGTATTAACTCTGTTGCAATCGTTGATATCGGTGGCGGCTCTACGGATGTTGTGTATTTTAAAGACGGAAAACCGGGGTTTGCAAATTCGGTTCATTTTGGCTGTGACGTTCTTTGGGGCAACGGTCACAACAAAATGTATAATGACAAGCAGAACGGCATATTCCTAAAGTACAAGGATTCTGTTAAGTTTGACGATGATGAACTTGCGGTCATAAATGAGCAGATGACTCCGGTCAACAGTCCGGCTTCTACTAAGGATATACTCAATTTCTGGATTAGCAACGAGGGAAAGATGAAGAATATGAATCTTTCATCAAGAATGGAAGATGATTTTAAGCCCGTGTTTGCATATCATTATGCCTCGATTATTTTCTATATCGCTCAGATGATTAAGTCTAGGGGAGATGAGTGCCCGAGGGTTATCACCTTCAGCGGAAACGGGAGTCGGTATATCGATACCCTTCTTTCTCGTGATGAGGACACTCTCGTTGCAGCCACAATGGTCATTTTCAAACATGTCTTTGGTGATGACATTAAGGACATTCAATTAATTCTCCCACAGGAAAGGAAAGAGTCCACTTGTTATGGTGGTTTATATAAACCTACAGCTGCTAAGACTGCGGAGCCTTACTATTTCCTCGGTGCCGGTGGACAATTCAAGACTGTTGCTGACATCAAAAAAGCATTCGACAGTGAGTTGAAAGGTGCATTGATGAGTCAGATTGACGATTTTAACGCTACTTTCATCGAAATGCTTGGCTACCTTATCAGGAAGGACAATATTACTAATATCAATACGGCGAGCATTAAGGCATGTATCGGCGAGAAGATGGCTGACTATCTTGAGACTGATTACAAGAAGCAATTCGATGATTTGCAAGATGAGCAGCATTATAATGATTCACTGTTCTTTATGCCGGTAATCGACAAAATTTTTGATTTGACAAAACTTCAGTAAAGGTGAATTTCTTTATTATCTGCGCACAGCATCCTTGGTTGATCATCGCCATTATTGCTGCAATACAACTAATATGCTTCTACATTACCGTGTCGAGGCTAAATGTCTTCCATCACTTTTTTGATGGAAAAAAGGATTGTTCTGTTAAGACCTCCGACTCTGGGCATAATTCTATTTTCTTTGGCGATAGTATAAATGAAGAATTCGAGGATTTGTTGGAATATATCAACACTTATCTCGGGAAAACGGGCGTCGCAGATTTTTCTCTTATACAAGGCAAAACCGAGAGGATTTTAGATTCCAAATATGAGCACTCTACCGCTTTTACCTCCTTCCCCACATTAATAGGTCTTATTGGCACCTTTTTCGGCGTAGTTTGCGGTTTGTACGCATTCAATCAAGGATTGGATATCGGAGGAGATGGAAACACTTTAATAACAGACAAAAATATCTCTGAACTTATATTTGGCGTCATCATCTCCATGATAACGAGTGTGGTGGGACTCCTTCTTATGATAGCCTCTCAAATATTCGCGTCAAAATTCAAGAAAGATGTAGAGGTCGATAGAGACGAGTTCTATGACTTCATCCAAACAGAGGTAATGTCTGTTGACAGTAAAGATGTTGCCAGCGCGGTTTCTAAATTGAATTATACTATCGGAGCATTTGTCGCTGCATTCGAAACAGGTACAGCCAACATTAATAAAACTTTTACGGACAATTCTGACAAGTTTACCAAAGCATTTGAAGATGGCGCAAAGACAATTCTGGAGGCTGTTAGTCAAATTAAAACAACGACAGATGCTGTCGGAAGTAGCTTGAAAGAGCAAAAGGCTATAGTTGATAGACAAGTCGCTCTTGTAGAAGGGATTAAATCTGCCGAAATCTCGGAGACCATGCAAGCATTCATCGATTCGGCGAAAAAGTTCGCCGATGTTATTGATGCAATGCAGAAGCTAGAGTCTTACAAAACAGATGTTATTAATGCAACCACTCAGCTTGTCAATGTTCAAAAGGATTACTTATCCTCTCTCGATACACCCAAGAAGGTAGCGGAGAGCCTCTCCGGAATCCTTGATAGAGTAAAGACCTTCGAGGCTAGCATTAATAATTTGGGCAAGGATGTTGCCCAGACGCAGTTACTTGGGAATAAGGAAATGAACCTTATCACCGAAGAGCTCAACGCCATCAAGAATAAATCCAATCTGGCGGCATCTTACCATAATACCGCCGATGATAAACTTGAAGAGTTCTATAAGGATCAGATAGCTAGACTTGGATTACTTATGGGGAAGTTTGACCGAACGCTCTCTGATTATAGTACTCAATTCGACAAGATGATGGAACAGGTAATGACCGATATGAAAACGAAGAGAGACTCTCTCGTTAAGGTTCTCAACGAGTCTTTCAACGTCGGAGATGCGGCTAATGATCTTAAAAACCTCAACACTATTCCGGATATTAAGACGGGTATCGAAGGAATCAGCCTCACTGTTGAGAAAACCTCGCCCGAATACTTGGACAAAAAGTTCATCGAACTTAAGTCCGCTATAGAGAGTCTTGTTAATAAACTGAACCAGACATCATCTGCTTCTATAAATGCCGAGATGAAAGACACCCTTTCACAGTTGAACGATACTCTGGCCCAGTTTATAAAAAGAAAAAATTCTAATAGTCCATCAAGAAAGAAGAAGCGCAAAGGATTCTTATTCTTTAGAAGAAGGAATGAAGAATAGTTCGTCTAAAGGCTCGTTTTGGCCAAGCTATGTGGATATCATGACATCACTGTTCGCGGTGATGCTTGTGCTATTTGTTGTCTCTTATGGCCATTTCAAAGTAACTGACTCCAGACTTCAGAAATACAAAGATAAATACGAAGAGATTGAGTCGATTTATAATGCCGTTGAAAATATTGATACTAACTATTTTGAGTATAACCCTGATTATGTAAAGCACATCTTCAAGATTCAGGTTACATACCAAAGACAACAATTTAGGCTCGACAGATTGAAGGCCGATCTTTCCAATCCCCGCGAAGCTAAGGAGTTAAGAGATTCAATAATCTCTGCCGGGAATGAGATTAAAAGGACAATCGAAAACCTTCAAAAGTCTGAAAAGACGAATCAGGATATTAAATACTTAGTTGTTCTTGAGGGGCAAGCATCAGATGATAATTATTATCTTGATGATTATTACAATAATGATGTCTTGAGTTACCAACGTGCTCTTTATCTCAACAAGTTTTGGAAGAATCATGGTCTTGATTTTGCAAATATGCCTCGATGTGAGCTTGTAATTAGTGGGAGTGGAGTCGGGGGCGTTCCCAGGGATACGACAAGGCAGGAAAACAATCAACGGTTCCTAATACACATAGTTCCAGTCATTGGCAATATTCATACTCAAAAAACCAAATGATGAAAAGGGAACTACTCATATTGTTTCTTATTATATCTCAACTAACCTTGCTTTCATCTTGCGGAGGAGGCTATCCTGCAGAGATTGAAGGTTTATTGGAGTTGCCAGAATATGATAATTCAATTAATCAATCCATTATAGTTCATAAAGGATTCATCGTTTCATATAATCCCGACTGGAAAGTACCGAATTGGGTAGCGTATGAATTGACAGCCAATGAAACTAGTGGACCTAATAGTCGAGAGAATCATTTCGATTTCGACCCTTCTTATGAGGGATGGCAGGCAGATAACAGTGATTACAGAAATAGTGGATGGTCAAGAGGGCATATGGTTCCCGCCAATCATTTGAAATGGGATTCATCTGCTATGAAAGAGAGTTTTTATTATACCAATATATGTCCACAAAATGAGAGTTTAAACAATCATGATTGGAAATCCCTTGAAAATGATTGTTGCCGTTGGGCAAATAAATATGGCCGTGTTTATATAACATGCGGGCCTATTATATATGCTGATCATGAAACCATCGGCAATGGAAAAGTTGCTGTTCCAGATTATTTCTTCAAAGTCGTTCTTGCTCCTATAAATGGGACATATACCGGTATAGGCTTTATTTTTAAAAATGAAGCCGGCCGTCACCCTCAAGATTACTATGCGAGGAGTATTGACGAGATTGAAGACATTACAGGCATTAATTTTTTCCCCAGCCTTCCAGACGCGGAGGAGATGAACGTTGAAAGTACTTTTGATACCAAATATTGGAAATGATGGTTAGGGCGTTCCATCCGTAATGAGGCTACTGTGTATATGGCGGTACCTGACGACTGACGGCTATCATGGAAACAGGATGGCCGTATTTTATTGATGGAAGAAAAAGCAGCCAGGTTTCCCCAGCTGCCTTGAACTGGTCTATGTGATTACCAGTTCAGTCAATAATCTTATAATACTTTTCCCTTTTTCCCGTCCCAGGGGTCGTAAGCTGCTTTTCCTTCACCCCAATATAACGTTTAAGATCCTTTGCTTTAGCTTTCTTCTGGATTTTGAGGTTGTAGTATATATCCCGAAGCATATCCTTAACAACCGGAAGACGATATTCCTGGCCGACAATAAACCTAACTTTTACTACGGCGGATATCCTGGACCTTTCTTGTTCATCCTTGAAAGCATCATTGATATCTTTTTCTCGGTATCGGAGGGCTTCGAGACGATCCAGCCCTAGGGTTTCATAGTAAGAATGGTACTTGATTTCGATGAAAGGATTATCGTAGAGAGCCTCTATGGAATTGGGGTGGTTCTCACGATACCTTGCATAAAGCTTCATCTTTGCTGAAAAACCGGATGCCTCTGAGAATTCCTTCCTGAAAGAGTCATCGGTCCTGGAAGCATAATGGTCGGAAAGAGAGCGGTCAAGGGTTTTGATTAGATAGATTGGATGGGAATAGACAAACTTCGCCAATTGCCAATCCCGTATTTCTACGTTCTTAACCAAGTAATTCATCTGTAGATCGTATCCTCCAAAGGCGTTGTCCACTACTTCGAGATAGTCCTCCGAATACCGTTCCTTGGGGTCTCGCTTCCGGATTTCATCTACAAGCAGCTTCTTATAGTCTTTGGATGCTTTCTTGTATAACCCTATTTTGCGAAGGGTTTCATCGACCTTCTTTTGTATCCTCCTAGCCGCCTCTTCCTGTGATTCAGTTTTCCATTTATTTCGATAATAGAGGATAGCATCTGTCCGGAATGGGTTCTTATCCAGTCTTTGTCGGCCTAGAATCTGTGGAACGTCGATGAGGAGGTCATGTGTGGACCATTTCAGGATGCCATCAGAAAAGATATATGTGAAAGCACTTAGAGAATACATGTCAACGCCCTCAAAACTGGCCTTAGTACAGAAAGTGAAGGTCCTGTTCGTCGGGTTTTCCTTGTCGATACAGAGTTCGCCGACATGTACCCCCATCTTCTTCAATGCTGGTACTTTGTCATTGGATTCAGAACAGAGGACATTCACATCATCCGGCGGGAGGTTATTTTCTTCGATAACTTTAACGATAGTCCGGACATCATTGAGGTAGATAACTACTTCCTTCGATTCCACGATTTTCCCATCCTGAATCTTCCTGGAAAAGTAGCCATCCCGTCGGTAGTCCTTAATGATTCCCTGACAGAGGCCCTTTGCCGAATCATTCTTTTTATAGGGACGGGCATCAAGATTCGGCTTCTCAAGGACAGATGGATCCCAAAGAATCTGATAGTATGGAAGTCCTTCGAAGTTGGGGATTTCTTCAAGATAATCCTCCTCGATGGGGGTCGCTGATAGGAAGCAGACAGATTTGACGCCGTGAAGGTTGAAAAGGAATTCCAAGTCAGTGTCGCCCTTGTAAGAAGCATCGTCCATCAGGCACTGAAACTCATCGACCAGAACTGTGAAATCGCCCAGGATCTTCTCTTTATCCAAGACTTCAACGACATGCTTGAAACTGTCCACCGTCACCAGTATCTTCGGCATAGTCTTCTGGACATTCGGGAAGGGGCTCTTGTAGTGGCACATCATAAGATAATCCTTCAGTTCACTTTTGTAGACGGCAGGACCTCTTTTGTCGGTTTTGGATTTGAATAGGTGGGTATTTGGGTATTGAAGATGCTTTGATTCGAGTACATTACTTCTTGGAGATGCTATGATACAGGGGAAATCGGATTCAAGGAAAAGAGTTGTTCCCCCAGACCCGGCTCTCACTTTGTTCAGTATATAATGGCCTTCTGATGGTAATAGATCCAATAAATCTTGTCCCCACTGGCTCAAGAAGGCAATATCCGGTGAGGCCTTTAGTATATGTTTTTCCATGATTATCTAAAGATTAAAAAGGTTGTAGCTGGATTCGTGTTCAGGGTACGAAGCACTACAACTTTTTCTTAAAGTGGAATAGTATTTTATAAGAATATTCCCGAAAAATGTCAAAAAAAAGTTGTAGTTATCTTATTCTTTGCCGTATCTCTGAGCCTCCCTCGGCGATTGAGAGGGGTTAAGGCCTTCGTACCCTAAACACATTTTGATGAAGAATACAACACGTCGTCGTTATCCAGTATCGTCGTAGAGAGGTCCTGGTTATCGAAGGACCTCTCTTATTGTCTAGTATTTTTTGAATGTTTGCCGATAGTCTTCATTATAGGTTTCTTTTGAATATCCGGATTTGAAGTTTTCCGCTATTTCCTTCTCCGGCATTTCGTTTCCGGTCGTATAGGTTATATCATTCCCAGTGTATACTTTTATGGTGTATTCAAGTCCTTTCTGATAATCCACTCCAGCTTTGCCACATTGAGTTCCGAACCAGAATACACCATTTCTCCTGTTCCCTTCGACAAAATACTCAGGGTGGTTCTGTCGGCATCTGTATTTGAGGATGTTCATGATGCTGATGTCGGAGATATACGTTCCATTGTTTTGAATGCTTTGAGTTATAGGTGGCGTTGAGAATTGAAATGGTACGGGTCCTATCAGAGTAGGGTCGAACACGAAATGGTATGGCGTCGCATTCTTGTTGACATAGATATTTGGGTCGTAGACCAGATAGCTAAGCCTCCGAAGATCACAACAGCTTGTATCATTAGTTGCCTGGTTTATCTGAAATTTCCTTAGGAGCTGCTTATAGAGGTTATGATGTTTCTTTGGATCCTGGTTATCGTGCTTGATTATAGCCTTTAGTCCCCGTCCGCTTGGAGTAATAAAGACGGCATATACACATGGTGTTGCAACCAGTCTGCTATAGATTGCCGCCATACCTTGTTGAGTGGGGAAGTTATCAAAGTCAAGGGCTGTGAATTCAGAGTAAACCATCATTCCATCATTTGTCAGGTTTCCATCCGTAAATACACCGTTGAAAGCAACAGCAGGAAGGTATTTGAGTTTCCGTTCCTGAACCTCTTGCTTTGTTTGAGCTAAATGAATGAATTCCGTGATGTGCTGTAAGCAATAGACTCCGATGGCCTTGTCAAAAAGATAAAGGTTCCCATCCCTAATGTAATCTAGGGCGCTGTCAACCGTCATGGTCGTAAAGCCAAACTTGGTATAGTTGGCCCGTTTAATAAAAGTAATACTATCTCTCATATACAATGTTTTTTAGAGATTAATTGATGTGGGCGGCGGTCCCAAGAAATGTTGTATTCAGATGTGAAAATAAAAGTCATCGTCCTATCCTTCCGCCGGTCCTTAGGACGTGTTGCTTTTCACTTGTAAGGAATTACTTCCCTAAAAATGGCAAAAAGTATATTTTCATTTTTCCGGACCATGGCATACAAAACAAGCCACCCCGAAGGATGGCTCATGTTGAAACAACTGTATGTTTAGTCTTCGTTCTCTCCCGGATTCTCGTCTTTCGAGTTATCCGTTTCCTCTTGCTTGATACCCATCGTTGCCTTGTCGATGGCGGCAATAACTTTATCTGCTCCGGTACTGGTGGCCTTTAGATAGGGTTTCATGGCCTTCACATCGTTATGGGAGGTGACCAGGGCGATAAGATCCAAGGGGATTCCCTGATTGTAAGCAGTGACGATGAATGTTCTTCTAGCGACATGGGAAGAAAGCTCGGTTCTTGCCGTAATTACGGTGATTTTCTCTTTAATCTTGTATTCGTAGTCCACCCAATTTCCTTCCAGCTTAACCATCTTTCCGATTTCCTTCAAATAATCGTTGAAGTGCTGACTCTGAATAACCGGAAGCAGTTTCCCTCCTTTGTACTTTTTGTCTTTGTATTTGAGATATATGTCTGTCGCCACCTTACTGAGTTTGTAGAAGACGACATCATCATCTTTCTCAGTCAGTTTTCTTATCTCATATCCATCGCCTTCTTTTCTGGGACGGATATTCTCCTGGGTCAGCTGCATAAGATCGCTGTGGCGAAGAGCGGTATGGCAAGCGAATACAAAGCTATCACGAACTTGCTCGATGGTACTTCCTTCTTCAAGATCCAGTTTCATAATTCGATCCAGTTCATCCGGATAGATGAAACGGACATCCTTTTTAACCTTAGGGAGTTTAATGTCATAGTTGAAAAAGTCTTTGTGAACCGGATAGCCCTCACCTTGTGCCCAGTGAACAAACTGTTTCAGATAGAATAACCTCTTGATTATTGAATCGTTATACATGGTTTCGGATAGTTTATTAACTATCCCATTCATTTTCTCTTCTGATAGACCCGAGAATGAAAGGTCCGGATCATATTCCTGCAAGATATCCTTAAGTCGAGTAAAAGTATCGACCATCGATTTATCCCAATTTCTCGTCTCTTTCCTCTTGTTAATGAATGTTTCGAACAGAAGATAGAAATCGTTCGTAATAACTTTTGCTTCGCTACCCTTAAATGCTGTATTAAAGGTTGCTTTTAGATCATCCAGGGAAGGGATGAGGTCCAGCATGGCCTTTTTGGTGAAATAGTCATTGATGAAAAGAATCTGTGCGTCGATGGTGTCGTTCATGACATTATATGGCGTTCCACTAATACTGCATCCGTGCTTGACACGTTTTGTTTTCGTGCTCCACTGTTTCTCTTGGACACTGATTCCTGTGTATAAATCTATTCTTTTCCCTTTACTGGAAACGCGTAGCATAACGGACTGTGAGCCATCCTTTCTGGGATTGCTGAGTCCGACTGTTATGGAATGCTTTGTAAATAACATATTTTGAAATCTCCTTTGGGTGCAAATTTACAAACAAAAAACGGCTCTGACAAGGTGAAATCTACCAAGAAATCTACCAATTTAGACGATAACGTACAGAAACGGTGAGTAATTTGCTCGTTGTAATAAATTGAGTAATAAACTTATAGAGAAACATTTGGGAACATGGAGGAATCAAGGAGTAAGTCCGACTATCTCCACGAAACGAAAGGCCGCCAGACGAATGTCTGGTGGTTTTTTTGTGCAGTGGCGGCAGCCAAGCTTGCTTGGATGACGTTACTGCACGAAAAAACCAAGCGGGTGCTTGCACCCGGCGGCCTTTTGTTTCAAGTGCCCCCGCGGAGCGGTTGTCGGATGCCGCTTGCGGAATCCGACTGATTTCCTTGTCGGCCGAAGGCCTCCGATGGACTGCCGTCGGTGACCTTTTTTCGTGCAGATTCCTGTGTTTATCCCCCGCGCTTCGCGCTGCCCCCAGGGGCAACCGGGGGAAGACCCCCGGACCCCCTCCCTTTGACTGTCATCGACTCGTTGACTTCCACATTGAAACAGAAAACCATTTTCCCGCAATTGCGGCTATGGTCAAATCGGTCTGGCACATAATCGGCCTCCAGTGCCCTGAAATGCGTCAGACCCCACTTTTCAAACCGGGGTCTGTCGCGTTTCTCTTCGTGAAATGGCGAAAGTGTGGCAGACCGTTTTGGCCATATGCCGTTCGCCAGATCTAGTTCCCAAGCACTTCCCGGAAGAAGGCGACGGTGCGGTTGCAGATTTCCTTTTTGCGGCGGGTGATGAGATGGTTTTCGCCGTTGACTTTGACCAACGTGGCGCGGTCGCCGTAGGTGGTGAGGTACTGCTCGCTGCACCACATGGGGACGATGGAGTCTTTGGTGCCATGCAGAAGGAGGACGGGGCCCTGGTAGGAGGCGGCGGTGCCGTAGATGTCCAGCTGCTGGGTGGTGAGGAGGTATTCGCGGCCGAGCTTCATCGTGCCCCAGCAGCGGATGTACTCCGGCGGGTTCGCGGGGTCGAAGCGGGCGTTGAAGAACTTGCCGCCCTGGCAGGCCTGCTTGATGACGGAGCCGGGGGCGAGGAGGACGACGCCGGCGGGGACGGCGCCGCCTGCGGCGGCCAGCCGGCCGGCGGTCATCGACGCGATGACCCCGCCCTGCGAGTGCCCGAGAAGGCCGATCTGCGTCACGTAGGGCAGTGATTTCGCATATTCCCAGATCGCCATCGCATCGGCAATCTCCTTCTCGATGGTCATGTCCTGCATCCGGCCTTCGCTCTTGCCGTGGCCGTCGAAATCGAAGCGGATGGAGGCGATGCCGGCTTTGGCGAGCGCCTTCGCAAGGGAGGGCATGGGGTTGTAGTCCTTGCTGGAGAAGATGCCGTGCATCAGGAGGACCATCGGACACTCGTCCCTGTCGGGGTCGAACCCGTCCGGCAGGGCAATCTTCATCGCCAGCCCGCCTTCCGGACCGGAAACTTCATATTCCCGGGCCCCGGCGGGGAGCAGGCCCAGAAACAGGATAACTGTAAGAATGACAAGTCGTTTCATAGTGCAAAGCTACGAAAATTCCAGGCTTTTTCACTATTGTGAAGAGAGATTCCCGGTCGAGCCGGGAATGACGTGAGTCAAGGCCAGTGCGAGGGATATCCCATAAAAATGCGTATCTTCACGCAGAATATGCACGAGAGGGACATCATACGCATCCGGGGCGCCCGGGAGAACAACCTGAAGGACGTCTCCCTGGACATTCCCAAATACCAGATCACCGTCTTCACGGGCGTTTCGGGCTCGGGGAAGAGTTCGCTGGTGCTGGACACGATCGCGGCCAAGTCGCGCAGGGAGCTGAACGACACCTTCCCGACCTTCGTGCAGCAGTATCTGCCCAAGTACGGGCGTCCGCACGTGGACGAGATCGAGGGACTGCCCATCGCGGTGGTCATCGACCAGAAAAAGCCTGCCAAGAATTCCCGGTCCACGGTGGGCACCTATACCGACATCTATGCCCTGATGCGGCTGCTGTTCTCCCGCGTGGGGAAGCCGTTCGTGGGCTATTCGGACTCGTTCAGCTTCAACCACCCGCAGGGGAGCTGCCCGCGCTGTTCCGGCCTCGGCGAGATTCGGGAGCTGGACATCCACAAGCTCGTGGACTTCGACAAGAGCCTCAATGACGAGGACACGATCCATTACATCGCCTTCGGCAAGGGCGGCTGGCGCTGGATCCGGTATGCCCACAGCGGCCTGTTCGACCTGGACAAGAAGATCAAGGACTACTCGCCGGAGGAGCTGGACCTGTTCCTGAACAGCCCGCAGATCCGCCTGAAGAACCCGCCCTCCAATTGGCCCAAATCGGCGAAATACGAGGGCCTCATCCCCCGGATGTACCGGTCCATCATCAATTCCGAGGAGGGCCTCCTGCACGCGGCGGTGCTCAATCCGATGCTGACGATGGGCACCTGCCCCGACTGCGGCGGCACGCGGCTGAATCCGAAGGTATTGACCTGCAAGATCGAGGGAATCAATATCGCCGAGGCGTGCGCGATGCCCATTTCCCGGCTCAATGCCTGGATCCGGGATTTGGCCGATCCGCTCGCGGTGGACCTCAAGGCCGCCATCGGCGCGCGGCTTACGGCGCTGGAGGAGATCGGCCTCGGGTACCTGAGCCTGGACCGGCCCGTCGGGACGCTCTCCGGCGGCGAGGCCCAGCGCTGCAAGATCGCCAAATACATCAATTCCTCGCTGGCCGATGTGCTCTATATCCTGGACGAGCCCAGCGTGGGCCTGCACAACCGCGACATCGAGCGGATGAAGCGTTCGGTCCAGCGCCTGCGCGACGCGGGCAACACCGTCCTCCTCGTGGAGCACCATCCGGAGATGATCCGGATTGCCGACCACGTCGTGGACCTGGGCCCCGGCCCGGGCATCGACGGCGGCCGCATCGTCTTCGAGGGCTCCTACGAAGAACTCTTGCATTCCGGCACGGCCACCGGCTCCATGCTCGGCGCCCCGATGCTGTTCAAGGAATCGCCCCGCGGATGGGCGAGCTCCTTCCACCTCGAAAACGCCACCCTGCACAATCTTAAGGGCGTTTCCATCGACCTGCCCCTAGGCGTTTTCGGCGTCGTCGCCGGAGTGGCGGGCTCCGGGAAGAGCTCCCTGATGGAGTGCTTCCGCCGGGCCTATCCGAACCCGGACGAGGTGGTGTACATCAGCCAGGAGAACATCGGCGTGAGCCTGCGGTCCACACCCGCGACCTACATGGAAGTGGCCGGCGACATCCGCAAGGCCTTCGCGAAGGCCCATAAGATGAAGGAGGAATACTTCACCTTCAACGGCAAGGGCGCCTGCCCCGTGTGCGGCGGCAAGGGCGTCATCGTGTCGGAGATGGCCTTCATGGATGCCATCGAGACTACCTGCGAGGCTTGCGGCGGCCTGCGCTACGCGCCCGAGGCCCTGGCCTACACCGTGACCGGCGCGACCGGCGAGACGCTCAACATCGCCCAGGTGATGGACCTTTCCGTCCGCCTTGCCTCGGCCTTCTTCAAGGGGACCGTGATCGAACAGAAACTGCAGCCCCTCGTGGACGTGGGACTTCAGTACTTGCACTTGAACCAGGCGCTTTCCACCCTCTCGGGTGGCGAACTCCAGCGGCTGAAACTGGCCTCCTACCTGGGTGTGGAGGGGAAGATCTTCATCATCGACGAGCCCACGGACGGGCTCCATACGAAGGACATCCGCCACATCATCCGCCTGTTCGACACGCTCGTGGACCGCGGCAACACGGTCTGGCTCATCGAGCACAACCTGGACGTCATCCGAAGCGCCGACTGGCTCGTCGAGCTGGGTCCCGGTGCCGGCGAGGACGGCGGCCGCGTGCTCTACGCCGGCCTGCCGGCGGGCGTGCGCGCCTGCCCGGAGTCCGTGACAAAGGATTATCTTTAGTCAGCAGCGCTCGACGACGGCGCCGTAGCCCAGGCTGTCCATCGCCTTCGCCAGGTCCAGGACGGCGGCGACGGCGTTGTCCAGCACGCCTTCCTGCAGCATCTTCTTGTAGTTCACGTAGAACCGGACCTGGTAAGAGGACGAAACGGTAACTTCCACGCGGGCGCGGTACATCTGTCCGGTCACCCGGGCTTTCAGCCCGATTTCCCGGAAGCGTTCCGTGATGAGGACCTTGGCCGTGGCCGCGTTGATTTCAGTCACTTTGCGGGCCTGGAGGATGCGCCGCCGAACCCCGTCGATCCGCTCATAGAGGAGCGGCTGGTAATGGACCATGATCTGGCGAATATCCTCCCGTTCGCGCCGACCGATCTGCGCGTTCTTGTAAAGCCCGTGCTTGGACTTGTACAGTCGCTCGATGCGGCTCAGCGCCATCTGGACGCAGCGGCCTACGTCGAATTCGCCCGTGTTCCGGAACCGCTCGCGGAATTCCGGAACCACTTCCATCCCGATCTCGATGATCTCCTCCTCGGTCAGGTCTCTGAACAGTTTTCCTGAATGGTTCATTTCAATTCCATGATACAGACACGGCCGGATTTCTCCATCCAGCGGTGCGAATCTTCATAACTGCGCCGGTCGTTGCACACCCAGACCAGCTTGCAGTGCATATTGTCGGGGATGACGGGCTCCGGAGCATACCCGTCGGTGAGGATGACGAGCCCGTCGTAGCCGTTCTCGTGGGCATAGTCGATGGGCTCCTGGAAGGAAGTGCCGCCGCGTCCCAGGACGGTGACGTCCTGCATCACCTTCTTCAGGGTCTGGACCACCTGCAAGCCCGCATCGAACTGGATGACGTCCACGGCGGTGAACCCGTAGCGGAAGGCGCTGTTTATGACGCCGAAGAAGTAGGAGAGGTCCCGCGAGGAGATGGACCCGCTCACGTCCACGGCCACGAGCAGTTTCGTGTCGAAGCGGCGGATGGAGCCCATGTTCTCGAACCCCGTCCGGCGGTTGGGGCGCATCCGGGTGAGTTTCCGGTGCGTCGACAGGATGCTGGCCCGGAAGCCGGAAAGGACGTTCCGCCAGTTGATTTTCGCCTTGGTGGACGCCTTGAGCTGTTCGGCGAAGTTCCCGGCGAGAGTCCCCCAGTCCTTGCAGCTTTCGATGATGCCGTCGATCATGGCGACCGTGAGCTCGTCCTCGGTCCACAGCTCGGACAGGGCCGTGTTCTTGTCTGCATTGGCGGCGAGCTTGTCGGAACGCGAGTCGCCCTCGGAGCCGGAGCCGGAACTGGAACTGGTACCAGAACCGGAACCGGAGTTGGATTTGGAGGCGGAACTGGAACTGGAGTCGCCCCTCTGGGCCTGTGTCCCGTTGCTTCCGGAGGCGGAGTCTCCGTCCCCGCCCGCGCCCGGCGGCAGCATGTCCTGGATGCGGCGGGAGTACCACTCGTACTCGCGGCCGGTGGGAAGGTCATAGTTCTCGGGGTGATCGATGTTGAGGTTCCCGAACTGGTAGTTGTCGCCGATGGTGATGTTGCTGCCCACGGCGATGGCCTGCTGGGAGCAGGCGTCGGGCTTCCGCTGGTAGGGGTGCTTCAGCAGAATCCGGATCGCTTCCGTGCGGAGGGCCTGCTCCAGGGCCAGGTCGCCCATCTCTTTCAGGAAGTCGGGGTTGTACTCCACCCTCCGCGCGCCGGAGCGCATCGGGCAGGCCATCGCCGCGTTCTCCTCGATGCTGTGCGTGCACAGCACCTGGAAGAGCGCCGGCTCGGTAATGAACCAGCGCTCCAGGATCCGTGTGATTCGCTCTTTCATCTAGCGGATGCTTTTGACGTAGATGACCATCGTCATCGTGAGAACCGGGCACTCGCGGGCCAGGAAGGAGATGGCGTTGGGATAGGTCCCGTGCTGCACGTAGAGGTTCGCGAAGTGCGCCGCGGCCTCCTTCTTCTCCTTGGTGAGGAAGTCGAAGTAGGCTTCGACGTTCTTGCGGGCCTTTTCCTTGGTCGTGCCGGAGAGTTTTTCCACCTCCAGGTGGCGGAAGATGCCGTCGTTCACGACCGAGAGCTGGTGCAGCTCGTAGCCCCGGAGGGTGGGGAGGTGCTTCTCCAGGTTCTGGAGGACTTCCCGCCCGGAGAGGATCTTGTGGGCGGAAATGCTCGAGACCACGGCGCTGGCGGCTTTCGGGCCCACGATGGCCGAGATGGCCTTGGTCACGATCGGCGAGATCTCGTTCACGTTCTGGAGAATGTCGCTCACGCGTTTCCAGCCGCGGCGGTCCGGGGTCTTGTCGAGGCCCGTGTCGGCCCCCTCCTTGGCGTCGGGGTCCTTGTCCAGCCACAGCGGGTTCTCCCGGATGAAGTCGCGGACGCGGCCGTCCACGCCGGCCTGCTCGGCCCACAAAAGCCATTCCTGGACGGTGGGGCGGAAGCCGACGACATTGAACCGGGACACGAGGGCCGGGTCCAGGTCGGTGAGCTGGTACTGGTCGCCGGCGTTCACCGCCGAGATGATCCGGCTGCCCTCCGGCAGGCTCCTGCCCGCCAGCTTGCGGTTGAGTGCCAGGTCCATGATCGTCTGCAGGACTTCCGGCCGGGCGCGGTTGAGTTCGTCCAGGAACAGGACGATGGGCCGGCCGTCCAGCGGGAACCAGTACGGCGGCATGAACTCCGTCTTGCCGGTGGCATCGTTACGGTTGGGAATGCCGATCAGGTCGCCTGGATCGGACATCTGGCCGAGGAACAGGGGGACGACCGTCATCCCTTTCCCGGAGAAGTACTCGGTGAGGATCTCGGACTTGCCGATTCCGTGATTGCCCACCAGCATGATGTTCTGGTCGGCGGGCGTCAGGTCCAGGAGCGCCCGCAGCTCCGTCGTGTTGATGTTTACGTTTGCCATAGTCTCTATATAGTACTTCCGAGGATTCGTTTTATTTCATTTTTCCCGGCCGGTTCAAAACTCCCCGTAGTTCTTGAACCGGAACGGGCCGGGGCGCTCTTTCCCCAGGCCCCAGTCAAACCAAATCGACAGGTTAGCCAGGTACGGGAACCCTTCGCTCATCTGGGCCCACTCGGTTCCTTGTTTTCGGTACAGACGGGGTTCGTCGCCCACATATTGTATGCATAACTGGTCCCCAATTTCAAAGCGCACTTCCCGCCACCAGTTGTCCACCAGCTCTTTCACCTCCCGGAAGGTGTATCCGGTCGCGTGCTTCACCGGCCTGTACATCGCCAGCTTGTTATCTCCTGGGTATTGCTTGCGCCAATGCCGGAGAAACCGGTCCATGGTGCCGTCGTTCAGCATCTGCCGGGCTTCTTCCTCCTCGCAAATGCGTATGGTTGTTATGGGCATAATTAATTGTTTATAAAAAGATTGGCCTATGGACAGCCCGAAGGGAACAGGGCCGAAAACCATATCGAGGACCCGGGCGGCGCGATACCGAGAGCAAGATCTATGTCAACCAAGCGGCTCCATCAAGTCGCCTCTCGTGCGGGCAAGCGACAAGCGGACGCGGCTTGGATTTTTTGAAAAGGAGTCTTGCCGTCCGGAATGGGTTTGACAATCAGGTTTTATAGAGGTTGAAGGAGTGGTCCTTCCGGACCACACGAAGCGGGCAAACCCTTCCCGGCTGTCCATATTCGGGTCTTCGGCCCCCAAGACAGGGGGCCCCGACCCTGGTCAATCGTATTATAGTACTGCTTTCACCTTTTCGTACACCCCCAACAAGTTTTGGGGTATTACCACTTTCAGCGCCTTCACGGCTTCGTCGTACTTCAGTCTCTCCGCTTTGCGCGCTTCGGTCCAAAGCTGCAAGTCCGCCGCCATTTCACCGTTCATCGCCTTTTTCTCGTCGGCCACTTTCTCGTCCACCTCGGCTTTCAGCTTGTTCAGCTCCGCCTGCATGCTGCGGTGCTCCTTCTGCAGGGCAAAAAACGCCTCGTTCACCTCTTCTTCGGTAAAGTGGCTCGTATACTTGTACACTTCCGCCTCCTGTCCGCTTCCCACCACTTCAATGGGGTTCTGCTTGTGTTCAAAATAGTCGTTTCTCGCCTTGGCAAACACCCCGTCGGGGTGTATGTATTTGCCAATCGTCGAACATTTCGCCTCCAGCGCGTAGTAGCGCGCCTTCTGCTCGGCCGTCAGTTCGTCAAACTTCATTTCAAAGGTCGGCGCAGCCTTCGCCGTAGGCCTTACAAGGTCCTTCCTTCCCTCCTTAATCAGTTCGTCAATGTGCTCCTCAAAAGCTTGGTCCCCGTTCAGGGCCTCCTTCGCCTTAATCCCTTCGCGCAGGTACGCAATCAGGGATTTCAGCTCGCCAATTTCCCGCACGGTGGCCCCCAGTGTCTCCAAGTCGGCCTTCTCCGACTCGTTCTCCACTCGGTAGTTCTTGCCGTTCACGGCCAGCATAAAGTCCCGTGAACAAAGCTTCATCGCTTTCAGTCTGCTATCCGCAGCCTCGTACATTTCCTTGGCAATGTTTGCCACGTGGTTTGCGCTTGTAACGGTCAGTCCGTCCTTTCCAAGCATGTTGTCGTGTGTCATTTGCATCATGTGTTCGGTTAAGTCTACGCTTGTTCGGCCGCTTTTTTTCCAACAGGTCGAAAAAAAGTGAAAAATGTCAGGAAGCAGAAAGACCGGGCCGATCTGATCGTATATATAGGTACGATGGAAAACATTCTTAATCTCAGATCCCTGATGAATCAGGCGATGGAAGCCGATGTCACGGCCCTCCGACAGTTTCTCACCACGAATCCCGGGCAGCCGCTCGTGGCCACCGGCTCCGGCGGAGCCGAGTCCGTTGCGGACTTCGCTGCCCTTCTGTACGGGGCCAACGGCGGCCTTGCCACGGCCGTATCTCCCTACACCTTGAACTCTTTCAGCGACGATACGCTGAAGACAGCGAAGCTCCTGCTCGTGAGCAAGGGTGGTCACAACAACGACATCGTCTTCGCAGCCAAGCGGGGCCTGGTCGTGAACCCGGCCCGGACGGCCAGCTTCACCCTGTACACGGGCGACCGTAACGAAGTTCGGAAAGCCTTTGCCAAAGCCGGTTCTACCCTGTCTTTCGACATCCCCGGCCTGCGGGTCCACGATGACTTCATCTCGACCCAGACCCCGGTGATGTACTTTGCCCTCCTATGCCGAGCGTTCGATCCCGACATCGACCTGTCCAAGTACCGGACGGCCCCGGCGGCACCGTATCGACTGGAGCGGAACGATGGAACGTCACTCGATCCGGCGGACTTCAAGGATGTCCGCAGCTTCATTTTCCTGCACGGCTCCTGGGGCCGTCCAGCCGCGGCCAACCTGGAAGGCAAGCTCGTCGAAAGCGGCCTCTGCCCGGCCTGCGTACTTGATTTCCGGAATTACTGCCACGGACGATTCATCTTCACCTCGGCCCATCTGGAGGATTCGGCTGTCGTAATGTTCGTCTCCCCGCGGGAAAAGGATATCGTCGCACGAACCCGGAAATTCCTCCCGGCATCGACCAGGCTCGTCCTCATCGAGACGGAAACGGACGCACCCGATGCCAGCCTGGACCTTCTCATCCGATCCTCGGCTTTCTTCTTCGACCTCTGCGCGGTCACTGGCACGAACTGGGTGTCCCCGAAGAATCCCGGAAAGATTGACAAGCGGCAGCCGATGTGGGTGCCGTTCATGGCGGAGTTGAAGCGCAGCGGCCCTCTGACCATCCGGAAAGACTGGACCCTATGACGAAACAACTGCAGCGGATTGTCGACAGGCTTCTGTCCGAAGCCGGGTTCGGAATCCGGTATGCCGCCTGTACGGAGGGAGGGGATATCGGCCGGCTTCTCCGTGACCTGACGGAGGAGACCGAGTACCGGTTCATGCGCGGCCGTAACAAGCCGGACATCCGCCCGGAGACGCTCTCCCGGTGGGAGACGGAACTGCGGGAGGCGTTCGCCGAGCTTGAAATAGAGGTGCGGAAGCGCTTCGACTACTACCGCCGGAGCCGGAACCTTGTCCTGATCGAGTATCCGCTGCTGGCGGTCAAGATTGGAGACGGACTCCGGAAACGGGGCATTCCCTTCCTGTTCGAGACCCGCCTGGACGAGAACGTGCTGACCGTCCGGGTGGTGAACGAGTATTTCCTGGAGATTCCGGTCACGCTGGAAAGCGTGGACCGGGTGGTCGGCCTGGTACCGTACTGCCTGCACCGTCCGGACCTCGCCCGCGAGGAAATCCCCGGGGTGCGGCGGATCCGCGATTACGGTCTTGCGAGGTCGTGGAACGAAAGGACGTCATCCGGGAGCGAGTAGTCGAGACTCCCGTTGTCGCGCAGCTCCATGAGGAGCCGTCCCATGAGGTTCGGACCGACGAACTCCAAGCCGTCCTGCGAGGGCTTGACACCCCAGGTGTCGGGGCTCTTCTTCCGGAAGGTCGTCTGATCCTCGACAATGTACAGCCCTCGGGTGCGCTCCAGTTCCTCCCGGAAGGCCTCGCTCTGGCGGTACTTCTCCATGAGGCAGAACTTCATCGCGTCCACGATGATCTCCCCCCAGTCCGGACGGACGGTCCCCACCTTCTCGAAGTGCTTCGCCTTCATCTTGATGGTCTGCCCGTTGACGGACCAGACGGCCTTTCGCGATACAGGGTCCGCGAACTTCATGACCTGGAAGAGCTTCTCCGAGCAGTCGAACCGCACCCCGTCGACCACAAGCGGTGTCCTCCCGAAGTTGGACAGGATGCCCCATGGCTGGTCCACGGAGCAGAACGCTGCTGTCCTGTCCTTCGGATAGCGCTCGATGGAATAGTACTCCGGGTAGTTCTTCTCGATGAATTCTCTGATGTGCATGATGGCCTCCCTAGTATTCCTTGACGGTCCTCTGCGACCCATCGACCAGCTTGCCGTCCCCGTCCAGCTCCACGCTGTCCACCTTCATGATCCTGAAGGCAGAGTAGTCCAGCAGGGCGTAGTTGTTGCCGGCATCGGGCTTGGTCTGGGCGGTCGGCCAGACCAGGAGGACGACGCCGATTGTCGGCAGGAAGGCCGCTTCGGCCTTCTCTGCCTCCAGGGAGGCGGAACCGGTTCGCTGCTTCACGGTCTTCCCGAATCCGATGAGCGTATTGCCGATCCACTTGCGGAAGAACTTGCCGGACGCACAGGCCTCCGCCGGAATGGACATCCCCAGCCTCTCCTCGGCCCTCCTGACGATGGCCGGATGGACGGGCAGCCTGGAGACCAGGTGGTTGTCATCCGTCATGTCTGGGATCTCCACGGTGTAGACATACTTGTCCCTGCTGCCGGTCTTGCCGGCGTACAGGGCGGCCGTCTCGTAGCGGGAGGTCAGGTAGGCCCCCACCCCGAACTTGAACTTGCCGTCTCCCTCCAGGAGGTGCGACGGGTCGAAACGGTCGAACAGGTTGGCCGATCCGTGATAAGCGATGGTCATAGTCCTATGTGTTTGATTTTCACATTGTTGTTAATCCTTGGCGGCCTTGGTGCCCATCCCGGAGACGCTCCAGGAAGCGAACTGCTGCGCATCGGTCAGGATCCGGACGAGTTCCGTCTCGTCCAGGTCCCGGAACCGCTTGCCGGATCGGGCGATGCCGAAGATGATCGCCGAGGTGGTCGCGTCGCCGGCGCCTTCGGTGTCCACGACATGGGCATTGACCACCGGCGGAAGCGTCTTCCATCCTCCGTCCAGGAACTTGTAGCGCAGGCCTTCCTTGCCCAGCGTCTGCACGAACAGTTTGTCCTGGAAACCGTCCGCGAAGGAAGCGTCCGGGATGTTCTCGTTCGAGAACTTGACGATGTCGCTAAGCCGCACGCACGCCAGGTCCGCAGTCGTCTTGACTCGGGCCGGTTCGAAATAGACGGTCGTTCCACGCTCGCGCAGCGCCCCGGCGATGTACCGATGCCCGGCGGCGGGGTCGTCGAAGAAGTAGAACTCCGGGATGAAGTCCTCCTGCAGGGCCTGGACGAAGGCCGGCGCCTGGTCCCGCACGCGGAGAAACCTCCGCTTCGGGAACCGGCTGCCGCCCGGAGATCCGGCCCGGACGCTCACCTTCATGGACCCGTCCGGAAACCGCTTCCGGGTCACCCGCAGCAGCGAGGTGCCGCCCTCCCGCGTGTTGGTCACGAATCGGGTGTCGCAGCCGAACCGCTTCAGGTCCTCCGTGATCCGGAGGCCCTCCGGAGAGTCGTCCAGGCACGCCTGGGGATAGGTCTCGAGCCCGAGCCCGGCCAGGATGCACATCACGTTCCCGCACGTCCCGCCGACTTCGTCGCCGAGTACCGTTTCCGTGAACCGTCGGCTCCCCGGACCGTCCGGATACTCCCGGACCACGTTCGTGTCAAGGTTATAGATGCCCGAGCCCAGGATGCGGGCGATGGTCTTCTTGCTGTCCATAATCAGTCAATGTTCCAAATTCCTCCTAAATATACCGGAAATAACTGACACTTTTGCTGCCGGAAACGTATAATAAGATAGGAAAGGATTGAAATTGTATACGATGACCCTTCAGACCGACCTTCGCTGGATTCTGGAATCCTGGCTGCGAAATTGCTGACGGAGTGCGGGTTATAAGTTTCGGAGCGTTTCTTCCAGCGTGTAGGCCTGATAGATCTGCTTGGCTTCGGTGTAGCGGGTGTTGATTTCCATGAACGTCCGCCAGATGTCTATGAATGGACTGAAGCGGACGGCTTCTTCCTTGCCCTCCCGGGTGACTGCGCGGCAACTGTTGCCCCCGCTCAGGGGGCTGCCTGCGAAGAAGAAGGTCAAGGCGCGGACAGTTCCGTCCTCATCCCGGATGACGGACTTCTCACAGGCTTCCCACCATTCCAGATAAACGCCGAGCGTGGCATTTTGCAACCCGCTCGTGCCGGTATAGGCCAGGTTATTCTTGAAAGGCAAGGGCGTGAGGAACATCCGGCTGTCCGAGAGGATGGCCTCCCGGTGCTCATAAAGGAAAAATGCGTTCTGGAGGAACGTCTCCACCCAGGATTTGTCTTCTTCCGCTTCCGCCGGCTTCTTCCGCGGCCCGGGTTTCCCCACCTGCAGATAGACCCCGGTCGTATCCAGTCCCGGCTCATCCGGCAGAAAGACGGCCGGTTGCACGGCCTTCGGATAGCATTCCAGCTCTTTCCCGCTGGTGAGGATGATCTTTCCGTGGCCCTCTGCTATGGCGTCGCTGTATGTCCTTTCTATCATTTGTGTGGGCTTTTCTATATATACTGCTGGGAGAGGTCGTTTTTTCAGATGGTTTTTTGTTTCCGGTACAGTCTCACTATGGTGATTGTATAAAAGAGAAACAGAAAAATAACTGAAAGAAAAGGAAGTTCTTTTTCGTATATTTGTAAGAAGATGATGATAAAACAATAGTGCATCCACGCATGATAACACTGCATTTCAATCCCCAATATGATTCGGGAGCCTGGTCCGGGGAGCCGGGGAAAGGTGTTGCCTGGTTTTCGGAGATCCATGTCGGCCCTTCGGGTCTCCTGGGTTTCCTGGAAGTGAGACTCGGCATTACGGCCAGAGAAAAGCCCGGACATGAACTCCTGGCGGATTTCACGAAGGCCGCACAGGCGGTCGCTGCGAAGAATAAGGACGTTTTCTTCGCCCAATCCCTTAAACTCGCTCCGCTCGCGACGGCCAATGAACTGCTGCGGTGGCGCGACGAGCTTGTTCTTTCCGGGTGGGAAGCTGATACGCCTGTTCCAGAGGGACTCACTAGTGGTGCAAGGTCCATCCTTCGTGGCCTTTCAGAAGTGGAGTCTGCCCTTCCGGGTGGCTTTCGGACGACGGCCGACCGCTGGCGAATCCTCCTTGCCACCCTGAAAACAGAGACAGCCCTTGGCGGTTTTTCCGTGAAGGTCCACGCCCCGGAAAACCACATGCACCCCGTCCATCTGACCGTACTCGACCAGCTCCGCCGGTGTGGAGTTCCGGTCGACAATGTCGTCGTCATGCGAGAGCCTGATGTCGAAATCAAGCATTTTCACGACAGTTCCGACGCCTGTCTTTGGGCGGCGGCACACGAGGGACACGCCCTCCTCGTCTGCTCCGACGACCAGACGCTCTCGTCGGCGCAGGCCGCCTTCGGCGACCCGTATGGGAACGCCACCGCGTCTGCAACGCCCCGCCCGGTCGCACATCTTTTTACCAGCGCGATGCTCCTGCTGAAGGACGCGGAGGACATTATTGCGTTCCAGGATTATCTTTCCGCACCCAGCCATCCTTTGAACAAGTTTACAAAGCCGGGAAATGATAAACTGACGCTGCGTGAAGCCTTGTTGAAGCACGTAGTCCGCCGGCATGGTTTTGAGGGGATCGACGGGATTGTCGACAGTTTTGCCAACGGGGACAAGGAATGTCTCGAGAAAATCAAGAAATGGATTCCGGAGCCTGGCCAGCCGTTGAACTATGGCCGGATCAAGGACTGGTGCAATCGGCTCAAGGAATGGGCGGACGGAGCGGTTCGGATGGTCGGAAACAAGGGGGAAGACAGCCCCTATCTGGACCAATGGAGAGAACTTGCCTCCGCTTGTGATGAGATGAAGTTTCAATGCAAGGAACTTGACATTGACAATCATCCTGAAACTTTCTTTTCGGTGCTACGGGCCGTTTCGGAGCCGGATGCCGCTATCGCCCGGCATGCCGTGATCGGATCCGCCCCTGCCGTCGCTTCCATTGAGAAGATTGCCGTGGATGTTCAGGATGTCATTTGGGTGGACGGCTCCTTCACGGCGGCGCCAACACCCTTATCTTTCCTTTGTCCGAATGATATCCAGGAATTGAAGAGGATCCTTCCCAATGTCTGGTTGCATGAAGACGCCCTGCTGCTCACGGACGAACTGTTCCAGGCCGGCCTTGCTCACATCGGTGGGAAACTGACCATTCTATACTGTGATGCCTTTGCCGGAGAGAAGCGTGAGAAGCACCCGTTCATACTCCGTCGTGCCGGGAGTGTGGACTATCTGAAGAGTTTACCTTTCGAGCCGATTCCGGCAACGAAAGCGGAGCCGTGCCCTTCCCGACCGGTCGGACAGATTCCCGAGGAGTGTACCCTTACTGTCGATGGCCTGTCCCTTCCGGAACACGAATCTCCGACCAGTTTGGAAAACCTGTTCGGACAACCACTTGACTGGGTGCTCAAATACATTCTGGGCCTATGGGAGGAGGTCGATACGAATGATTCTCTGATTAAAGGCCTGGTCGCGCACGATGTCATTCATCGCATTTGTGAAAAGGCTGGTCGCACCGGCATTGATGCCGAGGCTTTCGAGCAGGTCTTCCAGTCGGACTTCGACTCCTTCTTTGCGGCGGCCGTGCTTGCTAACGGCGCCGAACTGAATCTGCCGGAAAACAAGTTGGATCGGGAACAGTTCAAGTATGACCTGCATGAGGTCAGCCTTCCCAAGCTGATCGAAATCCTGCGGAATAGCCATCTGACCATTTTTGGGAGCGAGGTGAAGATCGAGAATGTGGAGATTTTGAAGAAGGATATCTCTGATCCAAAATATGAACCGCTTCGGATTACAGGCTCCATTGATCTGCTTCTTAAGAATGAAACGGGACACTATGTCATCCTGGACTTCAAATGGACGGGTAAAAATGGCCGTAACATGCGAACGGACCAGATCAAAAAGGGAGAGGACTACCAGCTTGCCCTTTATCGGAAACTGGCGGAAACCGGGGCCAAGAACATTCCCGCTGGAACGGTGGACGCCCAGGCATTCTTCCTGCTCAAAACAGGAGAATTGCTGACAGCCTATCCTGGTTTCAGGAATCGTAATGGCGATATTCCAATCGTTGAGCCTGGTGCCAGGACGAAGCAGAAAACCTATGAGGAAACGCTGGATGAAATCTATCGGAAGTATACGGACACGGTCCGCGACTTCCGGGCCGGTAAGGTTTCCGCCGGCAATCTGAAGGATCAATATCTCGGTTACAAGGTTCTCAAAGGAAAACTCAGTTGATCATGAAACTTCAATATAAAAAAGTTCATCATATCACGGCCGGTGCCGGTGCCGGCAAGACCACGGAACTGGTCAGAATCATCACCCGCCTTGTCAATGACGGGGCCGACCCGCAGCGGATGATCCTGTCCACCTTCACGGATGCGGCCGCCACGGAATTCCGCGAAAAGAGCAAGGCGAATCTCAAGCCGGGTGATGTAGTGCGGATGAACGGGGCTCTGATGGGGACACTGCACTCGATTGCCAGTCGCTATATTAACCGCTACTGGTACCTGTTGGGCATCTCCCCGTCTGTAAAACCGGTCGGCCAAAGCGTGTCTGGCATCCTGATGAACCGGTCGCTGGACGGTCTGATAACCGGAGAACAGAAAGCCCTTCTGAACCAATATGTGGAGACCTTCGGCCTCACTGACTTCGCTGCAGGAGGCTATGACTACGACTTTTGGAAGGATACCCTGAAAAAGCTGTTTGACAAAATGCGCGGCTACGGGTTCGGGAAGGACCGGATCCGGGAATTCCGAGACCGGTCGATCCGCCTGATCAAAGACACCTTCAACCAAGGCGGGAACCAGAATCTGCTCGATTTGTACGAGCCGGTTTTCAAGACATATCTTGGCGATTATCCCATCGTCGATGCTCACGTGACCGATGCGGGGAAGAAACAGTATGCCGGGAACTGCGTGCAGGTCAACCGGCTCATCGCGCTTGATCCGCTCAAGGTGGATAAGAAAACTTTGGAGGAGATTGGGAAGATGAACTGGGGGCGGAGTCTCACCATCAGCAAGAAAGGATCTATCAAGGACACCTATGAATCCTTGCTTGGCATCCATAAGGATGACGTCGCCAACGCCGCAAAGTCCCTGAGCGGGCAGTTGGTCCCGAAGGAGTACGATATGATTGCCACCGTGGCGGACTTGCTTTTCGATATCATGGAGGCATGGATGGATGCCTATGACAAAATCAAAAAGGAGAACGGTGTCATTGACTTTGTCGATATGGAGGAACTGTTCCTGCGCCTGCTCGGAAAAGACGAAGTCAAGGATGACATCAAGGCTTCGGTGGACTATCTGTTCGTGGATGAGTTCCAAGATGCCTCGCCCATCCAGGCACAGATTTATGCGATCCTGTCTGAACAGATCCGACAGTCGTGGTTCGTGGGCGACCGGAAGCAGGCCATCTACGGCTTTGCCGGGAGCGATTGTGGTCTCATCGCAGACTTGGTCGAGTCATTTCCGAAGGAAGAGGAAGACAAAACCTCGATTACCGGATACAAGAAAGATGATAACGGAAACTCGTCTCAGGTGCTTAGAACGTCTTTCCGGTCGGTACCCAGGTTGGTTAACGCTGCCAACGCCATCTTTACCGAAGCTTTCGCTGACACCAGCGGGAGCTTGAAGGATGTCATCCCGGAGGAGCATGTGAAGCTGGAACCATTGAAGGGAAAGGCGGACATCGCCCGGGCTCCACTCTTTCACGTGCAGACGAGCACGACTAGCAAAGGAAAGATGGATACTGATTCCCTGGCGGCGTTCGTGTGCGAAATGATCGAAGACCCTGCATTCAAGAATGATGGATACACTCTTTCAGACGTTGCCATTCTCACTCGCTCCGGCAATCAAGCCATCCAGATAGGCAAGTCCTTGATCAAGCGGGACATCCGGACGGGCTTCGTCGATCAGGACGGTTTCCAGGGCACGCCTGAAGTTTCCCTAGTGCTGGCCATTCTGCGTCTTTCTGAGGGAATCGACAAGGCCAAGAGCCGGGCTGAGATTCGGAAACTCGTCTTGGACGAGGATCTCAATCAATTGTCGAAACGGGTCGGGCAGAAGAAGAACGACCTGGATGACTTCCCGGGACTGGAAGACTTCGCGAAAGCACTCCGCACCCATTCCGTCCTGGACCGGATCAACGAGATTGTCACGCGCTTCGATTTGGTTGGCATCAGCGGTCAATGGGGGAATCCCGATGCACGGCGTGGCAGCTTGAATCTGCTTCGCCAGGCGGCTGAGGAGTATGCTGACAAGTCTGCAATCCTCTGCGCCGAGGCCGATGTCCGCGGCTTCCTTTCTTTCCTGAAGGATTACAAGGGGGACCAGAAGTTCGACAACAGTGCCGATGGTGTCAAAGTCCTGACCTATCACAAATCCAAGGGATTGGACTGGAAGATCGTCATCCTCTGCGGCCTGGACGAGTATATGGAGGAGAATTCCATTGGCGGCGTCTCGGTGCTGGGGCCTTCCACAAAGCCGGAAAGCATCCTTATGATTCCGCGTCTTCCGGACAAGGATTGGGTCGGGAAATGTATCGAAGAGAATCCCGAATCAAAGAAAGCCCTCGAAGAGCGGCAGGCCGTGAAACGAGGTGAGGAACGGCGGCTCTTGTATGTGGGCTTCACGAGGGCGAAAGATGTCGTCATTACGGCGGCAGTCGACACGGACCCCAAGGTTCTTCGTGTTTTATGTCCGACCGTGGCGAAAAGAACGGGCGATCCGATTAATCCTTCACAAGTAGATATCTGGGGCATTCGGAACCTTCCGGGAGGCCTTTCTGTCTTCAAGTCGATGCCGGGCGGATCCAACGCAAAAGCCACGGGTATTCCCGATTCCTATCGATATAGGGACGCCGGCTTCTTGCTTTCGACGAAACCGATGGAGAGTGGTACCAAGTACCATTCACCTAGCACTTACAAAGATCAGGCGGTCCAGGCTGCGGCTTCTGTGGAAACGGCACATGATTTCGGCCATAGAACCGACATCCCTCACAACCACTTGAAAGACAATGTCTTCGGTGACTGTATCCACCATATCTTCGCTCGTTGTGCACCCGGGAAGCACGATGGGAATCTTATCGTCGCGGCCTCTACCTTGAAGGGTTATGGAATTCAGGATGTCGATGCGCCTGGAAAGGCCGTCGCATCGATCGAGGACTTTTTCAAGTGGCTGGAGGATAAATATGGACAGGCAGAAAGCCTGGAGCAGGAAGTCCCGTTCCGGTATACCGACACCAAGGGACAGGTGTTCTCCGGCACTATGGACCTGGTCTGGCGGACGGCGAAAGGATGCATCCTGGTGGACTACAAGACCTTCCCTGGCACCAAGTCGGACCTTTTCAAACCGGGAAATGACCATTGGGCCGGTAACTATGTCAGCCAGCTCAGCGTTTACGCGGATGCTCTCTCCGTCACCGATTGGAACGTGCCACTGGACTGCCTCCTCTACTATCCGGTGGAGGGGCTGGTGATTCGGGTGAAAGGCTAGCTGAAGTCGATGACGCTGAACCTGTCGCCTTTTTGACGGTGATTTATAGAAAGATTCTGCCGCTACCACCGTATTTAATGTTAAAACGATTAATTCAACAAACGATATTGACGACGCAAGTATGCATGAATTGAAATGCCCCAAGTGCGGAAGTGTTTTCACGGTCGACGAAGCCGATTACGCTTCCATTGTATCCCAGGTTCGCGGAACCGAGTTTGACGCTGAGATCCGGCGCCGGATTGAAGAGCTGCATCAACAGGAAGAAGCCCGTCGGCAGGCGCGAGAGGCGCAAGTCGGTCAGGCGCACCAGCAGGAACTGTCCGCCAAAGACAAGGTCATCGGCGAGAAAGTCGGCGAGATTCTCCGCCTGAAGGCGGAACTCGACGCCATGGGCGACAAGCAGAAGCTGGCCGTCAGCAACGCCGTCACTGACAAGGACAAGGAGATTGCCAACCTGAAGGAAACCCTCGTCAAGAAGGATAGCGACATCAAGCTCGCCGTTCTTCAAGAGCAGCAGAAGGCCCTGGTTTCCATCCAGGAAAAGGATGCCGAAATCGCCGATCTCCGCAACCAGTCCCAACTGGCCGCGCAGCAGGCCGCGCTTCAAGAAGAAAACGTCCGCAAAGAGTACGAAGTCCGGCTGAAGCTGGCTTCGGAGGAAATTGAGCGCCTGAAGGACTTTCGGCAGCGGCTGTCCACCAAGATGGTGGGCGAGACCCTCGAGGCTCACTGCAGCAACACGTTCAATGGCGAATTGCGCCCTATGTTCCCGTACGCCTACTTCGAGAAGGACAACGAGGTTGTTGGCGGCAGCAAGGGCGATTTTGTCTTCCGCGACTACGAAGATGATGTGGAGTATATTTCCATCATGTTCGAGATGAAGAACGAGAACGACGAGACCGCTACCAAGCACAAGAATGAGGATTTCTTCAAGAAGCTGGACCAGGATCGCACCGCCAAGAAGTGCGAGTATGCCGTATTGGTGTCTACCCTGGAACCCAATAACGAGCTCTACAACCAGGGTATCGTCGATGTCTCCCACCGTTACCCCAAGATGTACGTAATCCGTCCGCAGTTCTTCCGTCCGATCATCATGCTTTTGGTCAATGCGGCCAAGAAGACGGTCAGCGTCAAGAAGGAGTTGGCGCTCGCCCAGCGCCAAAACGTGGATGTGACACATTTCGAGGAACATCTCGAGGGCTTCAAGAGCTTGTTCACGAAGCATGTCAATGATGCCAAGAACCGGTACAATGATGCCATCGAAGGCATCAACAAAACCATCGCGACGCTGGAGGCAATCAAGAAGAACCTCCAGGTCTCTGGCGGGCATCTGGATGACGCAAACAAGAATGTCGACGACTTGACCATCAAGAAGCTCACCAAAGGCAACGAAACGATGGCCAAGGCGTTCTCCGACGCCAAGGCGGCCCGTGAGGCCGCCGAGCGCGAGGCCGGCCCCGACGATCAGGAGCAGCCGTAGTGTGATTCTCTTGACGGGCTTCTATGTACAAGGTGTGGTTTCAACCATCACACCTTGTACATTATTTAGCCATTTGGCATGGCTGTAGTGCCGTTTTGATGTACAAGGTGTCCCACAAAAAAGCACACCTTGTACAAAAGCCCGGATAGTCCGCCCCGTCAGACAGCCCGGGCAGGACCGCCCGGGTGGGCACCGAGAACCATTTCGCGGGTAACGACAATCTCGCGGCTGCCGTTCATATACGCGGCTTTCGGGGCCGCGAACATAACGTCGCGCATAGCCTTTTCCATAATGCTGCGCAGTCCGCGTGCACCCGTGCCCAGGTCTGTCGCGAGCTGCGCGGCCGCCGTAATTGCCTCTGGCTCAAAGCTCAGCGTGATTCCGTCCTCGCGGAACAGCTCCGTATACTGACTCACCAGGTTGTTCTTGGGCTTGGTGAGAATATTCTCCAATGCTGCGGTATCAAGCGGGTCCACGTACGTGACAACAGGGAACCGACCCACGAACTCAGGGATCAGCCCGAAATCGCGCAGGTCTTCGGCCGTCACATTCGCATAGGGATTGCCGCCGTCGACTTTCCCGGCAACGTTCCCGAATCCAATCCGCTTCTGGTCGCGACCCGTCCGCCGTTCCACAATCCCGTCCAGGCCCACGAATGCTCCGGAACCGAGAAACAGGATATCAGTAGTGTCCAGGTAAATGAGCGGCTGCTCCGGGTGTTTGCGCCCACCCTGGGGCTGGACACCCATTCGGTGTCCTTCGACCATTTTCAAGAGCCCCTGCTGGACACACTCGCCCGACACGTCGCGCGTGACCGACATGCCCGCTTCCCGCTTGGCAATCTTGTCCACCTCGTCGATAAAGACAATACCGGTCTTCGCCCTTTCAACGTCATAATCGCAGTTCATAAGCAAGCCCGAAAGCAAGCTCTCAACGTCGTCCCCGACATAGCCCGAGGCCGTAATCGAGGTCGCGCTCCCGATATAGAAGGGAACACCCAGCATTTTCGCAATGGTCTTGACCAGCATGGTCTTGCCGCAACCGGTAGGGCCGAGCAGCAGGATATTGCTCTTCTCCACGTCCGCCCCGCGCTCGGGGTCGTCCTTGTGGAGAATCCGCTTGTAATGGTTGTACACCGCCACGGAGAGAGTCTTTTTGGCCTCCTCCTGTCCGACCACGTGCTTGTCAAGGTACGCCTTGATCTGGTCGGGTCTTTTCAATTGAATCTGTCTCATACTCCTACTAATACGTCGCTTGCGTGTGAATCT
>JAEEGH010002454.1_pt1 | contig 50255 bp, 57 predicted proteins | sample 9134181 | NCBI WGS metagenome assembly JAEEGH01 (sample SAMN16246544, study PRJNA631951) | gut metagenome | biome: gut microbiome; feature: rumen; material: DP-attached | host: Bos | place: Iran: Karaj | collected 2018-10
TGATGACCACATTCGGCTGTTCCTTCACCCTTACCTTCTGGCTGTTCATCTTAAGAACATTTGGCATTATATAGATTTGCCGGAGCTTGACTGGCATGTATAACAAAAGTAGCAAAATAGCAACCAATTGGAGATATATAGTGGACATATCAGTTTACGGTGAATGGATAATGATATTGTGTACTGATAGAGCGTATTGATTATTAGAGCTGGGAGGTTGTCCCAGCTCTTTGTCGTTCTTATTGTTACTCAACATATACATAATTGCCGTCGGCATCGACACCTGCTGAGAAGTCGAGACCATCCAGCATTTCGGCTCCGGGGTAGTTCTTCTCGTCGCCGTACTGAATGATGGGAACTTTGTGATAAGCGGAATAGTCGTGTTCGCCAAGATATACTGCAACGGGATTGCCTGAGGCGTCCTCTATCAGCATATTGGTAGAGCCGGGGATTCCGGAAACAAAGCAGCCAACGTAGTCGTGGACACTGTAGGTGGTTGGCAGATCCTCGTAATTACCTGATGTGGAGAAGAAATCGTCAAAGTCATTTGTGATCTCAGTGGGCTCATCCATGATGATCAGCGAATCATTTCCATGAGTTAGCCACTGCTGCTGGCCGGGAACGATGTTTGCGCCTGTGATGCTTGCAACAAAGCTATCCTCATATTCAAAGCTTACGGATGCAAGGATCATCGCATCGGGATATTCATCAATCGTCACCTTGAACTTTTCTATAGTCTTCTCGTTGTCGTAGTCCATCTGAACGCTTTCTTTGTTGATCCTGAAGGTTGCTTTCTTGCCGATAAGAGCTGGATTTGTTGCTAAAAGAGCTCCAAGCGTCTCGATCAGATCTTTGTGCCAGAGAGAGGGTATAAGTTCTTCCAAAAGCTCTTTTGGCTCAACTGATACGTTGTTATCCTTGCAGTATGCTTCATATTCTGCGTTTGCAGAAGCGTATGTCTCTGAGCTGACGCCGGCGCTGTAGATCTCTGTTATGTTTCCGCTGCTGTCTTTGCCGACATAGATGTTGTCAAAGCTCTCCCTGGTTGGATCAAGCTCCGGGGTGCGGGTATCAAGTGTGCATACCAAAGCTTTGTCCATCTTGAAGTTAAGTCCCTCACGATAGAAATAGTGTGTGAAGGATGAAAAACGTCCTTCCGGCTGAGAGTATACATATAGCCCATCGATATCAGTGGATGAGAGATAGTAGCCCTCGAAATTGTCAAAGGTATAGGTCACGGATCCGTAGTTGTCATACGCGTCCCTGTTGCTAAATGCGTTGAAGAATGTCCTGTCAGCGGTGAATTTGATCAGATAGCAGTTGTCTGCATTTTTCTGCTTTAAGCCAAGTGATTTTTCCGGGTTGCCGGTCTGCTGGTAAATGCAGATGTAGTCAGAGTCCTGGGCGTTGCAGGTGTCATAGACTTCCTCATAGGTGTCTTTTTCCTCGTTGAGAATGTCTCCCAGGACGACAGGGATGCGCTGAACTCCGATACCGGTGCAGGCTGATGGGTCTGTGTCCATGTACTGAAAGGTTACATAGCCGTCACAGGCTGTGTTATAGCCGGATATGATCACGCGGTCGTCGTTTTTTATCTCGTATCCGTTTTCGTTAAGGAATTTTTCTGCGTCTTCTCTTGATGTGGGGAATACAAGATCGTGTCCATCAATGCTGAGAGTGACGGACTTGGTATTACTGGATGGAGCTTCCTGGGTCTGTGGTTGCTCCGAAGAAGTCTCCGCTGTAGAGATCTCTTTTGCCTCGCTGACGACGCTCTGATCCACGGTGTTGCTACAGCCTGCGGTGATCAGGAGCGCCATACATGCAGCGATACATGATAACTTTCTTTTCATAACACTTCCTCCAAAAACATTTCTTTTCTAACCCCGCAAATATTCTATCATTGAGGGATGGAAGTGCCAATAAATCCTTTATTAGTCAGTTTTTGACGGTATTACAATTTTTCAAACCAATGTAAATGCAGATTGAATTGGTGAAAGTATCAGTCTGTTGTTAGGTGGTGTTATAATACGGAAAGAAAATATAGACTAGCGGAGGCCAAAATTGGATACGATTAAGAAAAAGGGTTTAAACTCTAATCAGATAAAGATGATTGCTATTATTGCGATGACCATAGATCATGTAACATGGCTTTTGTTTCCGGGATGCCAGAAGATATGGTGGGTCATGGTTTTACATGCGATTGGAAGATTGACGGCACCTATTATGTGGTTTTTTATTGCTGAGGGATTTCATTATACCCGAAACGTAAAGAAGTATATTTTAAGGTTATTTGTATTTGCTGTGATCTCTCATTTCGCATATAACTTTGCCGGCGGAATACCTTTTATTCCAAATGGTTTTTTCAATATGACGAGTGTAATGTGGTCGCTTGCATGGTCTGTGGTTTTGATGGTTATTATGACAACGGAAACAATGCCGCGCTGGATAAAGATTCTGCTTATCGCTTTGATCTGTGTTATAACATTTCCCTCGGATTGGTCCACAATTGCAGCTATGTGCCCGGTGTATCTATACATAAATCGTGGTGATTTCAAAAAGCAATCGCTCACACTGCTTATCTGGACGGCGATGTATGCAATCGTTTATTTCATCTTTATGGATAAGCCGTACGGACTTCTTCAGATGTGCACGCTGCTATCATTACCTGTTTTGAAGCTGTATAACGGCGAAAGAGGAAGCTGGAAAGGAATGAAGTGGTTCTTTTATATTTATTATCCGGCGCATTTGTTTGTTATCGGATTTATTAGAGTGTTAATGGGAAATGGAAGTATTTTTCCTTAATGGAAATACCCCCCTGTTCTGATTGTGCAGAATAATGCGGAAGGTTGAATGTAAGATGGACGAGAGATTAAAAAAACAGATGGAGTTTTGCTTAGAGATAGATAAGGAAAAGAATGTGTTCAGGCAGACTCATTTATCCGGAAAAGGGAGATTTGAAAATGATGCGGAGCATGCCTGGCATATGGCGATCATGGCGTATCTTTTAAAGGAGTATTCCAATGAGCCGGTGGATATTTCAAGGGTTATGATCATGTGCTTGATCCATGATATTGTTGAGATTGATGCGGGTGATACTTACGCATATGACAGTGAAGGGCTCACTACGCAGAAAGCCAGAGAGGATGCGGCTAAGGAGAGGATATTTTCTCTTTTACCAGAAGACCAGAAAGAGGAGCTTATAGCTCTTTTCGATGAGTTCGAGGAATATAAAACTCCGGAGTCTAAGTTTGCCCATGCTATGGATAATCTTCAGCCGTTAATGCTGAACAACAGCAATAATGGAGGTGACTGGATAGAACATGGTGTCAGCAGAGAGCAGGTCTATGGCAGGCAGTCGAAGACGAGAGAGGGTTCGGAGAAGCTTTTTGAGCTGACGGATAGGGTTATTAAGGAGAATATTGAGAAGGGGAATATAAAATAAATAAAGAATGGTGTAAAAAAGGCCTTCAGATTTAATAATCTGAGGCCCTTCGTTTTATTAGTCAACTAATGGCTCGATGTCGTCGTCGTAGCCGTCGTCGTCATATGGCTTTTTCTTGCGCTTTGCATCATTGGGTTTGTCCTGGATGGCAAGTTTTAAGTGGAATGAGATCTGTTTGTTGAAAATCTTAAGTGCGATAAGTCCGAGCACTATAAGCAACAAAATGATCTCTCCGACAAGGTGCTTCTTGAGGAACCTAAGTACTGCCTTCCTGTTCTTTTCGTTGACGTAATTGTTGATTCTTTCCTTCATGGTGTAACCCCCGTATTGATTTTTCCAAACAATTATACAACAGAACTGAAGAAGTGCAAAACAGGTCTTTATCTGTGTGAAGTAAAGGTCTGTTTTTTACTTTGAGGTAATATATAATTACAGTAGAGGCACCGCCTAAAAGATAAACAATAATAAAGAGGATACCGTTCCTGCGGTGGTGTATGTTGGGAATTAAGGAGAGGAAATAAGTAGATCTTTATTTGAAATACGAACAGGTTGAACAATATCGGGATGAAACAGAGGAAAATGGGGGCTAAAAATAGAATAGTAGCTTTGCTGTTAATGCTTTGTGTGGCTATGTCTTCATCTCTGTTTTGGGCTGTGCCGACATATGCGGAGGATGAGATTCCGGCGTACAGTGGGAAGGCATCTGTGGAGATCAACGGGAATGTTCCCTGTTTCACAGACGAGGAGATCACGACAAGCTCTTTTGAAAGCTATGGAGAACTGGATAAGCTCGGCAGAGTTACAACTGCGGTGGCGTGTGTCGGGCGGGACCTTATGCCTAATGAGGAGCGGGAGTCCATTGATGAAGTAAGGCCGACGGGATGGAAGCAGAATAAGTATCCTGGGATAATTGATGCGGATCCGCCATTCCTTTATAATAGGTGCCATATGATTGGATTCCAGCTGGCCGGAGAGAATGCCAATGAGAAGAATCTGATCACGGGCACGAGGTATATGAACCTTGAAGGTATGCTGCCTTATGAGAATGAGGTCGCTGAGTACGTCAGGGATACGGGCAGGCATGTGATGTACAGAGTGACGCCCAGATTTTCAGGTAATAACCTGCTCTGCGATGGAATACAGATTGAGGCATACTCGGTTGAGGATAAAGGTAGAGGGGTAAGCCTGAATGTCTTTTGCTATAATGTGCAGCCTGGGGTGACGATCAACTACAAGGACGGCAGCAATGAGCTTGCGCCTGATGCTGAGAATGTGGCTGGGGATAATTCATTTTTAAATTACTGGCGGCGATTTCTGGATTGGATCAGTAAGATCTTCGGTGGGAACAACACATAACATAAAACGGAGAAGCCGATCAGAACTGATGGCCTCCCCGTTTTCTTATGATTGCAGGAGACTCTCGCTCCTACATGGAGTGGTTCTATTGTATCACGTTTGGACTGAAATATTTCTAAACATGATATTAAATTATTGAAATTTAATGAAATAATGGGAGAAATTTAAAAATATGCGTATTGAACCTTTTGACATGAAATATCTTAACGACTATTTTAATGAGTTTAATGAAGGTATAACGAAATATCAGTGGCCGGATCCATTTGAAAACCTTGAGGCGGCAAAAGAGATGCTGAAGGAATTCGTGGATGAGATGAAAACCGGGGAGACTCTGTTTTATTCGGTGCTTTCGGATGATGATCGCTTTATCGGAAGTGTTGAAATGCATGGTGTTAGTAGCGACTGCCCTGAACTGGGGGTATGGATAATTGAAAGTGAGCGAAAGAAAGGATATGCCTATGCGGCATTAAAAGAGCTGCTTGCGTACGCTGCAAGGACATATGATAAGAAAGCATTCTATTATGAGGCAGACATACGCAACGAAGGTAGCAATAAGCTGCTTGAGAAATTAGGAGCGGACTACGAAATTATCAAGCAGGGACTTGATGAAACAGTGACAGATTCCGGTAAGGAACTTAAGCTGCAGGGGTATGTGCTTGAGGCAAAATAAATTTTTTATTTCTGGTGTAACCTTTTTCTTTTTCATGCGTCTATGTATATGAAAGCGCAAAACAAAAGATTCCAAAGGAGGACATCAGATATGAATACAACAATTTCTAACGGCTCAGCTTTACAGACAGCACTTAACTATGCAGGACTGGCAATCAAGGAATGCCACTGCATTTACAATAATCTCTCTGAAGGATTATTTGAGATCTGGGTTAATACTCCATATCAGAGATATGAGTTTTTTGTGGAAGAGAGATCCGGTGAAGTGATCGGAATAAATGCGGAGCCTCTCTTTGTATAAAAAATAGAGAAGACATAATGCCTAATGAGATCAGATATAGTAGATAAGCTGTTTTCTGAATATTATAATGAGGCTCTACTCTACACGGTGTCTATTTGCAGAAACAAAACGATTGCAGAAGACATTGTTTCTAATGCTTTTTTCAAAGCTCTGACATTGGCAGATGAATCTGTGCAAAGTTTTAAACCGTGGCTTCTTACAGTGTGTAGAAATGAGTATATAAGTTTATACAGGAAAAACTCTCGACTTGTGACAGGAGATTTGGAGGATGATCTTCCGGATAACAGGGAAGAAATAGTTGAGAGCATTATCAGAAAAGAGGAGTACAGATCTCTTTACCGTGCCATTGAGCTGTTGCCGGACAATCAACGGGAAGTGATAATGCTATTCTACTTTTCAAATCTTCCGGTAAAAGAGATTGCCGGCATAACGGGAAAAAGTGAAATAAATACGAAGGTACAGCTTTGCAGAGCAAGAGAAAAGCTTAAGAACATAATGGAGGAAAGATCATGAACTTCGAAGAAGCTTATAATAAACTTAAGGATGGGACGGCTACAGATGAGGAAGCGGCATTTGTAGCAAGAGAACTTGAAAATGTCAGAAAGATCAGCGCCATTTTGGATAATCCGGGATTGGCAGATCCTGGTTTTGCCAGGGCTGAACATGAGACAGTGCAAAAGGCCAGAAAGGCTTATAATAGAAAAACAATTATCCGGACCATAATAATAGTTGTCTGCAGCCTGGCTATCATAGCGGCAGTTGTTTGCGGTATTTTATTTATCCCGTCAAATATTTCTGCGTCGAAATCTCTTTCTATCACTAAGCAGCAGGCGCAGGATAAGGCCTACACATGCCTTGTTGAGATGGTGGGCGAGGAAGAGGCAAAAGAGTATTATGTGGACTACAATATTCGTCATATCCGCTACACAGGAGATGTCTTCCATGCAGTCTATGTGTATGTTGTAGAGTTTGAAAACTCTTTTGGACGAGAATATGAAATTGAGGTAAACGGCCGCTCGGGATATGCGGTGGTCAGGGATATAAATCTGGACTAATGCAGCTTATATCAAATCATAAATAAGAGAATGATGATCGGTAAAGCTTTCCTGTAATCCTTGTTCACGAACACATAAGCAGCTCCAAAAAGGAATGCGCTTAGGGCAGCAAATATTGAGATCAGCACATCTCCTTTTGAGAAAATATGTGCCAGTCCCCATGTAAGGCCCAGTATGATGCCTCCGTATGGGAGTTTGCCATTCTTGAACCATGTCTCGCATGCCTTTTGCGCATATATGATTACGAGTGAGATTAAAAAGCCTTCTGCGGCATAATAGAGATATTGGAAGATGAAGACCGGAAGCCCCAGTCTGTTAAACTCCAACAGTGGCTTGAAGCCGCCCCAGTCTAAATACTTGGCGATCAGATTTACAACGAAGCAAAGGGCTATGGCGAAGTATTGCCAGCCCTTCATTTTTTCTTTGATTTCAAGAATTCTGAAACCGGTGGTCTTCCTGCCGATAAAGATTACTACAAAGCCGGCGGCAACCCACAATATGGTTGTGATAAGCAGATGCACGATGTTTTGCATGGTGGTGAATTGGTCTATGCCGATCCCCATGCTCTTTTCTATCTGTACAAGTAATAATTCAAGGGCGAATCCCGCGCATGCATAAAGTGCGCACCATAAATAATCGAACCCTGAAATCTTTTTTTCTGTCATATGTTTTTCTCCTGAAATCTTGAGCTTCAATTCCTCATATTATACGATTGGCGGAGAAAAAGCAAAGGTAGATTCATCGAAAGGATGATCAGAGAATCTGAGAATTTTTTATTTCATTCCAGTATTTCTCTGCCGGTTCCATCTTTTTTTCAATCTTATCAGGAAGAGGACTTATTGGGTGTTGGTCCTGGGTGAAGAGTGAGTCTATACTCTGAACTGCCCCGGGACCAAGCTCGTCATAAATAGTTGGATTATAATCTTTTTCTGCGTGCCAGAAGCGGATTTTTCCTGCAATACCATTTGCGGGAGATTTATCGAATTTAACAGCAAGTTTATAGGCATCATCTATGCACAGACGCATGTTTTCGTAATCCCCAAGGCATGATAAAACCATTCCTTTTAATACCAGTAACACTGCCAGCATTTTGGTGAGATAGCTGGTATTTTTGTCTGTTGTGGCTTCAAATAGTTTTATGCACCAGTCAATGAGGTCACGGGCCTCTGCAAAGTTGCTCTTTTTGCCGGTCTTAATAAGGGCTATAGCCATAGAGCTTGAGTATTGCAGGCTTTTTATGAGAATAGTTACAAGGACTCTGGTGAATCGATCCATGGATTCATCATATCTGTTTAAATCCATCAGTATCCTGGCGATATTTATATCTGCAATTCCCATGTAGTTGATCTTTTTAAATTCGGCAAGAGCTTCCTCGGGGTTATTCTGACTCTTTAGTTCGGCTATGCAGAGTCTTATGGAAAACTCATCTACATCAGGATCGGTGTTTTGTGATATTAAGCGAAGGGATGATTCATAGAGCTCGATTGTCTTATCAAGGTACTTTTTATAGCCATATGAGGCTGTGACTACGTTGTAGGTTTTGGCGCTCTCAAGGACTATCCTGAAATTTCCCGGATATCTTACAAGAGCTTTATCTGTTTCGGATATAGCTTCGTCGTATTTCGCTTCCTTTAGAAGAGTGTTAATTTTCTCTATTATGTCTTTTACGCTCTTCGAAGAAATGCTGTAGCCAAGGAGTACATCTACGGAGATATTAAAAAAATCTGCCAGATCGATAAGTGTCATAATGTCCGGAATGGTACTTCCGCTTTCCCATTTTGACACGGCGCCTATTGTGATTCCGAAGGCTTCAGCCAGTTCCTCCTGAGTAAGGCCCATTTCTTTTCTGTACTTTTTGATGTTTTCACTTAGATTAAGCTGCATCAGCTACGTCCTCTCTTTCCTCTAAAACGGGTCTGGTTATGACTGTTGCGATTAAAACAATCCCTGCGAAAAGTGATGCGAAGAGCATTAGTTTGTCTGTTGAAATGCGCGATACCAGAATGCTGACAAGGAGCGATCCTATAGGCATTGCTGCTGTTGAAAAGGCGTTAAATACGGCAGAGGCTCTGGCCATATATTCGCTGCTTACGGATTTCATAAACTGAATTCCAATGATTCCGCCTATGAGTGTTGCGGCAAGTACCATGCCGAAAAAGCAGATGGATACGACCATGTAGCATAGAACCGCTTTTCCACTCACGATGCCGCCCATAGCAATTCCCATAAGGCCGAGGCTAAGTATCCCGGTTCCACAGCAGGTTATCTGCAAGGGGCTAAGTTTTTTTGCAAGCACAGGTAAAAGAGCTGCTCCCGCAATGCCACCAATAGAAGCGAAAACTCCGCCAAAGCTCAGGAGCTCGCTGCCCATTTTGAATATTTCCTCGGCCATTGGTGCCTGAAGGGCGTTGATGGGTACAAGCATGAAGTTTAAGGCAACACATAGAATGCAGAAGTTTCTGATTATCGGTGTTTTTGCAACATATCTTATTCCATCAGTAAAAAGAGTGGTCAGGCTCTCCTTGGGATAATCGGTAGTGGTATCTGTGTCAGCTGTCCTGTTATCTGAGTACACCTCATTTTTCATCATCTTTATAAGGACCGCAGCAATGATAAAAGTAGAAATATCAATGAGCATGGCAGGAACTGCGCCCCATGTAGCGATGATCACTCCGGCTATACCTGTTCCAACGAGCGCTGCTGCACTTGTCAGCATTTTTGAGATGCTTAGTCCGATGGTCAAATGCTCTTTTCTCACGACCTGTGCGGTGAATGCGGAGGAAGCAGGAAGACTGAAGGATTCAATTGTGGTGATGATGAGAGTAAGAACTGCCATAACCGGAGCAGTGACAAGGTCAAGTGTGTAAAGGGCTGCAAATGTAGATATCACTACAGCTCTTAGTATGTATGTGAGGATTATTACCTTCTTCTTATTTTTCTTTTCAACAATGGCTCCGGCAAATGGCTGGACTATTACATTTGGAAGTGTGTTCAGTGCAAACACTATTGCGGACCACATTGCGTTGTGGGTTATCTGATATACCAGCCAGGTAAAGGCGATCGCATCCACTGAATCGCCAAAGCGGTCGATCATGCCTGAGAGCATGAGTTTTATGTAATTGCGGTCACTTATGATATCATTATATGTGATGTTGTTTTGTTCCATATGAAGCCTCCTGAGATTGTCTCTTTATGGCTTCATTGTATATGGAGATTACTTTAATTATAATACACTTGTAGTATTGATGGTATAGTATAAACTTTCTTGTGAGGAAAGTTGAGTGCGAGGTAAAGAAAATGCAGATTGGAAGTTCTAATCTTACATGTGACAGACATAGAGGATCTTGTGGAATATCTGCGAAGCCTGTCTTCATTTAAAGATATCATGGACCTTCCTGTAGAAAAGATCAGGAAAGTACTTAGTGAACACATCAAGGATGGCGCAATAGATTTGCCTAAGGATTATGGGATGTTTATTTCAAAATAAAAGGAGCATAAATTGAAGATCATTTTATCACCTGCCAAGAAAATGAATACAGATACGGATACCCTTGAGTATGATGGACTCCCGGTATTCCTTGACCAGACTGAGGAAATCCTGAAATGGCTAAGAGCACAGTCACCTGATAACCTTCGAAAGCTCTGGGGGTGTAACGACAAAATTGCGCAGCAGAACTTTCAGCGAATAAAAGAAATGAATCTTCGGAAGAATCTGACACCGGCGATCCTTTCGTATGAAGGAATTGCTTACCAATACATGGCACCTGCCGTGTTCGAGAACAGCTCTTTTGACTATGTCCAGGAACATCTTCGCATCCTTTCAGGCTTTTACGGCGTGCTAAAACCAATGGACGGTGTTACTCCGTACAGACTTGAAATGCAGGCCAAAGCTGGTATCAATGGTAAAAAAGACCTTTATGACCTGTGGGGATCACGACTCTATGACGAAGTGATTGATGATTCTCATGTCATCATTAACCTGGCATCAAAAGAGTATTCCAAATGCATAGAAAAATATCTTAAATCAGATGACTATTATGTAACAGTCACATTCGGCGAGATGGTAAAAGGAAAGCTCGTTACCAAAGGAACCTATGCAAAGATGGCAAGAGGAGAAATGGTAAGATTCATGGCTGAGAACCAGATTAAAGATCCTGAGCAGATAAAAGGATTTGACAGGTTGGGCTATGTATATAGAGATGAGCTATCCGGAGATGGTGAGATAGTATTTGAGAGAATGATAATAAACTGAGCATCCTAATACTAAGGGGGATATAAAACATGGGGGTGTTTACACCTGGAATTCGCATTCTTTGGTTTGGACTGACAGTTCTGTGCCTTTTATATGCTGCGATGGTATATCTGGTAGGAAGTGGCACGTTTTCTTTTATGATTTGGGTTGTTGGAGCAGCTTTCTTTTCGATATGCTTCGTTCTTTCCGGGAAGGGAAGATGGGCTGCGGTACCGCCGGCAGTAAGATATATATCTTATGCTGTCATTGCGTTATGTGCCACAGTCTTTTTAGTTTGCCAGATTGCAATGCTTTCTCATTTTCATGACAAGGGAGAGAAGGATCTTGATTACATCATTGTTCTTGGAGCCCAGATGAGATCAAGTGGACCAAGTGTGATATATCAATACAGACTTGAAAAAGCCAAAGAGTATCTGGATGATAATTTAGAGACAAAATGTATCACTACAGGTGCACAGGGGAGCAATGAACCTGTAAGTGAAGGTCAGGGCGGAGCAGACTACCTTGTTAAGCATGGAGTATCTGAAGATAGAATCGAAATAGAGAACTTGTCTATGGATACAGAGGAAAACATAAGAAATGCCCTTGATATCATCAGGCAGGCTGAAGGAAGTACAGAAAATATCAGGATTGGGATTGTCACAAACGGATTTCATGTTTTCAGAGGCATTCATATTGCTCAAAAACTAACTGATGCAGATGTTTGCGGTATAGCCGCAAATATGCAGCCTCAATACATTCCCAATAATATGGCTCGTGAAACATTTGGGATTCTGAGGGATTTCATTGCTGGACGGTTGAAGTTGTGATGTAATGGAACTTAAGGAGATAAGATTTGACGAAATAATGAGTATACTTCCGTGACTTTTATAGCACGGAAGTATTTTTTTGCTTATAATTGGAAGTGGGTTTTAAAAACTTGTTTTTATGGAGGAATGTTAAGGAGGAGAAGGATATGGCAACAGCAAAGACAACAACCAAAAAGGAAACAGCTAAGGCTTCAACTGAAAAGGCAGCAGCAAAGAAGACTACAGCAGCTAAAAAGACAACAACAGCCAAGAAGACTACAACGGCGAAAAAGCCTACAACAGCGAAAAAGCCTGCAACTGCTAAGAAACCTGCTGCAAAGTCTACAGGAACTTCTGTTAAGGTTAATGCTACTGAGAAAAACCTTCTCGAACTCTACAGAGCTGCGGATGCCGATACAAAGAAGGCTGCTATGGCTCTTTTGAAAGGGGAGAAGTCTCAGCTTAGTGGAATTCTGGATTCAATCCTGGAGAACAAGACTATCATGAATACGGTGACTAGTCTGTTCAAGAATTGAGGATGCAGGTTATGAACATACAGATTATCGGCACAAAGAAGTGCAATGACACCAAGAAGGCGGAGCGATTCTTTAAGGAAAGGGGCATCAAGTACCAGTTCATCGACATGAAGGAAAAGGGGATGAGTAAGGGGGAACTCACCTCTGTTGCCAGTGCTAATGGCGGTATCATGAATATGATAAATCCTGATGCCAAGGACAAGGATTCTGTTGCGCTTATTCAGTACATTGCAGATGAGGATAAGCTGGAAAAACTTCTGGAAAACCAGCAGATAATAAAGACTCCGGTGGTCAGGAACGGAAAACAGTCCACGCTGGGGTATCAGCCTGATGTGTGGAAAAAGTGGGAGTAACCCGCGGTAGTTCTTGTAATTGTTCAAATAGTGTATTATCTTAAAATATATGTTATTTGGATAGAATATATCAATAGAATGGAGGAACGTGGTATGGGACTGATTTGGGGACTTATACTCGGAGCAGTCGCTGGACTTATTGCCAGCAAACTGATGAATGAGAGTTCAGGAATGATCAAGAATATTCTTCTTGGAATTGGTGGTGGATTTGTTGGAGGTTTGGTATTCAGACTTATCGGATTTACTGCTACTGGATTGATCGGAAGTCTGATCGTTTCTGTAGTTGGCGCATGCATTTGCATCTGGGCCGGAAGAAAATTGTTTAAATAAGATGTGTGAGGGCTTGTCCGGCAGTTGATTGCCTGGCAAGCTCTTTTGCCAGAGGAGATCGATGAATGAGTAGAATTCAGCTTATACATGGTTCATGCGCTGATCAGGTTGCAGATGTGGTGGTAAATGCCGCTAACGACGGGCTTTGGGCAGGTGGCGGAATATGCGGAGTGATCTTTGCCAAGGCAGGAATGAGGGAGCTTACTGAAGCCTGCAGCAAGTACAAGACTCCGTTAAATGATGGAGATGCAGTCATTACGCCTGCGTTTGGACTCACGAATGCCAAGGCGATAATTCATGCTGTGGGGCCTAATTTTGCTGTGACACCGACTGCGTTTGATGCGCTGTTTGATGCCTACTACAATTCACTTTCGGTCATGAAAGACAATGGTTATCACAGTATCTCTTTTCCCCTTATAAGCTCAGGCATCTTCGGGGGAAATCTCCCCAATCCTGTGGCCGAATCTACAAAGCAGTGCTGCAGGGCATACAGGCAGTTTACCCAGGATTATCCGGATTATGATATCGACGTCATGCTTTGCGCCTTTGGAAGAGATGAGATGGTCAGGGCGCAGGCTGAGTTTGATCAGGCGTAAAAGAGCTATCATCTGATAGTGTGGCGTCTCTTAAAATGCAATACATACCGCTTTCTTCGATATAGGTGTCAAAAACGCCCTCAACGATGATATTGTCTCCTTCGCTGGGATAATCATCCGGGTATTTGTAGTCATCGTTCAGGCTGAACTCGATTCCCTGGGCGCAGCAGGCGGTGGCATCCATTATGATGCATGCAAAGTAGTGGTTGCCAGACGCTATGTCGAAGTAATCAGAGTAGGCCCCTTCCATTTTTATAGTCTTTCCTACAAACTTCTCCGGATAATACATCATGTTGTAAACTGCACCATAGACCGCGGTTGAAGACATTTCAGTCAGATCCATGTACTCGTCCTCGGTACCTGCTTCCTGGGAGGCCTCTTCTACGGCAGCAGTTGCCGGCTTTTCATCAGGAATTTCTGCTACGGATGGACTTGGACTTTCCACCACGACCTGTTTTTCTTCCTGTACGGGTTCTTCTGCTTTATCAGCGCATCCGCTCACGGGAATGCAGAGCATCAGGGCAAAAGACATTGCGATTATTCTTGTGACTTTCTTTTTTATCATTCTTTTTTATCCCTCAACTTTACAGAGCCTGCCGGCACCAACAGACAGTACAAATGCGATAACGTCTGCAGCAACAATGGTCGATCCCACCGGTGTTCCGGCAAGGATTGAGATCATGATCCCTAAAAATGCGCATATTACCGAGATGATGGCAGAAGAAATGGTGACTTTTAAAAAGCTTCTGAAAATGTTCATGGCTGAAAGGGCAGGAAAAATCACCAGAGCAGATATCAGAAGCGATCCCACGAGATTCATGGCAAGCACAATGATCACAGCAATCATCACAGCTGTAGCGGTGTTGTAAAGATCTGCGGATACTCCGGTCGCCCTGGCAAAATTCTCATCAAAGGTTATCGCCAGGATTTTGTTATATAGAAATACAAATATTCCCACAACGAAAACAGACAGGACCGCGCAGATGATCACTTCGCCCTGAGTCAGGGTCAGGATCGAAGTTGAGCCAAACAGTGTGCTGCATACATCACCTGTAAGATTTGCAGAGGCTCCCCAGATGTTCATAATAAGATATCCGAAGGCCAATGCGCCTACTGACAGCATTGCGATTGCGGCATCTCCCTTGATCTTGGCATTCTGACCTGTCTTTAATAACAGAACTGCGCATGCGATCGTGACAGGCAGGATCAGTATCATCTTATCCGTCAGCTTTAGAACTGTGGCGATGGCCATGGCTCCAAAGGCTACATGGGAGAGCCCGTCACCAATATAAGAAAATCTCTTTAGAACCAGCGTCACCCCAAGCAAAGAAGAGGACAGTGATATCAGTATTCCCACGATTATGGCGTATCTCACAAAGGGGAACTGCATGTAGAATATTATTTTATCAAGCATAGACAGCCTCCTTGCCGGCAAAACGTTGTCCCTGTGCACTCAGCAGATACTCACTTTTGCTACCGAAAAATATGTCTTTCCCAATATGAAGTACATGACTTGAATAGGTGATGGCTGAGTTTATGTCGTGGGTGATCATAATTATGGTCATGCCTTCATTATTCAGCTCGGCGATCGTTTCATACATGTCATGGGTTACCTGCGGGTCAAGCCCTGCAACCGGTTCATCCAGCAAAAGAAGCTTCTTTGTGGCGCACAGTGCTCTGGCCAGTAGTACGCGCTGCTGCTGACCTCCTGAGAGCTCCCTGTAGCATCGGTTTTTGAGCTCCGGGATTCCCATTTTCTTCATGTTTTCTTCCGCCAGGGCTTTTTCTCTTTTGCCGTAGAAGAGCTTTAGCCCAAGGCTGCTCTGGCAACCGGACAGGACTATCTCTTTTACAGACGCAGGGAAATCCCGCTGCACAAAGGTCTGCTGTGGGAGATAGCCAATCTCGTTTGCTCTCAGGCCATCACTGACTATGATCTCGCCGCCACATGGTTTTTGCAGTTTAAGGATGGTCTTCATGAGCGTGGTCTTCCCTGAGCCATTCTCTCCAACGATACAGAGATAATCGCCCTCATCCACAGAAAAATTTAAGTTTTCTATGATCCTGCACGAGTCGTAACCAAGTGAAAGATCCTTAACAGTCAGTAATGGCATATGTTCCTCCGGAGCTCTTTACTTAAGAGCCTCTTTTAATACTTCCAGGTTGCTTTGCATGATTCCAAGGTATGTTGCGCCGTTTTTTACATCGTCGGAAGTTGTGGACTGCATTGAATCAAGAGTAAGGATCTTTTGGTCTTTGGCAGCAGTGTTATCTCTTATGGTTTCAGCGATCTTATGATCATTGTTTTCAATTGTCATGATGCTTGAAAGAGATAATTCGTCAACCTTTCCGGCCAGGAAGGTTATGGTCTCAAAGCTTGCTTCAGTCTCGGCAGAGCAGCCAACAAAAGCTGCATAATACTTCAGGTTGTAATCATCGACGAGATACCTGAAAGGGAATCTGTCTCCGAAGAGAAGCGTGTTCACGGAAGCGGAAGACACAGCTTCTTTGTATGACTTATCCAGAGCATCAAGTTTTGCATTATAAGCGGATGTATTTTCTTCGTACACTGAAGCATTGGCTGCATCTAGATTCACAAGAGCATCTTTTATATGCTCGCACAGCTTTTCTGTATCCTGTAGTGAGAGCCATACATGCTCATCATATTCGGGCTCTTCCTCGCCCTCGGCTTCCTCCTCTTCTTCGGCCTCCATTCCTTCAACAACTTCTTCCTCTTTGACATCAGAGCCAAGAGCATCCAGAAGGTTCACAACAACCATGTCCTTGTTTGTGGCCTCCTTTAGGGCGTCCTCAACCCATTCGTCGGACTCGCCGCCAACGTAGATAAACAGGTCGCAGGTGGCAACCTTCAAAATGTCTTTTGCTGTGGGCTGATAGCTGTGAAGATCTACTCCGTTATCCAGGAGCATAGTAACTTCTGCGTTTGCCGGGTTATCCCCAAGGATCTCTTTAACCCAGTCATACTCGGGGAAAATAGTGGTTACGATGCTAAGGCTCTTTTCCCCATCCGGCGCCGCTGCAAGCGGTGTTTCCTCTGAAGCGATCTCAACAGTGTCGGCGGTATTTCCGCAGCCAATCAAAGCCATAGCCAGAACGATTACAGCACAAAAAACAGAAATATATCTTTTCATCATATTCCTCCGATTTGAATTATTCAGTTGTGATTGTGAAAAATTACAGACTATTAGAAAGACAGATTGATTTAATCGTTCAGACGAACCTTCTGACTGACAAGAGTCGGAACTCTCAGATTACGCGTGGGTAAAAGAGCTGTAGCAGTTATGAAAAGAGCTGTAAGAATAGCCACAGCGTAGATGAACATCCCGGCGCCTACGTTATCAAGAATGCTCTCGCAGACAGCAACCATCTCACAGATAGGGCAGTCCTGGCCGTGGCAGTGGTGTCCCTGTTCTGCGGAGATGAAGAAGGATGAAAAGAGCATGCCAATAACAAGCACAGCACACAGAAACAGTGAAATGCCTGAAAAAAGCTGATTCAGTTCTTTGCCGGAATCTCTTTGTGACATCTTTTCCCCCATGATTTCAAATTGACATCATCGTAGTACAATAATCCGGGGCTGTCAACGGCTTTGACGAGGCTCCTTATTTAGACTAGAATAAAATGATGGAATCATTATGTTTTTCTGGACTTTCTTTGGAAGAGAAAAAAGGGAAAAAAGAGAAAAATAAGGAGATCGGGTGGAATACTTTTGGAGACAACAGGATGATATACCTGCAGGGATGGGCTATCCATTATTTGGAGCAGCCCATCTTTTGAGTGTGGGAATTACACTGATTGTTGTCGCTGTTCTGGTTTTGGTGATATCTAAACAGGAAGATGCCAGGCAGAGGAGATTTTTGAAAACACTGCCGTTATTCATGGTGTTTATGGAAATCTGCAAGGACAGCTTTCTTGTCGCAGTGCACAGGTTTGGTATTGGATATCTGCCACTTCACATATGCAGTATAGGGATATTCATATTTCTTTTGCGAGAGTGGCTGCCATGGGAGTGGGCAAAGGAGGTATTTGGGGAGATTGCGTTTATTATCATCATGCCGGCTTCCATTGCTGCGCTGCTGTTTGCGGACTGGACAGTGTATTATCCGGTGCTTAATTTCATGAATCTGTACAGCTATGTCTGGCATGGGCTGCTGATTCTTTATCCGGTGCTGTTGAAAGTGAGGGGAGACATCAGACCGTCAATACGAAATATAAGATATGTTCTGATCTTTCTGTGTGTGGTGGTGCCTCCGATTTATCTTTTCGATAAGCGTTTTGGGTGTAATTATTTCTTTGTGAACTGGCCGGTGGCGGGAAGTCCGCTTGAATTTCTTGCGTTGTTTATGGGGAATCCGGGATATCTTTTGGGCTATGCCGGACTGACGATTGCGGTTATTCTTGCGATGTATATAGGGATTGGAATCTGGGAAAAAATATCTTGCAAATAAAAATGCATATAATTGCCTTCAAACCGCTCAGTTGAGCGGTTTTTTGCTGTCCGTTTTATGGGTCACGTTATCTGAGAGAATTGTATCATCAGAAATGGCTGGAAAAAACAGGAACGGTCACATGAAAAAGGAGGCGCTTATGACTATGTTTTTATACCCGGAACAGACAATTTGCTCAAATGTTACTTATGGAATTCTTGGCACATCATTCTTTGCAAATAAAAAGGGCCTTCGTGATCTGTCAGGTCATACAGTGATCATCGTTACAGATGAGATAGTGGAAGACAACCTTAGCAGAGAGGTCGCAGACCTGATCCTTAGAAGAGGCTGCAAGAATATCGTGTTTGGCGGAGAGTCATCAGAAGAAATTCAGGATATCTTTGATCAGGAGGATCGTGAGATAAATGGCTTTAACGACATAACAGGTTATGAGGATTTCGCAGTTACCAGGAGATTTGAGGATCCCGAGGAACTTCCCGAGGAGATATCAATGTGCTGGGGAGATGTTCTGGTTCTTTGCAGCAATATGAGTCTTGTGAGAGAGTGTCAGAGGATCATCAGTGAAGATAGTTTGGTATGATGTGTGGCATCGGTGCTCCTTTTTTCTTATAATTAGATGAGTAGTATAACATCAGAATTACTGAGATATTAAGGAGAATGTATGCGCAAGGCACGTAATGAAAAAGAAAATGCGATCAGGGAGAAGATGATCCCTGAGTTGTATGCAAATCAGTATAACCAGTTCATAGGCTTTGAGATATTGGAGCTGAGCCCGACCTATAGTAAAGCCAGGGTTAAATGTGATGAGAGACTTCACAACACCTATGGAAGTATTCATGGCGGAGCGCTGCTTTCATTTGTTGATGCCATGGCCGGTGCAACGGGGAGTATGAGTGGTTACTATGTGACGACGGTATCGGCGAACCTGAATTTCCTGCTTCCGGCAGTGAATACGGAGTACATCTACTGCGAATGCATGAAGCTCAAGACAGGAAAGCATATCCTTGTCTTTGATATAAGGGTTACTGATGATGAGGGGAATCTGCTTGATAGCGGAGAGTTCTCATTCTTTGCCAGCAAAGTGCCGGTACTTGACAGTAACTTGAAGTTTGGGAACAAGTAAGAGTGAAATGATCCTATACTAAGCAAAAAGGCCAATATTGATGTTGTTTAACTAACACCAATATTGGCCTTATAGCTCATCATCCTTCTATATTTTTCAGGTATATCCATATCATTGTCGTGATGCTGGTCAAATCTCTTTATCAAGCCCACTGTATCAGGGAAACTCTTTCTGACAGTAGAGATTGCACCAAGTGCTCCGAAAGACAGAAGCTCTTGCTCTAACACCTCACTACTTACAATAAATCCGTTCTTTTTTGTTTCTGTGTTACTCATCCCCATTTCCCCCTTATTGAATTATTGTTTGCGGCGCCTTACAACGCACAAAGACCAATATATCAGATTATATGTACCAAGTAAATGGATTTTGGGCAATAACAAAATTTCGTTTAGCCGCATGAATTCTGTATTTTTATTACACGTTAGTTAAAAAAAGATAAAGTTTATTAAATTGATGAACAAGATGCAGATATCCTAAATGAAATAGGCTAATATAGTATCAACTCGGCATGTAAATGGAATTATTTATAAATCACGGATGAGAGGAATGCGGAGATGAAGAAAATAATAGCGAAGATACTCTATGCCATACTGGCGTTAGTAATTCTGGTATGTGTTTTTATTGGATTATGTGCGGCTAATCCGGGACTTACAAAGCCGCTAAATGTTATAGCGAAGAAAATTGAGGCAGATAATAAAGCAAAAGCAGCAGCTAAGGCTGCGGCAGAAGCGGAGCAGGCTGCGCAGGAAAATGCAAAAGCAGCTTCGACAGAGGTTTCATTGCCTGAAGAGACCGAAGAGGAAAAAGAGCCTGAGCCGGAAGACGATGTGAGTGCAGAAGGACCGGAAAACGCGCATCCATACGACTTTGATCTGTCTTATCAGGACTATGTGAATGACTGGGATGATGCGGTAGTAAGTGATGACTATCGTGATAATCCTGATTATAAAGAGTTTGTAGAGGCCTTTGTAAATCCTGAAGATGATAAAGACGGGAACTACCCTAAGGACAGTTCTCACATGCTAACTCCACAGCCTGAGATAGTTGATATTGAGGACGAAGAACAGGCCAAGGAGATCATAAACAGTGTTGATCATGGTGAGACCGGCGAAGGCCTGGAGTTTGACGAGCTATATTACCCCTATTATCACATGCTAAATGACAGGTGCAAGGCACTGTACAGGCAGCTATATGCCAATGCCGTTGCACTTAATACAAAGTTTGCTCCCATAAATGAGGACACAACAAACAAAGAGGTTAAAAGTGCCTTCTGCTGTTTGCTCGATGATCATCCGGAGCTCTTCTGGGTAGATATCACCTACTATTTCCAATACGATTATCAAGGTCATGTCATAGAGTTTGACTTCGACTTCTATAAGAACTTTTCTAATATCCCATCAGCAAGAGAAAAATTTGAGAACGCAGCAAAGAGTCTCGCATCAGGCGCAGAAAATCTGGGATCAGCGTACGAAAAAGAGCTTTACATCCACGATCTGATAGTTAATAAGTTGAACTATCAGTTTAATTCGCTTGACCAGAGCGCATACAGCTCAGTTGTTCAGGACTACACAGTCTGTGCTGGATACGCAAGATGCTTCCAGTACCTGATGCAGCTTCTTAAAGTCCCCACATACAACTGCCACGGCTGGGGCGGAGGAGAGCGCCACGCCTGGAACATTATAAAGCTTGACGACGGCTACCACAATGTGGATTGCACCTGGGACGACTCATTGTCAAACTATGACTATTTCAATCTGAGCGACGCTGAAAATGATAGCCACCGAAGAATGGACTTCTCAGTTTATCTTCCGACATGCGTATCCTCAGACTATAAGCCTTCTGAGGGAGATGGAATGCAAGTATATGTAATTGTGAGTGACAGTGGTTCAATCGGAGAATAAAGCACATTGATGTGCCGCTGGAACTAATTTCGGCCTGTCTTACGATTGTGCCTATTAGATGTATGGATGTATTTGATACGCTCATACTAATGAGCATTATTTTGGCATATTAGTAAGAGTCATTTTTTTGACTTCACACTAATAGATAAAAAAGTTGGCTCTTGGAGTGCATTTTTAAGAGGCATATTTGCATCATGTCTATTCAGGACTCAGAAATGTCACTCCAATCAAGCTTTATTTTATGGTTTGTTATGAATATCTTTCATAAACGATGCTAGATTGTCGATTCATCAAATTTTCATTGCTCTCCAACCCTATTTGTTTTTGGAAAATGGAGTGAACCGAAAAAACACGTTCACACCACAGGGAACAAATAACGGCATTTGTCATGCCGGCAACAGAGTTGTCATGGCCAATGCTATGTTTCTGGCAGGGGCATCCTACAAATAAAGCACATACTATGTTCACATTCATTTAAGGCTATTTTAAGGTTGAAATCTTAATATGAATACATCAAGAAGAGCACAGCACTTCTTGAACCCCACACATCACTTTTTCATAAACTTTCATAACACAAAAGGCTGCTCCAAATTGTTGGCAGCCTTCCTCCCTCAAACTACCCGGATCTATCAAGGGGATTAATCATAGATGCACTTCCGTGACTCATATAGCACGGAAGTGTTTTTTTGCATATAATATTAGGTGCAGGTATAGTTCGGGACAGGATTCTAAGGAGGTTTGATATGAGACTTTTCATAGCAATCTGTTTTGATGAAAATATGCTGGATGCACTTGCTGAAATTCAGGATGACCTGATGACAAGCGGAGTAAAAGGTAACTATACCCGGCGCGAGAATCTGCATATGACACTTGCCTTTATTGGTGAGTACGACGATCCTGAACAGATCGTGGAAGTCATGCAGAAAGTACCGCTGAGGACTTTTTCCATAAAGCTGTGCGGATTCAGACCTTTCAAGGATATGTTCTTTGCAGATATGGAAGAGAATGAGAATCTCAGAGACTATGTAAAAAGGCTCCGGAAGGCTCTTTTAGACGAGGAGATTCCTTTTGATCGCAAGAAGTTCCTTCCTCATGTCACGCTTATAAGGAAAGCAGACTGCACAAAGGAGAAAGCTTATTTGCCGGAGTTTCAGGAGAGTGAGTCCATGAGGGTAAATGGTATATCACTGATGAAATCCGAGCGTGGCCAACATGGTATGATCTACACGGAGATTGGATATGTAAGAGCTCTCTGATCTTACAATATGGAGAATATGAGGTTAAAAGAGATATTGTTCAGAAAGGATGTGTTCATAGAGACGGAGCTTTTTGCGTGCCGATCGAGGGACTGGAAACACTTATTAAGTATCTTAAAGGATGATCATAGAGCAAAGAAAGGAAAAGGATATGGAGACCTGGTATTACGAAGTGGTGAGCATTGACGGCGACTATGCCAACCTTAAAAGAACAGACATTGAGACTGATGATCTTAAACTTGTGGCGAGAGCTCTTTTACCGGAAGGTATTGCGGAGGGGACTGCGCTTAAGTATGAGTTTATGCAGTACTCAATAGTGTAAACTGTAACAGGATGTATTGATGAGCCAGCAGCAAATAGTTGGCAGAAAGCAGGTGGATTATGAGCATTTCATATCGCATGGTAACCAAGAAACTGCATTTTACAGACGGGAACGGTAATCCGCTGAAGGAGAAGGAAATCCACGTAAAGCAGACCAATCACAGCTTTTTGTTTGGCTGCGGCGCCTTCGACTTTTTAGCTTATCTGCACAGGAAGGATGAGGAGTTCAAGACTCTGACCGATTACTGGCTGGATCTTTTTAACTATGGAACCCTGCCATTTTACTGGGGAAATTTTGAGCCTGAAGAGGGACATCCCCAGACGGACAAGCTCATGGAGGCTGCAAAGTACCTTAAGGAGAGAAACGTGGCAGTTAAGGGTCACCCGCTATGCTGGCACACAGTATGCGCCGACTGGCTCATGAAGTACGACAACGAGACCATATTAAAAAAGCAGCTTGAGAGAATAGACAGGGAAGTAACCGGTTTTAAAGGCGTTATTGATATGTGGGATGTTATCAATGAAGTTGTTATCATGCCCATTTTCGATAAATACGACAACGCGATCACCAGGATATGCAAGGAAAAGGGAAGAGTTGCTCTCATAAAGGAAGTCTTTGACAAGGCCCATGAGTGTAACCCGGATGCAGTGCTTCTGCTCAATGACTTCAACACTTCGATCAACTATGAGATCCTGATCGACGGCTGCCTTAACGCAGGCGTGCCCATAAGTGCCATCGGTATCCAGTCCCACCAGCATCAGGGCTACTGGGGAAAAGAGAAGCTGGACGAGGTGCTTGATCGGTTTTCTTCCTTCGGGCTTCCGATTCATTTCACTGAGAATACGCTGATCTCAGGCGATATCATGCCGGCCCACATCGTCGACCTCAATGACTGGCAGGTAGATGAATGGCCCAGCTCACCGGAAGGTGAAGAGCGTCAGGCAAAAGAGATCGAGGAAATGTACAGGACACTCTTTGAACATCCACTTGTACAGGCCATCACAACCTGGGACTTCAGGGACGGTGCATGGCTCAATGCTCCCAGCGGTTTTGTAAGAAAGGACAATACTTTAAAGCCTTCCTACCACATGTTAAGAAAACTTATCAGGGAAGAGTGGTGGACAGATACCACGGTTAAGACAGACAGCGAAGGGGAAGCTGTAGTTGAAGCATTTAAGGGGGATTATTGTTTTGAGTCTGATGGACTTAGCGGAAAAGCTGGTCTATCCGACAATGATCCCATGGAAATCAGAATAGTTTAAGAGCTTATTCGAGAGCATTACACAAACAGACTGACCTTTCAACTCAGTGAGGTCAGTCTGTTTTCTTTTTTTAGTTTATTTATGGACATTTAAGATTTGAAAGGATTTATGCATGTTACAATTAATTGGTAAAAATATGTTTATATTACGTTGAAATTATATACAAATAGTTGGAGAAAGGAGACCGTCATGATAAGAAACAGATTAAAAAAGGCGGTTATCTGCATCCTGATAATGTCTTTTGCTGTTGCGGGTACTTCTTGTGGAAAACAGTCGTCGTCAAGTGTTGTGGAACCTCTAAGTGAACACGACGAGCCCAATATAAATCATTTCCTTGTGGCGGTGGAAGATGAGCCTGACACGGTGGATTTTCAGTGCACTTCGATCCATTACACTGTAGCCCAGAATGTGTTCAATCGTCTTGTGGAGATGGAGAACGATGCGAACGGGGATATGGAGATCCTTCCGTCCCTGGCAAGCTCATGGGAGGTCTCTGAAGACGGAAGAGACTACACGTTCCATCTGCGCGAGGGCGTAAAATTCAGTAATGGACAGCCTCTGACTTCTTCCGATGTCCAGTATACCTTCGAGAGGCTTTTGAAACATCCGGATTCCTGCAACAAGGATATCGTAGAAATAATTACCGGTGCACAGGCTCTGGAAAGTGGTGAAACAGATCACCTTGAAGGCTTTAAGATCATTGACGATATGACTTTTGTCGTAACCATCGAGCAGCCCTTTGAGGCGTTTTTGGCATGCCTGTCCATGCCCGGTGCATCTATTCTGGATAAGGAAACAACAATGGAGGCAGGAGATCGCTTTGGAAAGGAACCGGAGTGGACCATAGGAACAGGCTCTTTTGTGCTGTGGCAATGGAATCCAGGCGAGGGACTTCTGCTTACCGCAAATAAAGGCTGCTGGATGGGAGCACCTAAATGTGAAGGCCTCAATCTTATGTTCGTTAATGATGCCAGGGAAATCCGAAGAATGTTTGAAAACGGCCTGATCGATGTGCTTGACCTGGATGAGCTTGGAGATGCTGCAGAGTACTTTTTACATGGAAGTGAGTATCGGGACAGGCTGTTTAGCGTTCCTCGTATCGGAATAACCTATATCGCAATTAATGAGAGCATTAAACCTCTTGATGATGTGCGTGTGAGAAAAGCCATGCAGCTGGCCCTTGATCGCGGTATGCTGCTGGCCGGAGTATACGGTGGGCGAGGATCCGTTGAAAATGGAATCTTTCCCCATGGCCTTTATGGCTATAATCCTGATCTGCCGGAGATTCCTTATGATCCTGAGAAGGCAAAAAAACTCCTGGCTGAAGCCGGATATATGAATGGTTTTGATCTGACGGTAAGCGTTAATTCTGCTTCTACCAGATGGGAATTGTCCGTCCTTGAGATGGCTAAATCCATGTGGGAGGAGGTAGGGATCAGAGCAACAATTGATGTAATAGCTGAGAGTGATTTCATGAGCCGCAGAAAGAGCGGAGAACTTGCGTGCTACACGGCTCAGTGGATGGCTGATTTTAATGACCCTGACAACTTTATTTACACCTTCTTTGGGAATAGTCACAATACCACCTTCAGAAGCCTTTGCTATCCCAAAGAAGATGTTATGGACCGTATACAGCAGGCGAGGACCATATCGGATCCTAAGAAGCGTATCAGTGAATACAACGATCTTGAGCGCATTGTCGTTCAGGAGGATGCGGCGTGGATCCCGTTATACTCCAGAATGCGCTATTACGTTACATCAGAGAGGCTGGAAGGAATTCAGGCATCTTGGAATGGCTCAGTAAAGAATAAGTATAGGGAAATGTCTATTAAACAGTAACGAGTATGAAATTGTGAAAAAGGAGTCCGGTTAATGCATTCTATCCGCTCAACCATCACAATAATTACAGTTCTTATAATCCTTACGAGCGTGCTGTCTGTTTTTGGAGCGAGTTATTTCATCATCCAGAAAGAGACAGACCAGGATTCCGTGAGGGTAATGAACCTTATCAATGAAGATACTGAAAGGGCGCTGGAGAAGTATATTGGAAGTATCGAGCAGTCTGCAGAGATCACTTCCAATATGGCCGTTGCGGAACTTGACAGCACCTTTTTGGTTAATTGTGGTGCGATCAAAACAGGAACGGATGATAGTGTTCAAACGTCTGAACAGATTGCAGCTCTGGATGATTATCTGAAAGATTACTGTGACAAGATTCAGGGATTGTTCTCTGCAGTTGCTGATAATACTCATGGTGTGAACAGCTACTACTACAGTATCAGTCCTGAGATCAGCAGAAATGTTCACGGCTTTTTCTACATGAATGAGGGAAAGACCGGGCTTGTGGAAAAACCGCCACTGGATGCAGCACATCTTACTGTTGAAGAACATCTTGGAACAACCTGGTATGAAGCCGCAGTAGGAATGGGGCGCCCCGGCTGGATTGGACCTTATATCTGTCAGAAGGAATGGGTATATTCCTACTTTGTTCCTATCTACAAAGGCGGAATGCTTATTGGCGTACTTGGTATGGATATTCCCTGTGAGACGCTGATAGATCAGGTTAAGGATATCCGCATCTATGACACCGGCTTTGTCTGCCTTCTGGACAATGAGAGAAAAGTTATCTATCATCCCGATCTGCCCATAGGAAGTGATCTTGAAGAGCTACACCTCAGTGTCAATGCCGAACTTCTTCAAAGCTATGACAGTGAAGACGATCTTATACGTTATTCAGCAAATGGGATAAAAAGGCAGATGTCTTTTGGCACCCTGTCTAATGGTATGAAGGTAGTATGTATCGCACCGTCAGATGAGATCAATGCCCCATGGTACACGCTTATTAGGGAGATTTCGCTTATCACTGCGATCGTCATAATCTTTTTCGTGATCCTTGTCATGCTGCTTATGAGAATTATCACCTATCCTCTAAAACAGCTTACCGATGCATCCCAAAGACTTGCTGATGGGGATTACAATGTGAATCTGACATACAAAGCTGACAATGAGATCGGCGCCCTGACCAAAGCATTCAAGCAGATGAGGGATCAGGTAAAGAACTCTATCGATAACCTGAATCATCAGATCTTTTATGACAGATTGACAGATCTTCCTAACATGCGCCATTTCTTTAAACTTGCAAGAGAGGCCAAAAAACAGATCGAGGATGAAGGATATGGACCGGTAATGGCTTATATCAACATTAGCGGTATCAGGTTTTATAACAGACAGTACGGCTTTAAGATGGGGGACAGGCTTATTATTGATTTTTCCAAGATCCTGTCTAAACACTTTGGCGAGAGCAGAGTCTGCCGATTTAGCGGAGACCATTTCACTGCGGTTGCCAGAGACGACCAGGTAGACGAGATCCTCCGGAATGTTTTGCAAGAATGTGAGACACTAATAGATGGAAAAGAGCTGTCGATTCACGTGGGATTATATCCACACAAACTGGAGGATGTAGATGTTGATGTTGCCTGTGACAGAGCCAAGTTTGCGGCAGATCTGAAAAAGAATGAGCTTTCCTCAACAGTCACATATTACGATGAAGAAATGCTAAAGAGAAGTGAGGTCTACGTTCACATCATCCAGAACCTTGACCGTGCGTTGGAAGAGGGCTGGGTTCAGGTATACTATCAGCCCATTATCCGCGCGTCTAACGGTAAGGTGTGTGATGTAGAGGCGCTGGCACGCTGGATAGATCCTAAACTTGGTTTCCTGTCGCCCGGATATTTTATTCCGGCGCTGGAAGAGTCAAAACTGATATACAAGCTGGATCTTTATGTGCTGGAACAGGTGCTTAAAAAGATAAAGCGCCAGGAGGAACTGGGATTTTATCCGGCTCCGCAGTCCGTCAATCTCTCCCGCATGGATTTTGAAAGCTGTGACATCGTAGAGGAGATTCGAAAGAGAGTAGATGATGAAGGTATCGACCATTCCATGATCACTATTGAGATCACGGAAAGTGTGATCGGTGAAAACTTCGAATTCATGAAAGAGCAGATATCCAGGTTCCAGAATATGGGATTCCCTGTATGGATGGACGATTTCGGCAGTGGTTACTCATCTCTTGATGTTCTTCATCAGGTTCACTTTGATCTCATTAAATTTGATATGCGATTCATGGAACGCTTTGATGAGGGCGAAGAAGGAAAGATCATTCTTACTGAGATGGTTAATATGGCCATGAATCTTGGTATGGATACTATCTGCGAGGGTGTTGAGCACGCTGAACAGGTAGAGTTCCTCAGGGAGATTGGTTGTACAAGGATACAGGGCTACTACTATGGCAAGCCGATTCCTTTCGACGAAGTGGTTGAGCTTCTTAGAAAAGGTGACAGGCTGGAACTTGAGAATCCTGCGGAATCCGACTACTATGCATCCATAGGACGCATCAATCTGTATGATTTCTCGGCGCTTTCCAGTGAGAATGAAGGTCTTTTGACACATTATTTCAATACGCTGCCTATGTGTATTGTTGAGGTTAACGGAACCAAACTGCGGTACAATAGATGTAACAGTTCATACCGTGACTTCCTGGTGCGCACCATGAAGGTTGATTACGATACAGTCATAAGAGATATATTGAATATTGAGGGCAGAAAGGGCTCTATCTTCTTTAATGCTGTTGTCCAGTGCGGTCGGGATGGCAATCGTCTTGTAGTAGATGAAAAGATTGCCGATGGGTCTGTTGTGCATACATTGCTTCGACGAATAGCAGTCAATAATGTCACGGGTACATCGGCTATTGCGGTTGCGATACTGGCGATAAGCGATGAGTCCACAACAGGAGTGTCTATAGAGCATTAAATAAAAGGGATTGCCTTAGTTGGTAATCCCTCTTTTATAGTTGCATACGGTTTTAAGTATATTCATAATGTATTTATGAGAATTAAAAGAGACAGAGACTTTTGATCTTATCTGGCCGGTTGGCAGAGAACAGGGGATAGAATAATGACGGTTTATGAGAGACTTGCAGTTTTAGGTGATGAGAAGTATAGAGATTTTCAAAGTAAGCTGGTTCCAAATATTCCCAAGGAGACGATACTTGGGGTAAAAACTCCGGAGATGAGAAAGATTGCCAAGGAGATCAGGGGGACTGAGGAAGCGGAAGAATTTCTTACACAGCTTCCGCATAAATACTACGAAGAGAATCTGGTTCATTTCTTTGTGATAGCAATGATCAAGGATTTTGATGAATGCGTAGAGGCGGTGGAGACTTTTTTACCTTACGTGGATTGCTGGCCGGTATGTGATCAGTCAAGCCCAAAGGTCTTTTCCAAGAATCGTGAAAAGCTCCTGCCGCTTATAAAAAAGTGGATTGAGTCCGATCACGTATATACCTCCAGATTCGGAATCCGCATGCTGATGAATGAATTTCTGGGTGAGGATTTCAAACCGGAATATCTGGAGTGGGTGGCTTCGGTAAAGGGTGAGGACTACTACATTAAAATGATGGTGGCATGGTACTTTGCCACAGCCCTTGCAAAACAATATGATGCGAGCGTTGTTTACATCGAGGAGAGAAGGCTCGAGCCATGGACTCACAAAAAGGCGATACAGAAGGCTGTGGAGAGCTTTCGTGTCTCTGATGAACACAAGGAGTATTTGAAAACACTCAGATAAATGGTGGATAGAATGGAAATACAGGAATTTGGTAATAAGGACGCTGATATAGTTCTGGTACAACCGGTTGACAGCCATGACCTTGAGCTGGTTGAAAGTGAGATTGCTGAAATACGTAAAAGCACAGAGAAAGATTTTTTACTGGCTACATTCAAGGTTAATGACTGGAACAGGGATTTATCTCCCTGGAAGGCATCGGCGGTGTTTGGAAAGGATGACTTTGGGGATGGCGCAGAGAATACGTTAAAAGAGATATTGAAGTACTGTAATGACAGCACCAAAACCTACTGCATAGGCGGATATTCACTGGCAGGGCTCTTTTCTCTGTGGGCAGTGTACCGGACAGATCTATTCAAGTCGGTGGCAGCAGTATCACCGTCCATGTGGTTTCCGGGCTTTGACGACTTCATGAAAGAGAATGAGATAAAGTGCAAAAATGTTTATCTGAGTCTTGGGGATAAAGAAGAAAAAGCCAGAAATCCCGTTATGGCAACCGTTGGAGATAAGATCCGATGGGCTGATGCTTATCTCAAAGAGCGGGGAGTCAATTGTGTTCTGGAATGGAACAGCGGGAATCACTTTAAGGAAGCGGACCACAGGACTGCTAAGGGATTTTTAAATTGTATTGTTAAGGGGGATTCTAATGACTCTGATTACTGAGAGCAATAACTGGGCGCTCTTGTCCATTATGTTTTTTTCCAGCTTTTTAGCTATTTATCTTGAGCAGAAGTATAAGTGGGCAGCGAAGGTTACCGGTGCGATCATAGTGTTGGTGATCGCTGTCCTGCTGACAAATTTTAATGTAATACCCGCCAGCGCGCCTGTGTTTGATGATATTGTCTGGGGATATGCTGTGCCGCTGGCAATTCCCATGCTTCTTCTTAATGCCAATATTCTGCGGATCTGGCGTGAGACAGGAAGATTATTGGTGATCTTCCTGATAGGCGCGGCAGGGACTCTGGCGGGGGCATTGGCTGGAACAGCGCTTTTATCAAAGGTAATAACCGGGCTTTCAGGCGTGGCTGCCATGATGACCGGATCATATATCGGTGGAGGCGTCAATTTTACTGCAGTTGCAGATGCTTTTCACGTCGATGGGAACCTGATCTCGGCGACTACTGTAGCGGACAACCTCAACATGGCAATCTACTTCATGATACTTCTTGGCGCGGCCTCCAGTATGTGGTTCAGGAAGCGCTACCCACATCCGTACATTGATGAGGCGCTAAGTCACACAGACGGTAAAGAGGGAGAGACTTTGGCAGCACAGTACTGGGGAAGGTCAGACATTTCTCTTAAGGATATAGCGGCGGCATTTGCCTACTCTGCAATTGTTGTTACCATTTCAAAACTGATCGGTGGTTTTCTGGCAGGGATAATTCCTCAGAGCAACGCTTTTTTGAAGATGCTCAATACTTTCTTCGGAAGCCAGTATGTATGGATAACAAATATCTCTCTGGTATTTGCCACAGTTTTTGAGAAAAAAGCCAGGGAAATGCATGGCGCAAAGGAAGTGGGAACGTGGCTTATTTACCAGTTCTATTTTGTGATCGGTGTTCCTGCCTCAATTGCACTTATCATTAAGAATACACCTGCACTGTTTCTGTTCTGCTTCATACTTGTTGTTTTCAATATGCTGTTCTGCTTTTGTCTTGGAAAGCTGTTCCACTTCAGCCTTGAGGAGATAATTATCGCGTCGAACGCTAACATCGGCGGCCCGACAACTGCAGCAGGTATGGCAATATCCCAGGGCTGGAACAAACTGGTTGGTCCAAGTATGCTGGTAGGAACCTTTGGCTATGTCATCGGAACCTGGCTGGGCATCATTGTGGGATCATTTTTGGGAGCATGAATATGAGTGATGAGTTTGTTAATGTTTCGGATGTTGCGCCGGATGTGATCCTGGAAGTGCGCTATTATTCCACGTTCAATTTCATTGGGGACAGGATAGACGGTTATGAGCAGCCGATAGCTCTTTTGACAAAAAAGGCGGCAGCCGCCCTTAAAAATGCCAGTGATATGGCGATCAGTAAAGGCTACAGGCTCAAGGTATATGATGCGTACAGACCTCAGAGGGCTGTGGATCATTTTGTCAGATGGGCGGAGGATGTGGATGATATCAGGATGAAGGATGTTTTTTATCCCGATGTTTCCAAGAAAGATCTGTTTTCGCTGGGATTTATTGCTGAACACTCCGGACACAGCCGTGGCAGCACCGTGGATCTTACACTCTTTGACATGTCCGGCTGCTGTGACGTAGACATGGGCGGATATTTTGACTTTTTCGGCGATAGCAGCCACAGCGATTACGAGGAGATTACAAAAGAGCAGCTTTCTAACCGAGGGCTGTTGCGAGACATAATGACTCAGAGCGGCTTTGCCCCGATCAGGGAAGAGTGGTGGCATTTTACTTTGAAGGATGAGCCCTTTGTTGATACGTATTTTGACTTTCCTGTGAGGATATGCAAAGCTTAATTTTGCTAAAAATGAGATGGAAGAAACCGGTGCGCATCTTCAAATCATATTTTAATCTGATTTTAATCTTTCAAAAATCTTATATTAATCTTGGGTGTGTATCATTTCAGATATCAAATAACAAATCAACAAACAAATATCTGAAAGAGAGGAAAAGAATTATGGAAAATTTTGAAAAGGTTGAAAAGCTCAGAGAGAAGACAGGCGTAACTTACGAGGAAGCCAAGAAGGTTCTTGAGGAAAAGAACTATGACATGCTCGATGCTATCATTGAACTTGAGCGTCAGGGTAAGGTAGCTGCTCCAAGTGAAGGAGCATACACAACCGGAGCAAGTCAGGACATGGAAAACGTTAAGAAGTTTGAGATCGCTCAGATGCAGTATGAAAAGGACTGCAAGAAGAACGGCATCAGGGAAGGCTTTAAGAACCTCGCAAATTTCTTTAAGACAATATTCCAGAAGAGCCTTGAGATTGACTTCTGTGTAAACAAGGATGGTCAGAAGGTTGCAAGCGTTCCGGTTCTTGTACTGGTACTTCTGCTGATCGGATTCTTCTGGATCACAGTTCCGCTGATCATTATTGGTCTTTTCTTTGGGATAACCTATAATTTTACCGGAGTAGACAAAGTAGTCGTAGATGTTAACGGAGTTTGCGACAAGGCATCCCAGACTGCAGAGAACATTAAAAACGAATTCAAAAAGGAAGAAGAACAGAACTAATGAGTAAAATACTTATCGTAGAAGATGAAGCACAACTGGCACGTTTTGTCGAACTTGAACTTATTCATGAGGGAAATACTGTAGATAAGGCGGAGGAGGGTAGGACCGGCCTGGATATGGCTCTTTCTAACGATTACGATCTGATTCTTTTAGACGTTATGCTACCGGGCATCAATGGCTTTGAGGTACTAAGGAGAATAAGGGCAAAAAAAGAAACTCCCGTGATCCTTGTAACTGCAAGAGATGCAGTAATGGATAAAGTATCCGGCCTTGATGCAGGAGCTGACGATTACATAACAAAGCCCTTTGCTATTGAAGAGCTACTCGCACGTATCAGAGTAGCTCTGAAAAGGAAGGGCTCTTCTTCCGTGACTTCCAGACAGCTCACAGTAGATAAAGTGACCATAGACCTGGACAGACACGAAGTTACTGTTGAGGGAAATCCCGTAGAGCTCACCAACTACGAGTTTGAGCTCCTCAGGATCCTTATGGAGAATTGCAACATAGTCCTTGATAGAGAACGTCTTATAAACGAGATCTGGGGCTATGATTATGACGGTGAAACAAATGTGGTAGATGTTTACGTAAGACATTTGCGCACCAAAATAGATGATAAATACGGCATCAAGCTTATCCAGACCATCAGAGGTGTCGGATATGTTATTAAAGAAGGACAGCTATGAATAATGTAAGCAAACGTACATCTTCAATAGCAAGAGGAATAAATTTATCTTTCTGGTTTAATAAACTGAAAGCTTTTTTTACTGTGGATCTGCTTATCGTTCTGGTTTCTTTTGGGCTGTTTGGCTACAACAGCTTTAGAACCATCCCTTCAGATGAGCCAATCAGGAGCTTTTCAATAACGGGTGAGGATTACCTGAGTATTGATCTCAACTTTTTTACTGACAGCTCTCAGTATAGTTTCCCCATGCGTGACTACGTCTATTTTATCGGGATAATAATGATGGCTGTTATCGCCTATCAGCTTCTGAATCTGTTGTTTTCTTTTACCCATACTTCCAGAATCAGAAGAAAACTCAAACCCTTAAATGAACTGGCACTGCAGGCAGAGGCTATCAGCGAAGTTCCACTTGATACCACCAAGTTCGAGGAACTTGAAGAAGCCATCCTGAAGGTTCCTGCCGATAAAAACGGTGCAAAGATATCTACAGGAGATCAGGATCTTGCCAGCATAGAAGCTGCACTTAACAATTTGCTTTACAGGATGCAGGAAGCGAGAATGCAGCAGGCAAGATTTGTTGACGACGCATCCCACGAACTTCGGACTCCTATAGCTGTCATCCAGGGCTATGCCAACATGCTTGACCGCTGGGGGAAAGATGATCCGGCTGTTTTAGAGGAATCCATTCAGGCTATCAAGAATGAATCCGAGAACATGAAAGAACTCATTGATCAGCTCCTTTTCCTGGCAAGAGGCGATAATGGACGCCAGAAGCTGGAAATGGAAAAAATCAATCTTTCTGAAGTAATGAGTGAAGTCTGGGAAGAATCTATGATGATCGATCCCGATCATAAGTATCTCTATGAAGCCGATGAGGACTGCTTTATTAATGCAGATCAGGCCATGATCAAGCAGTCCATCAGGATATTCGTTCAGAATGCTGCCAAGTACTCTGACAAAGGCAACACTATCAAGCTTTCTGTTAAAAGAGCTGACGACAGGATTTCATATATCGTTCAGGACGAAGGTGTCGGTATGGCAGGGGAAGAACTCAGCCACATCTTCGAGCGTTTCTACAGATCTGACAAGGCCAGAAATTCATCAACCGGCGGCTCGGGACTTGGGCTTTCCATTGCCAAATGGATCATAGATGCACATCATGGAAGTGTTGAAGTTATATCTCGTCAGGAGATAGGCACCAGAATAACAGTGACCTTTGATAGAGTAACTTAATGATTATGTGTTGTTTTCTCTGGACATTTTACTCTCGCGTTTATTTTCATACATCAGCTTATCTGCTCTCTGCATGATCTTTTGTACAAGATTATCCTCTGCCGGATCATAGATAGCAAAGCCCTTTGAGAGCCATACCTGCTCCCAGGGGGCATCAGCTGATGCGTTTATTTCATTAACGACTACATCAAAGCGTTCCAAGAGGAATTTGAGGTTATGGAAATCCTCATTTTTCAGAATGATAAAGAACTCGTCTCCGCCAACTCGGTAAACAGGACTGCGCTTGAATACGTCACTGATGGTGCGGCAGGCTTTCTTTAAATAAATATCACCCTTATCATGTCCGTATTCATCGTTGATGCGTTTAAGGCCGTCACAGTCAAATTCACCCAGAGCAAAATTCGGATCGATGGACCCGTTATTTATCTGCTCCTGAAGCTCCTCAGTGGCGATCAGGAAGGCACCCTTATTTCTTACATGAGTAAGTGAATCAATAAATACCTGCTCGTTCAGGGCGTTGATATGCGCCTTCATATTACCTGATAATTTCTTGAAAGACTTTGTGAGTCTTCCAATTTCATCATCTTCGTTATAGGGAAGATATACGTCAAAGTTACCCTTATCTACCTGCTCCGCAGCTTCTGTAAGCTGCTCCAGGGGTCTTGTTGTAAATCCCAGAATAAACACCAGAAAGAGACCTGAAACGATCAGTGCTATAACAGCACATATCAGGATATTCAGAATAAGACCACGCCATTCGCCATCGGTTTCGTCTACGGGAACGGTTATGTTCAGATACATGCCATTGCTAAGTGGCAGCCATACCGCTTTCTTGAGCACTCCATTATAGACATACTGTGTGGATGATTCTTTAGTCTTATTGTTATAGGGCAATTGTTTTTCTACATCCGAAGGCATCTTTGCAACATCAATATACGGATGATAGAAAAGCGTTCCATTGGCATCGCTCAGGAAAGCATATCCGTTATCGTAGAGCTTTATGCTGTTTACCTCTTTAGCCATTGCCGAATAGTCAATTTCTATTCCGACTACTCCGATAAACTGCCCTTTATAATAAATCGGCGCATCGTATGAAATAACCTTAACATCAAGGTTATCGGTGACATAGGGAGGGAGCCAGATGGACTTGCCTTTATATTTAGGAACGGTGAACCACACCAGTTTTGAAGTGTCGTTCACATCATAGAGCGTGATGTCAGTAACTTCATGTTCTTTGAAGCCTTTGCCATCAAGATTGATGTACCAGAAGCCTGTTTCTTTAGTCGAAATTGAAGGGTCAATACGGTAATAATATGTCAGAACGCCATTTGTCTGGGAGATAATAAAGTTAAAGTATTCACGGACATTGTCCATATGTTCTGCCAGATGCTCGTCATCAATGCCTTTAAGGTCATCTTCCACATAGGCAGTGATATTGTTGACTGAGCTCTGAACGCTGTCAAAATAATAATTCAGACTATACTGTCCGTTCTCACACAGCATAAAAAGAAGCTGGTCCGACTTTTTGCTTGCGGTAGCACGTATGAAGATAACGCTGAGTAATGTGATAACCATAATGACTACAAATATCACACAGAGCATCGTGACGGATAGTTTTGTCTTTAGTGAACGCATTCATTATCTCCTGACACTTAACAATTTACCATTTTAAGTATACCAAATACCAATGAATGGTATATTAAATAACAATAAAATCTGGAATATCACTTTGTTGCAGTCTGATTTGTGTCGAGAGTTTTTCCAAATACAAAGTAGCGATCATAGAGATACTCGCATACCAGATTGGCTACCATATTTAGCAAGGTTACAAGAAATCCGTTCCAGCCAAGATTCTCTGCCAGGTAATTGCCGAGAATTGTTGAAACCGGAGTGAATACAGCATAAAAACATGCAACCTTCATCATTGCGATTGGGACGTTTCCTGCGGAACGAAATGTAAAACGTCTGTTAAGCGTGAAATTCCAGAGCACTGACAATACCAGTGCGATAAGGTACTTGGGCCAGTATGGCCATTTTGTAACTGCATCTAATATTGCAAATGAAGCAAATTCTATTACGCCTGCTGATATTGAGAACAGGACAAACTTAATCCCCCTGGTTAATTCTTTGTGATCATTCATACTACTTCCTCCCCAAAATGATAATTAATTATACTACTTCTGGGCTAAAATCTGACGTGTTTTTGATATCGTCTCATGGAAAAAGGCCCAAAAGGGTTGACAATAAAGTGATAATTTGTATAATAAGCATTGCAAACAATTATATAGTGCAAAATGTTAAATGGAGGTACACATAGATGAAACAGATACTGATTATCGGATGTGCTTTTTTTACAGGAATGATGCTTGGAATTCACAGAAGAGTTATTAAGGCTTGCATCGCAGGAGAACCTCTTCCTGAGGCACCGGCAAGTCACTTCTGGGTAAAGAACAGACGCGCAGAATAATACAGAGTACTCGACAGAAAGAAGGTAGATAACATGAGCGTAGCAGTTAGATATTTTTCAAGATCAGGTAATACAAAAAAGGTAGCAGAATACATAGCAGAGGCAGCAGGAGTTAATGCAGTTTCCGTTGATGCCGCTGATGCACCTCTCACAGAAAAGGCAGATGTTCTCTTTATTGGCGGCGCTCTCTATGCTTACGGCATCGACAACACACTCAAGAAATACCTTGATACCCTCTCAAGCGACAAGGTCGGCAAGGCCGTTGTATTCTCAACATCATGGCTTTCAAAGCACGCCCTCGACCTCATTAAGAATGCCCTTTCAGAAAAAGGTATTCCTGTTGAAGAGAGTACATTGTACCTCAAGAGCAAAGCAGTTGATGAAGGCAAAAATGAAGCAGTAGAATTTGCCGGAAAGTTTATCTGAAATAATATAAAAACAGAGGTCCTCAAATTAGTATGATTTGAGGACCTTTTATTATTGTTCGTGAATCTGAGATTTAGGCAATTGATCTTCCAAGTTCAGAGCAATCCTCCTTTACGTTTAAGTTAGCGCATGCTAACATTATAAAAGAAATATTTAAACCGCTGAATACAGGATGGTATCTATAAGAACTTCATTACCGGCAGAAACAGGCAGTAAGCTGGAAGATTGCATGATTAGAGGGAGGGGATATATGAAACAGATGATGGAAACAACCAGTAAATATATAAAGACAATGGAATGCGCCAAAGACGGCAAGATGAAGTGGGCCATCATAAATGACAATATTCATGTTGGATATATTGACATCTGTTCTCAGAACCTTCCTGAAGCTGTTTTTAAATCTTCGTCCCTTAAGGGTGCCGGCGCAGTGCCAATTAAGATAAACTACTGCTTTCACGGAAGATGTGAAGTGATGCTAAACTGTGGTGTGACTACGTTTGTTGTGGGAAACGAGTTTGCTCTGGATTATGGTACATCAGGAAATGGAGAGGCTACATTTTTTTACCCATCCTCTGAGTACGAAGGTGTAGAGCTGATACTGTATCCATCAGAGGAACTTATGAAAGAGCTATCGGCTTGGGGAGGAGATAAGGTTTTACTGAACATCATGAAAAAGTTCGAAAACATGGAGATTCCCATTATAACCTCAGCAGATCCACGAATAGTAAGGACCATGGAAGACATAAGGGATGACCTTGTGAATTTTACGGATATCAATCTACTAAAGGCAGATGCTATAAGAGCTTTTTTGTTGTTAAAAAGGATATCTTTTGAGGGAAACAGCAGAAGAACTTTTTATACAAAATCTCAGGTGGATATAGCCAAAAAGACCTTTGAAATTATAACGGGTGATCTGTCAAAAAGGTATTCGGCAGCGGAACTGGCTGATTGTTTTGGAGTCAGCGAGTCTTCGCTTAAGAACTATTTTAGAGCCGTTTTTGGAAGAGGCTACAAAGAGATGATAAGTGAAATAAGGATGCAGAAGGCGGCCGAGCTTATCATTGAGGGGAAAAAGAGTATGGGGGAAATCGCAGAATATGTTGGTTATCAGAATCAGTCCAGATTCTCTGAGGCTTTCTTTAAATATCATAAAATGCTTCCGATGGAATACAAAAGAATAAAACACATTGCTAAAAAGGATAAAAATGCTGTTTGAGCGTTGAAAAATGGTAAACGGGAAAATACAATCATGTGGTAGTGTTAGCAATGACTAACTAATTAAACAAGCCTCTTGGGCGGAAGGAGAATAGGGGTGGAGAAGAAAAGTGTTATAACACAGCTGTTTGATTACGCAGGTAATCACAAGTATTTTACTATCAGTTCATGGATACTGGCCGCAATAAGTGCTCTGGTGGCATTGGTGCCGTTTTATTACATCTGGCGAATTATCAAAGAGGTGGTGGAGGTCAGACCCGATTTTTCTAAGGCAACTCATATTGTGAGTTATGGATGGAGTGCTGTGGGGATGAGCCTTCTTGCAATGTTCATCTACATTGCAGCTCTTATGTGTTCTCATGTAGCGGCTTTCAGGGTCCAGGTAAATATGAGAAAAGCAATGATGGAGCATGTCATGAAGCTTCCTATGGGATACATCGAATCTGAAGGAAGCGGTAAGATCAGAAAGATCGTGGCTGAGTCCAGTGCGGCTACAGAGACTTTCCTTGCTCACAGTCTTCCGGACAAGGCGGTAAGCTATGCCACACCGGTGGGACTTATAGCTATGCTGCTTCTATTTGACTGGAAGATTGGACTTATCTGTCTTATCCCTGCAGTTTTGGCATTCCTCATGATGGGAGGAATGATGGGGGAAAAAATGCAAAACGACATGAAGGAATACCAGAATGCTCTGGATGAGATGTCAGCCGAGGCTGTTGAGTATGTCAGGGGTATTCCGGTGGTAAAGACTTTTGGCCAGTCAGTCTTTTCTTTTAAGAGGTTCAAAGAAGCTATTGATAAGTATGAGAAGTGGACCATCACCTATACAATCGGCATGAGAATGCCAATGATAGGTTTTACCACAGCAGCAAATGCAGTGTTTGCAGCTCTGGTGGCCTGCAGCTTTATTTTTGCAAGAAATGCTGTTACAGATACGTTCCTATATAACATTCTCTTTTACATCATCATCACACCGATACTTACAGTCACGCTCATGAAGGTGGCCTATGCCGGCGAGAGTCAGATGGTGGTAAAGGATGCTCTGAACAGAATGTATTCACTTCTGGACGTGGAGCCATTAAAAGAGACTTCAAATCCTCAGCAACCTGAGGACAGCGGCATTCAGATTGACAACATTGTTTTTACCTATGATGAGAAAAAAGCAAATGCCATTGATGGCATAAGTCTTGATATTAAGCCCGGAGAACATATAGCCTTTGTCGGGCCTTCCGGTGGCGGTAAGACAACTCTTGCTTCTCTCATTGCCAGGTTCTGGGATGTTAAGCAGGGCAGCATAAAGATCGGCGGAGTGGATGTAAGAGATATTTCCTCAGCGGATCTTATGAAAAATGTATCCTATGTTTTCCAGGACAGCAAACTTCTTAAGATGTCTATCCTCGATAATGTCAGAATGGGAAAGCCTGATGCCACAGAGGCTGAGGTCATTCAGGCCCTTAAGGATGCCATGTGCTGGGATATCATCGAAAAGCTCCCTGATGGTATTAACACAATGATAGGAAGCAAAGGAACTTATGTATCAGGTGGAGAGGCTCAGCGAATTTCCATCGCAAGGGCTTTCCTAAAGAATGCTCCGATTCTTATCTTGGACGAGGCCACAGCCTTTGCGGATCCAGACAACGAGATCATGGTTCAGAAGGCCTTCGCAAATCTTTCTAAAGACAAGACTGTGATCATGATAGCTCACCGTCTTTCTACTGTTGTGGATGCGGATAAGATCTGCGTTCTTTCCGGAGGAAAGATCGTGGAGAGCGGAAAGCATGATGCGCTCCTTGCTAAGAACGGCATCTATGACCACATGTGGAAAGAATACAAGAAATCAGTTAACTGGAAGATGGGAAGGGAGCAGAACAATGATAGAAAAGTTACAGCATAAATACGCGCTCTCTGAGCAGGGAGCAAAAGATATGGTAAAGGCCTTCGTAGCCTGTACCCTGGCAAATCTGGCTCAGATGATGCCGGTGGGGATTCTTTTCATGATGACGGGTGACCTTTTAAACGGAGCGCTTCCAGGGAATCATGTGACCTTATTCATAGTGGGCTCTGTCATCTGTCTTTTACTTATAGCATTCACAGAATATCTCCAGTATAACGCAACATTTTTTTCCACCTACGTTGAAAGTGGCGTAAGAAGGCGTTCTCTAGCTGAGAAACTCAGGAAGATTCCGCTCTCGTTCTTTGGAAAAAAAGATCTCGCGGACCTGACAAACACTATCATGGCGGATTGCGCTATGTTGGAAACAGCATCTTCACACTGGCTGCCGGAGCTGGTTGGTGCATTTATCTCAACTACAATAGTGGTCATCAGCCTTTTATTTTTCGATGCCAGAATGGCTTTAGCTGCTGTATGGGTGCTGCCGGTAGCCTTTGTGATTGTGTTCACATCAAGATATGTTATGCATACGGTGAACAGACGAGGAAGCAGATATAAGGTGGCGTGCCTTGATGGAATCCAGGAAGCGCTGGAAACAGTAAGAGACTTAAAGGCTTATAACGCCCAGGACGCATATATGGTGGGGCTTAATAAAAAAATCAAAGCAGTTGAATCCCACAACATTTTCTCTGAGTTTTTGAATGCAGCTTTCGTATGCAGTGCTCAGATGATCCTTAAGTTTGGAATCGGAACCGTGGCCATCGTGGGTTCGTCACTTCTTCTGAAGAATGAGATAAATGTAGTTACCTTCTTCATGTACCTTTTGGTTGTATCAAGGATGTACGAACCTTTGCAGATAGCCCTGCAGAACTTCTCGGCTCTTATAGCAACAGATACCCAGTGCGAGAGAATGGACGAGATACTGTCTCACTATGAGCAGACCGGAAGCGAGGAGCTTACAAACAGGAACTACGATATTGAATTTAAGAATGTGCGGTTTTCTTATGAGGATGGTGAAACAGTCCTAAAGGATGTGAGTTTTGTTGCCAAGCAGGGGGAAGTGACAGCACTCATCGGTCCTTCCGGAGGCGGAAAGACAACGGTATCAAGACTTGCAGCCAGATTCTGGGATATAGAAAAGGGACTTATTACGGTGGGAGGCATGGACATCTCAAAGATCGAGCCTGAAAAGCTTCTTTCCATGTATTCGATCGTTTTTCAGGATGTGACGCTGTTCAATAATACGGTTCTCGAGAATATCAGAATCGGCAAAAAAGAGGCAACAGATGAGGAAGTTAAGGCAGCAGCGAAGCTTGCCCATTGCGATGAGTTTATTGATAAGCTTCCGGATGGTTATAACACCCTGATAGGTGAAAATGGTTCTGAGCTCTCTGGTGGTGAACGACAAAGGATATCTATCGCAAGAGCCTTCCTTAAAGATGCTCCAATCATTCTTATGGATGAGGCCACAGCATCATTGGATGTAGATAATGAATCTGTAATCCAGGAAGCCATTAGCGATCTTATAAAGGACAAGACAGTACTTATCATTGCTCATCGCATGCGTACTGTAGATGGTGCAGATAAGATAGTGGTTCTTAAGAACGGCAAGGTTGCTGAATCGGATACGCCTGCAAAGCTAAAGGAGTCAAACGGAATCTATAGCCACATGCTTTCAGTACAGATGCAGACAGAAAACTGGAAAATGGCATGATGTGTCTGTGGACATAAAAAAGAAACTAGGGAGGCGTAAAATGGAACAACTTTTGGAACTGTTAAAAGATGGCCATGCCAGAACCACAAAGCTTCTTGCCATAGAACTTCATACCAGTGAGGAAGATGTCACCAGACAGATGGAATATCTTGAAAACATGGGTATCATAAAAAGAGTGATGTTCACGTCCAAGAGTTGTTCCGGATGCAGTGGATGCTCATCCGGAAGCCACTCAGATGGATATACCTGCAAAGGATGCCTGCCTCAGGATGGATTTCAAAACATGGGACAGATGTGGGAAGTGGTGACAACTCATAGCTTTTGAAGAATGGTGGAATGTATGCGCATATGGCTGCATATAAAAAAGAGATGCCTTGGCAAAAGCCTTGGCATCTTATTTTTTCTTTTTCTTCTTGCCGGCCATGATAGCCTTGATTGCATCAAATGTCTCATCACTGATGTAGTGCTCCACGCGACAAGCATCCTCAGAGGCAATCTTATCGTCAACTCCAATATTTTTAAGGGCTTCAGTCAGTACTGTATGGCGCTCGTAGATGCGCTTAGCCAGAACCTTACCTGCTTCTGTCAAAACAACAAAGCCATAGTCATCAGTCTTGACCAGTCCCTCATCCTTAAGAAGACGCATGGCGCGGCTAACAGAGGGCCTTGAATAACCAAGTTCCTCGCCGATATCCACGGCACGGACATTGGCGTGGCTTTGTGAAAGAACATAAATTGTCTCCAGATACATCTCTCCAGATTCTTGAAGTGCCATAATTTAGCCGCCTTTCTTAAGCTTTTTCTTACAATTAAGCATACTATAACCCATGTGGAAAAACAAATGGAAATGAAAGTGTTGGCTAAAGAGTTAGCATTTTTGTCATACAAATTTACACCAATTTAATTGCGCAAAGCCTGATAAAATCTGGGTTTTTTAAAAAAATTTTATTGACAATTATTATTGATAAGAATATCCTATGAATTGAAGTTAGCATAAGCTAATTAATGTAATACACTGCTAACAACACTTGAGTAAATAGGAGAGAAAAATGTCTATGTCACTTAATGAAGCATCACTCGGTACAGAATATACAATAGAAAATGTAGCAACTGGAGGCGATGAGGAGATGGAGAGCTTTCTCTTTTCACTTGGCTGCTATAGTGGAGAGAAGATCACAGTTGTAGACAAAAAGAGAAATTTGGTAGTCGCTATTAAGGATGCAAGATATAATATTGACCCTGAGTTAGCGGATGCTATCAAAATTCAGTAAGATTCGAAGACACATTTAAAATGTGTTTTGAATGATATAGCTACTTTTAGGAGGATGAAAAAATGAGAATCGCTATGGCAGGTAATCCCAACAGCGGAAAAACAACCATGTACAACGCCTTAACCGGTAGATCTGAAAAGATTGGTAACTGGGCCGGTGTTACAGTTGACAAGAAAGAGAGCGTTATCAAAAAGAGCTACTATGATGGCGACAAGGAGCTGATCGCAGTAGATCTTCCCGGAGCATATTCAATGTCTCCATTCACATCAGAGGAGAGCATCACAAGCGGATATGTTAAGAATGAGCATCCTGATGCTATCATCAACATCGTGGACGCAACTAATCTTAGCAGAAGTCTCTTTTTCACAACACAGCTCCTTGAGCTTGGAGTTCCTGTAGTTGTTGCTCTAAACAAGAACGACACCAATGATAAAAAGGGGAATACCATTGATGAGAAGCTCTTGTCAGAGAAACTTGGATGTCCTGTAATAAAGACTGTAGCAACATCTGAGACCGGCCTTAAGGAAGTTGTTAAGGCAGCCGCAGAGCTTGAGGGCAAGGGACAGAAAGAGCCTTACGTTCAGGGCAATGTGGATCTTACCAGCAAGGCTGAGGTTGAGGCAGCTGACAGAAAGCGATTCGAGTTTGTTAATAAGATCGTAAGCGAAGTAGAGAACCGTAAGGTGTTCACCAAGGACAAGAACTTTGGTGATACGATCGATAACGTGGTTACACATCCGGTACTTGGTATTGTGATCTTCGCGGCCATCATGTGGCTTGTGTTCTATATCTCACAGACAACTGTTGGAACATGGCTTGCAGATATCCTTGCAGGTTGGATCGAATCCTTCCAGGGAATGGTTGGAGATGCAATGGCAGATGCCAACCCACTCCTTTATGCTCTGCTTGTTGATGGTATTATCGGTGGTGTAGGTGCCGTTGTTGGTTTCCTTCCACTGGTTATGGTTATGTACTTCCTCATCGCTCTTTTAGAGGACTGCGGATACATGGCTAGAGCAACAGTAGTCCTTGACCCCATCTTTAAGAGGGTTGGTCTTTCAGGAAAGTCCGTAATTCCTATGATCATTGGTACAGGATGCGGAATCCCCGCTATCATGGCCTGCAGAACTATCAGGAATGAGAGGGAGAGACGTGCAACAGCTATGCTCGCGACCTTTATGCCATGTGGAGCCAAGCTTCCTGTAATAGCTCTTTTCGCCGGAGCATTCTTCCCAGAGTCAAGATGGGTAAGCTTTATCTGCTACATGGGTGGTATCCTTCTGATCCTCCTTGGGGCACTTCTTATCAAGGCTATCACTGGTATGAAATACAGAAAGAGCTTCTTCATCATTGAGCTTCCTGAGTACAAGGTTCCAAGCCTTTCGTTTGCTCTTAAGTCAATGCTTGAAAGAGGTAAGGCATATATCGTTAAGGCCGGAACAGTTATCCTTGTATGTAACACAGTTGTACAGATCATGCAGACCTTCAACTTTAGCTTCCAGCCGGTTGAAGAGGGTATGGAGAGCACATCAATCCTTGCAGGAGTTGCAGGACCATTTGCATACCTTCTCGTACCTGTAGTTGGTGTTGTCAGCTGGCAGCTTGCAGCGGCAGCTATCACAGGTTTTATCGCAAAAGAGAACGTTGTTGGAACTATCGCAACAGTATTTGCAATCTCTAACCTCATCGATACAGAGGAGCTTGAGCTTATCGGTGAAGGAAATGCAGTAGCAGCAGTAATGGGAATCACCAAGGTTGCAGCCCTTGCATACCTTATGTTCAATCTTTACACACCACCTTGCTTTGCAGCTCTTGGAGCTATGAATTCCGAGATGAAGTCAGCTAAGTGGCTGTGGGGGGCTATTGGACTTCAGCTTGCAACAGGCTTTACTGTTGGATTCCTTGTATATCAGATCGGAACTCTCATTACAACAGGCGCTTTTGGAGCAGGCTTTGTATACGGACTTATCGCGATAGCTGTTTTTGCAGCATTTATTGTATACCTGATCCAGAGAAACCAGAAAGAGATGGCTTTGGAGTACAAGCTGGACTGATCTGTTTTTGAAAAGAAAGTGTTAGAAAATGACAGATTTTATTGCAATTGTAATTATCGTAATGATCCTCGTACTTGCGATCAGATATATTTATAAGGAAAAGAAGAAAGGTGTACACTGCATCGGGTGTCCATCTGCAGGAGCTTGTCACAAGGCCACCTGCTCATGTAAAGACAAATAATGAAATAAAGCCCGTCCAAAAAGCGGGCTTTATTGTTGGGGGATGGTTAGCTTTGACTAACGGAGAATAATATTATGAGCAACGAACAGATTATCACGGCATTAAAAGATAGTGGAATGCGCATAACAAAACAAAGAAGACTGGTAGCAGATGTAATTGCAGAAAATGATGGGGCCTCATGTAAGGATATTTGCTGCAACGTCAAAAAGAAAGATGATTCAATAGGCACAGCCACAGTCTACCGTATGATCAAGGCCCTGGAGGAAATTGGCGTGGTAGACAGGATTGACATAATCAAACTCAAATGAGGCAGATTAAGATATGACAAATGCGATTGTTGTTGTAGTTTTAGTTATAGTGATCATAATGGCCACAAAAGGAGCAGCAAAGCACCTTATGGGACAGGGAAGCTGTTGCGCTGGTGGATCATCTACTGTTAAGGAGCCGGACAAGAAGCTCTCTGATCCTGTAATAATGACCAAGGTTTTCAAGATTGACGGGATGCACTGCGAGAACTGCAGTAACCGCGTGAAAAGAGCTATCAATAGAATCGACGGAGTATCAGCTAAGATAAATTTACGAAGGAAGGAAGCTGTGGTCGAGTATGATAGAGAAGTGGATGACGCCACGATTACAGGGGCTATAGAAACTTTGGATTACAAAGTCATATCTGTGATAAAGAAATAAAGAAAACCTCGTAGTTGCCAGAACAGCCGCTACGAGGTTTTTACTTTGGGTCAATCATCCAACAGATTTGTCATGCTCTTCATGCTGAGAGCTATGGTAGATGCGTTGTGAAGGAATGCTGTAGTGGTTGGGGTGAAGATACCCAACATACCCATGATTATCAGGAAGGAGTTAAAACCGATAATGGAATTGTAGTTCAGGTTGATCCTTCGCATCAGCTCTGTACTGAGACTTCTAAGCGTTAAAAGAGCTCCAAGATCATCTGAAGATATGGTTATATCCGCAATCTCTCTTGCAATGGAAGCTCCTGTGCTGACTGCTATTCCTGCATCTGCCTCTGAAAGAGCAGGTGAGTCATTGATACCGTCACCTATCATGATTACTTTTCTACCTGCTTCATGTTCTTTTCTTATGAATTCAGCCTTGTCTTCAGGAAGAACTTCAGAGAAGTATCTTGTCACGCCGGTCTTTTCTGCAACCGACTTGGCAGTTCTGTCACTGTCTCCGGTCATCATAACTACATTTTCAAAACCAACCTCTTTCAATTTCCTTATTACTGAAGGAGCCTCATCTCTAAGTGGATCTTCGATAAGTATTACTGCAGCGAGCTCTTCACCGATAGCCATATACAGGTGCGAATACTCAGGTGGAAGAGAATCGAACCTGTCAGTGAATCCACTTGGAACAATACACTTTTCGTCTTCAAAGATGTAGTGATGACTTCCTATACATACCTTTTTACCGTCAATCGTACTGGAAATGCCATGTGCAACGATATAAGCAGCTCTGGTGTGCTTCTCTTCATGAGTAAGTCCTTTGACTTCTGCAGCTTTTACCACGGCGTTGGCTATGGAATGAGGGTAGTGTTCCTCAAGGCATGCAGCCAGGCGGAGCATCTCATCTTCGTCGTTGTCGCCAAAAGTAACAACCTTGGCAACTTTTGGTGTGGCATGAGTCAGAGTTCCGGTTTTGTCGAAGACTATTGTTTTTGCTTCAGCCACAGCCTCCATGAATTTGCCGCCTTTTACAGATATTTTGTGATCACCGGCTTCTCTCATTGCTGAGAGTACTGAAATAGGCATGGCGAGCTTTAATGCGCAGCAGAAGTCTACCATAAGGATTGATGTGGCCTTGGTGGCATTTCTGGTAAATAGCCAGGTGAGGAGTGTGGCACCAAAAGTATAGGGGACAAGTCTGTCGGCCAGGTTTGCCGCCTTTGCTTCTGACTCGGATTTGAGCTTCTCGGATTCCTCTATCATAGCTACGATCCTGTCGTATCGTCCCTGCCCCTGTGCCTTCTGTACGGTTATGACAAGTTCACCTTCGTCAATAACAGTACCGGCGTATACAAGAGAGTCTTCTGTTTTGTGGACGGGCTCGGATTCACCGGTCATGGCTGCCTGGTTTACGGAAGCATCACCGCTTAGTACTACACCGTCAAGGGGGATCATGGTGCCGGTTCTGACAACTATCCTGTCATTCTCTTTTATGTCAGAGATATTTGAAAGGACCTCCTGGCCGTCAGAAGAAAGCATCCATACCTTGTCTACATTCAGGGACATGGCTCTTGCAAGGTCATCGACGGACTTTTTGTGAGTCCAGTCCTCCATCATCTCACCCATTTCAAGGAGGAACATTACATTGCTTGCTGTTGCATGATCGCCTCTGAGCAGTGATACCGCTATGCTGGTTGCATCAAGAACAGAAACCTCAAGCTTTCCGGAGAGCAGGCACTTAAGCCCCTTAATTATGTAACGGATAGCCTTTAGATATATGATCACCCTTCTTATCTGCAATGGAATGATGAATCTGCGGACAAGCTTGCCTGCAATATGGAAGAACATTCTGTCTTCGTATTCGATACGGAGCTCCCTGCCTGTATGTTCGGGCACAGTAATCTCTGTTCTCTCATTATATTCAGAAAACGCCTGTATCAGATCATTCCTGCAGGAAGAGTCATAGAAAACTATGGCATTTGAAGTCCGTTCATTTACATCAGCTTTTTTTACAAAAGGAAGTGAGGAGAGATAATACTGGATCTTATCAGCTTCAAAAGAAGACATATGGCGTACAGCAATGTGTACACGCATACGTCCCCCATTTTCATGCAATATTTTACAATTCATAGTATGCCTTTCATCTAAGCTTACTTATGTCTTATGCATTAGCAGCTTCAGCTTCAGCGTTTGCCAGAACAGCCTTTGCATCCTCTATTTCTTTTGCTCTTTCATCAGCATATCGTTTTTCATTGATTTCCTTTGCATCGGCACTGATATCCTGACAGTTCTCCTTGATGTTAGTGTAGGTCTCAAGGCATGTATCCTTGCATCTGTATGCCGCAGCAGTTATATGTGTGTAGCATTTCTTGGCATCCTTGCTGGAGAGGATCTTAACTCCTGCTGTACCAAGCGCAAAACCACATGCCACTTTTCCAATTGTGCTCCAATTAATCATAGATAGTCCTTTCTGTACCTGGAAATGTACGTTGATAGATTTGCTAATTAATTATAAAACATCAAAGGGAGTGTAGAGGCAGCTAACGTGTGAGAATTTTTATCAACAAGGCAGTGGAATTGGCCAGGAGATTTCCCGGGGGCGTAATTGTATTTGATTCCTGTAATAGCCGCGGGGCAAAGATGATGATCAGGTTCTGTGACAGGTATATGAACATGCAAATCATAAGGATAGCCTTTAAGGAGGAATCTTAAAATGAAGTCAAAGCAAAGAATTTTGTTTGGATGTTATGCTATAGTATTAGCATAGTTGGTGACTATCTGCAGGTCATGCAGAATAATCCGATAGCATTAGACTTGTACAGAAAATTGGGGTTCGAAAAGCAGTATACATATTATTATAACATCGTGCGAGAAAACCCCTTCCGATGAAGTCGGTTGTGGGATGAATCGCACTAGCTTTTCTTTTTGTATTTTCCGGTCTTAATGTATTTGCGCTTGTGTTCTTCTGTTCGCTGATCTTCAATGTATTTTTTAACAGTTTCAAGTGAAACACTTCCGGTAGTGGCACAAAAGTAACTTGCACTCCAGAAGGGCGAATCTCCCCAGAGGTATTTTTCCACGTGTATTCTATATGTACTTCTCACTTCCTTGGACAGTTGTGATTTTAACGAGTTGATGAGCTTTACAGGTGCCACATCAGGTGGCATTGAGATGAGCAGATGCATGTGATCGACATCTGTCTCTGCAGAAATGAGCTCACTGTTCATGCGCCCGCAGAGGTAAGCGGCGTAATTCTTCATGAAATCACCAATCTCATCTGTGATCACTTTTTTTCTGTATTTTGTCACAAAGATCACATGGTATGTGAGTTTGTATACGGAATGCGAGCCTCTTCTGTAGTCGTCCAGGATATCTGTTTCTGTTACTGATTTCTGCATAAAATCTCCTTACATCCAAAAAGAACAAATGTTTGTATAATTGTGAAACATATGCTATAATACTAAATATAGAATACTATTAAGGAATTTACAACCGTGTACAGAACAAGGCAATACAGGATAAACCAAAACCACATACTCTATGACTATTGCAGGGATATCTGCAGATCATCAGCCGTTCTGTACAACAGGGCAAATTTCATCTTA
>JAEEGH010002456.1_pt1 | contig 50239 bp, 43 predicted proteins | sample 9134181 | NCBI WGS metagenome assembly JAEEGH01 (sample SAMN16246544, study PRJNA631951) | gut metagenome | biome: gut microbiome; feature: rumen; material: DP-attached | host: Bos | place: Iran: Karaj | collected 2018-10
ACTTGTCTCCGACCGCTCTTAAGAAATCCGTGGAAACATGATATGCATTCAGTTTGACTCCGAGTACATCCGCTATCGTATTATAAATCTGGTCCCAGGTCAGAGCTTCGTCCGAAGTGATCTGGAAGGCCTCGCCGATCGCGTGCCTGTTGCCCATCAGTCCCGTATATCCGATCGCGAAATCCGCGTTCCATGTAAGGGTCCAGAGGCTCGAGCCGTCGCCCTGGATGATGACGGGCTTACCCTCGCGCATTCTCTTTATCACCTGCCAGAAACCGTTCTTCCCGTGCACTCCGAGCGGCACATTGCGCTCGTCGTAAGTATGGCTCGGACGGACGATAGTTACGGGGAAGCCCTCTTCCCTGTACTTCTTCATCAGGAACTCTTCACATGTGATCTTGTCGCGCGAATACTGCCAGTAAGGATTGGCCAGCGTCGTGCCTTCGGTGATGATGTAGCCGGCCGCGGGCTTGTTGTATGCCGAGGCTGAGCTGATATAGATGTACTGCTTTGTTTTTCCCGCAAAAAGCCTCCAGTCGCGCTCAACCTGCGATACATGGAACCCGATGAACTCACATACCGCGTCAAAAGTCATGTCGCCGAGCTTTTCCTTAACAGCCGCCTCATCGTTCACATCGACCGTTATCCGGTGCACGCCCTCGGGCAGCACGTTATTGCGGTTGCCCCTGTTCATTACCCAGACTTCCCAGTCCAGTTCGTTTACAAGTCTCTTTACGACAGCGGTGCTGATGGTACCCGTCCCGCCGATAAATAATGCTCTTTTCTTCATTGCAAACCCCCATTCTGCGCATTGAGCGCCGTTCAAAGCTGCTGTTCGTCCCATACGAAACTGTTTATAGTGCCCGGCTGCAGGATAACCTCGGCAACATATTCGGTAACCGTTTCAAAATCTTCGCGGAAGACAACCTGTCTTGCCGGTATCGTCCTGCCGTTCACCGTATCGCGAAGCGCCTGTACCTGCTGCCTCGTATGCAGCACAACACGTGTCGGATGATTGTTCCCCTTGACGTATCTGTACAGGATCATCAATCCGTCATCATACGTAAACAGAGAAGTGTCCCTGCCGCTCGCATACGTGCCTGTCCCCGCGCCTGCGAGGACACGTCTGTAAACATCCGCAGCAGCGCCCGGAACCCTGTATAGATCGGCATCGTTCTCGGGAACGGAAATGATATAGAGCCGTCCCCTGCCGTAGGTGCCGCGAAGCACCAGGCTCGTGTGCAGGTCGCCGTCACCGCCGTTAAGGAGCGACCAGGACGCGTTGTTGCCGTGTACGATCTCGGGGAAAAGTATCGGCGCGCGGTTGTCGATATACCCCGCATAATCGCCGGTGATGTCATAGCGCGTGACATTATATTTCCTGCCGGTAAGTACAGCCTCTGTAAGTCCCGCGGCTCTTAGTCCTTCTCCCGCCGCCCGCAGGAATCCGGTCGTGATCACGGCGTCTCCGCCTTTTTCCACATAGCTCTTAAGCTTTGATATCACATCGGGATCTCCCGCAGCAGTCTCCGTCAGCAGCATCCTTGCCGAATTCTCCGGGAATACCGGCGTGGTCTCGATCGGGAGTCCGAGCATCCCGAGACGCATCTCGAGATGGTTTTCCCCGCATGCCTCATGCGGTATGTAGGTCGGGATACCCTCAGGGAGCCCCACTCCGTCCATGATCCTGTCTATTTTCCCGAGCTGCAGCCCCAGCGCGCAGACAAAGGGATTGTCCACGAGGTCGCTCCACATGAAATGCATCAGTTCCCCGGCCTTTGCAAAGGCTGTCAGATAAGCCTGCTCCATGTATCTGTCGACCGACCAGCACTGATAGGTGTCAAACCAGCCTCCGCCGCATCTGCCGGGCCATGCGTTCTCCATGAACCTGACAAGGGAATAGCTCAGGTACTCGGGCAGGTGCTGGTCCGCGTACGCAGGGCTCCTGGTCTCCGTTCCTATATATGTCGCGTCGAATATATCGCCCTGAACTCCGGGCAGATAGCCGTCAAAATGGAAGGACTCCCTCCAGTTCGGATATTTGATGATCATCTTCACGCGCGGATTTACGGCCTTTGCCGGTCCGACGATCAGATTCTTCGAAACATCCGTCATCAATTCCCGCCTGAAAGTCACCCAGTCGCGGTCGCCCTTTTCTTTGACGCACCGCTCGCAGGTGCAGTTCGTGAAATAGAAATCGTCAAGAATGACCTCGTTGAACATCGAAGCCGCAAACTCGGATATCTCCTTAAGCCGCGCGCGCATCGCGGGATCGGTGTAACAGAAGGTATTGAAAAGTCTGCGCTTTCCGGTCTCGGCGCCCTCAAAATCATCTATCGTCGTGGTGATCGCGCCCGAAACCTTCACGCCCTTTTCCTCAAGGAACGATCTGATCATCAGGAGCTGCTCTTTTTTGACATCGCAGCCTCCTCTGTGGGACTCGAGATAGACCTTGTCGAGACCGATGTATTTCTCGATAAAGGCATAGTCCGAAGCGAGCCGCTCGGGTGTCATATCTTCCGCGATCTTAGCCGGAATGTACGTGACGGTCGTAAAATTCTTAAAATGCTTCCCCATAAAAAACAACCTCCGTTCTGTATCAATTATACAATCCGGAGGCTGTGCAAGGTCAATGTATTATATTGCCGCAAAGCTGTAGTATCGGCATACTACAGCCACTTTTTGCGCTTAAAGAAGATCAGGCAGAATACCACGATCAGGATGCTGATAACGATGACGGCGGGATACCCCCATACGGAGTCGAGCTCGGGCATGTACTTGAAGTTCATGCCGTACCAGCCGACGATCAGCGTCAGCGGCATGAAGATCGCGGTCACGACCGTGAGCACGGTCATGATGCGGTTCTGTCTGACATCGAGGCGGGACTCGTATGTATCGCGGATCTGGCCCGCATAGTCGAGCAGTGAATTGACCAGATCGAAAAGTCTCGATACCCTGTTGGAGAAAAGCCTGAAGAATCGTATATTCTCGGACTTGAAAAAGCTGTTCTCATTCTCCTCGAGCTCCTGCGCGAGATCGATCAGATGGTCGTAATGGATCCTGAGGTCGCGCAGCTCGCACCGGATGTCGTTCAGTCTGGTGATATCGGGGTCTGAATCGTTGTCGATGTCCCTGTCTATGAGATCGAGCTCGCGCTCATATTTCTCGAGCAGAGGCAGGTCCTCGTGTATGATCGCTTCGAGGAAATCATAGATAAATCTCTCAAGGCTCGGGAAACGCCATTTTTTCGTGTCGATGATCTTTTTGATCAGCTTCGATACCGTATCCCCGGGATCAATGAATACTATGCCCTTCTCATCCAGCGCGAAAGCGAATTTCTGATATTCGCCGAAGATGTTCTTTCTGTCCGGTATCGCAAAGGTACCCGTGACGGAATCGTAGTTCACCTCGGCCTTTGTGGTATGGATATCAAACGCGTCGATGTCCATATCTATGCCCAGTTCGAACTCCTCACGTCCGGCCTGCCACTCCTGGGGAGTGAGGACCGCGACATACTGCCTTTTCTTTGCGCCGCGCGGATCGCCGCCCGGCAGCTCGCGCAGCGTATTCTCAATAATGTAATACATCAGCTTTCCCTGCCTGCCTCCATTCGCATATCATAAAACCTTCAGAAGCTCGTCCCGGACACCGTTCAGCCATGCTCCCTCGAGTCCAAAATTCATCTCGCGGTACGACCACGCCGATCTCGCGATATTGTATTTAACAAGGGCCGAATTCATATCCTTATACCACCGGATCAGATCCGCGGGCTCGGCCAGATCGATGACTCCGTACTCACCGCAGTAGAGCGGGACATTATTCGCCTCCGCGATATCGACGGCGGTTTTGATCATCCTCTCGAAATACCTGCTGTCAAGCAGTTCGTCATCGGCGCCTTCCGCAAACTCGCCGGAGAAATCCGCTCCGAAGAGCTCTGCGGAACGCTCGCGGTATGCACGGTAGGTGTCGGGATACCTGAATCGGTAACTCTCGGGATCGAGCGGCATAGACTTTACCCAGTGCGCGCCCTGATGGGTGAACACGAGCGGGCTGTAGCAATGGAAGGTGAATACCGTATTCTCGTCGACCGGCACGTCGAGCAGCGTTAGTCCGTAGATGCTGTCGTTGAAAATGCCGCCGACCACGATCCTGATATCCTTATCCTTTGCGCGGATCGCCTTTATCGTCCTCGTCGCGATCCTGTTCCAGGGATCGGCAAACTCCTTCGAAGTAACCTCGTTCAGCAGCTCAAAGCAGACAAAGTCCTTATTTTTACCGTATCTGTCGGTAAGCGCGCACCACAGGTCAACAAAGATGTCCTGCAGATTCTCGCGGTAGAAGAACTGGCAGTTGTTCTCATCGTCGAACACATATCCGTGGGCCTTGTGCAGGTCGAGGATCATGTGAAGCCCGTACTTTTTGCACCACTCCATGCAGGTGTCGAGATACGCGAGTCCGTCCTCGCGCAGGCTGCCGTCCTCGTTCTGGATGACCTCCGCGTCAACGGGCACGCGGACATGGTCGAGTCCCCAGCCCTTTATGATCTCAAAATCCTTCTCGGTAATGAAGGTATCATAATGTTCCTTCGTATAATTGTTTCCGCACTGAGACAGCCAGCCTCCGAGGTTCACGCCTTTAAGATATCCGTCGAATGTTCTCATTGTCCTCAATGTCCTCCTTATCTTCCGTTATCACTAATCAAACAATAACAAATCCAAGTTTTATTGGCAAGAAAAAAACTGTTTTTATAAATGCCTTTTCGCTCGGCTTTTCTCTTGAATCCCCAAAAGTTCTGTGATAGAATCAATATGCTTTTGGATATGTTACAAAAACATAAGGAGGAATATATGATCTACTCAACAGAAGTTAAGAACATGTGCCCTGTTACACAGGGGGTACATCACGGCGCAGCGCCCATCCCCGAGGAAGCAAAGTGGGTTAAGGCGAAAAAGGTTGAGGATATCTCCGGCTATACCCACGGTATCGGCTGGTGCGCACCTCAGCAGGGAGCATGTAAGCTCTCGCTCAACGTAAAAGACGGCGTTATCCAGGAGGCTCTTGTAGAGACCATCGGATGCTCCGGCATGACTCATTCCGCAGCTATGGCAGCCGAGATCCTTCCCGGTCTTACCATTCTCGAGGCTCTGAACACAGACCTTGTTTGCGATGCGATCAACACAGCCATGAGAGAGCTCTTCCTTCAGATCGTTTACGGAAGAACACAGAGCGCATTCTCAGAGGACGGCCTTCAGATCGGCGCAGGTCTTGAGGACCTCGGCAAGGGAACCCGTTCCATGATCGGTACCACTTACGGTACTCTCGAGAAGGGGCCCCGTTACCTTGAGCTCACGGACGGCTACATCACACAGCTCGCGCTTGACGAGAACGATGAGATCATCGGCTACAAGTACGTTAACTTCGGAAAGCTCATGGATTTCCTGAAGAAGGGTGAAGAAGCCAAGACAGCTATCGAGAAGGCATCGGGCCAGTACGGCAGAGTAGCCGACGCGGTTCGCCTTATCGATCCCAGAAAAGAATAAGCACAGGAGGACAATTAAAATGGCATTATTTGAATCATATGAGAGAAGAGAGCCTCAGATCCTTGCTGTGTTAAAGCAGTACGGCATCTCTTCGATTGAAGAATGTAAAGATATCACTATGGCTGCCGGCATCGATGTTTACAAGCTCATCGAAGGCATCCAGCCCATCTGCTTCGAGAACGCAAAGTGGGCATACACCGTTGGCGCGGCTATCGCCATCAAGAAGGGCTGCCGCAAGGCAGCTGACGCAGCGGCAGCTATCGGCGAAGGCCTTCAGGCTTTCTGCATCCCCGGCTCCGTTGCCGATACACGTAAGGTTGGTCTCGGACACGGCAACCTCGGCAAGATGCTCCTTGAAGAGGACACCGAGTGCTTCGCTTTCCTTGCAGGTCACGAGTCATTCGCAGCCGCTGAGGGCGCTATCGGTATCGCAGAGAAGGCAAACAAGGTTCGCCAGAAGCCTCTCCGTGTTATCCTTAACGGTCTCGGAAAAGACGCCGCACAGATCATCTCCCGTATCAACGGCTTTACTTTCGTAGAGACCGAGTACGATCCTTACACCAACACTGTTAAGGAAGTTTCGAGAAAGTGCTACTCCAAGGACGCAAACAGCCCTCGCGCAAAGGTTAACTGCTACGGCGCAAACGACGTTTGCGAAGGCGTTGCCATCATGTGGAAGGAGAACGTTGACGTTTCCATCACCGGTAACTCGACCAACCCCACCAGATTCCAGCATCCCGTTGCAGGTACCTACAAGAAGGAGCGCCTCGAGGCAGGCAAGAAGTACTTCTCCGTAGCTTCGGGCGGCGGCACAGGCCGTACACTCCATCCCGATAATATGGCAGCAGGTCCCGCTTCCTACGGTATGACCGATACCATGGGCCGTATGCACAGCGACGCACAGTTCGCAGGTTCTTCTTCAGTTCCCGCTCACGTAGAGATGATGGGTCTGATCGGAGCCGGCAACAACCCCATGGTTGGTATGACAGTTTCCACCGCAGTTTCGATCGAAGAGGCTGCAAAGGCAGGAAAGTTCTGATAACGGATATCAGCGTTTGATCACAGACCGCAAGCAGGCATAAAAACCTGTTTGCGGTCTTTTTTGTTTGCCTTTCGCCATTGAAAAAGGTGCCTGTCACCATAAAGTTTTCTTTATGGTGACAGGCACCTTTTATAACGTACCGTATTTTTACTCGCCTTCGCCCGTATCAGGCTCTGCAGCTCCGTTATCCGCCGGTTCTCCTCCTCCGTCGGGATATACGATATTGCCTTCTTCGTCGATATAGGCGCCGTCAGGCAGATGTATATCGCAGATGTCATCGGGATGATAGATGTAAGGCGTATCCCAGGTTTCGCAGATCACGGGAGGATCGAGGAGCTCCATGGTGCCTCCTCTGGCCTTGGAGGAGTTATACATGAATATCTCGTCCTTGACCAGCAGAACCTTGCTGTCCACCTCGCTCAAAGGACAATTCTCCGTAGCCGTCTTGCCCGAAGTCCTGCAGATATTCACGCGCACATGGCAGGTACACTTCTGAGTGGGTACGGTACCCTTCGCGAAGTACTCGGTCTTTACGCAGTCTCCGCCCTCAGCCTGATCGCAGAGTCCTGCGACAGCCAGATTGCCGCACTTTGTGCATATCGCGGCAGTAACGATCGAATCGGGCTTTTCCCAGTCCGCGTCGGGCAGCTGCTTGGTCGTATGGATCTCCTCCATGACCTTGCGCCAGATCTCCTGCTGATAGGTCTTGTTGTACTGGTCGAAATTATTATCGAAGCCGGTCCATACCGCCGCCGTATAATAAGGCGTGTATCCGACGAACCAGAGGTCGTTGTTCTTTGACGCGGTACCCGTTTTGCCGGCTACATGCATCTCGTAATTCTTAAATCCGAGCCTCGAGCCGGTACCCTTTGTGATGGTATCGTGCATGGCGTCTGTGAGCAGCCATGCGGTCGAGGTCTTCATGACCTGTGTCGATTCGGTCTCGTTCGTGAGCAGCACATTGCCGTCATGATCGAGTATCTTGGTGTAATACATGGGCTTGTTGTAAACTCCGCCGTTCGCGATCGACGCGTATGCAGCGCAGAGCTCAACGTTCGTAACACCCTTGGTCAGACCGCCCAGGGCGATCGCTAAGTTAACATCGGAATAAACGGTGCCGTCATCGTTTACCGCGTATTTAACGAGAGTGGAGAATCCGAGCTTTTCAAGATACTCAAATCCCAGAGACGCGCCGATCTGCTCGAGAGTCTTGACCGCAACGATATTCAGCGAATTGTAGATACCCGTACGGATCGACTGCAGTCCCCTGAATCCTGTCGAATACCAGTTGATGACCTCTTTGGTGGTGCCGGGATAGAAATACTGCGTATCGTCCTGCACCGATGCCAGCGTCAGTCCGCCGCTGTCGAGCGCGGGCAGGAACGATGCGAGCACCTTAAACGTAGATCCTACGGAACGCGTCGTGTTCGATGCGCGGTTCAGCGTCAGGCTCTGTGTCTTTGCTCCGCGGCCGCCGCAGATGGCAACCACGTGGCCCGTTTTCTGATCGATGATCGAGAATGACGACTGAGGCTGGGGAGTCAGGTATTTGCTCTCGACATACTTGTCTCCGGCCGCCTCATCGACCAGTGAATTACGGAACTCGTCTATTTTTGCGTAGACATCGTCGGGAGAAAGAGTCAGCTCCGAGATGCCCTTCTTCGTGCCGTCCTCATGGTAGTACAGGCCGTTTGAATCAACGAAATCCTTGAAATAATCGATAAAATGATGGCGCTGGTAATGTGTGACAGTACCGTCCGCCTTATATACGGAGAGCGCATAGGTCAGCTCGTAGCAGGAGCCTGCGGAAGAGCTGAAACCGAACTCAGGGAAATTAGCCTCATCGGTATAGTAACGGTCAACAATCTCCTGAACCTCACGGTCCTGAGTCGTATATATGGTCAGGCCGCCGTAATAGAGCTGCTGCTGCGCCTGATCGTACGAGTAGCCGAGCTTTTCCTGCATATCCGCGCAGACCTGCTCCACCAGCTCATCAGTGAAATACGAGAAAGTAGTGGCGGATGTGGCCTTTTTTTCCATATTGTAGGCCGCGATCCTGGTATAAACGTCATCGGCAATGGCCTCGTCGTACTGCTCCTTCGTGCACCAGCCCATCTCCAGCATATTGTCGAGACATGACTGGCGTCTCTCGGCATTCATATCGGGGTGCGTGATGGGATTCCGGTTGGTGGGTGACAGAACGATGGGCGCGAGAACCGAGGCCTCGGAAAGCGTCAGCTCCGACATATCCTTTCCGAAATAGCTCTCCGCGGCCTTCGCTACACCGTAGGCGCCGTTGCCGAGGTTGACGAAGTTCAGGTAATACTCGAGGATCTCATCCTTGGTAAGCACTGTCTCGAGCTGCACCGCCAGGAACTGCTCCTGTACCTTACGCGTGAGTTTGTCGATCTTATTCTTCTCACCGCCGCCCGAGAAAACCTGGTTCTTTAAGAGCTGCTGCGTGATCGTACTCGCGCCGAATCCGAAGGTACCGCCCTCCTCAACTACCGAAACCGCGGCTCTTAAGATACCTCTCGCATCGATACCGCTGTGCTCATAGAAACGCTCATCCTCGAGCGCTACGAAACAGTGCTGGATAAGTATCGGTATCTCTTCGATCTCCGCGTATCTGCGGTTTGCCTCTATACCGGCAAAAACCTGGGAAACGGTGCCGTCGGTAAAATAAGCGGTCGAGCTGTAGCCCGTATCGCTCAGAACATCCAGATGAACCTCCGGCGCGGAATCGATCATGCCCTTAAACGCGCCGAAAGCGCCCATGACTCCGACCACTCCCACCAGGACGATCGCTATGATAAATACCCTGAAGATCATGATCCAGAGCTTGCTGGCCAGTCTCTTCGGTACAGACTTAATGGCGTGCTGTTTCTCAACGACGCCGCGTCTGCTGTAATCTGTATCAGAACTCATAATACTCCATAAACCTCCATTGTCCGTACAATTATATCATTTCGGCCACCCGAATACAAATTAAATATCTTTTACGGAAATGTTAAGCCCTAAAAAAGCGCGGATTGACGCGAAAAGCGGCGGATAATATAATTATTACGGAACGGAGATTCATATGACAGAATATAAGACCATACAACAGGAAGCCACCGGTGAGATCACCGAGAAGAAATCACGGTTCATAGCCACTCTTCGCCCCGTCTCGTCGGAGGAAGAAGCCCTCGCCTTCATAGCCGAAATGAAAAAGAAATACTGGGATGCCAGGCATAACTGCTCCGCCTACATCATCGGCACGGATAAACCGCTCGAGCGCTGCAGCGACGACGGTGAGCCTTCCCGCACGGCCGGCATGCCGATGCTCGAGGTACTCAAAGGCAGCGGTCTCTCGAATGTCTGCGCTGTCGTCACCAGATATTTCGGCGGCATACTCTTAGGTACCGGTGGACTGGTGCGCGCCTATCAGACAGCCACGGCGGAAGGTATCAAAAACAGTGTCATCCTTACCTGCAAATATTTAAACAGGATTAAACTTACTCTCGACTACAACGCATACGGAAAAGTCCAGTATTATGCGGTTTCCGAGCATTTGAGCATGGACGAGCCGGTCTTTTCAGACAGCGTTTCCGTGACATTCTCGTTGAGTGACGAGGAACGCGGAAAGCTCCTCTCCTACGCTACCGAGGCCACTTCGGGAAAGGCCGGGATCGAGGATCTGGGCAAGAGCTGGGTAACTGTTTTGACATAAGAAAACAAACATGCTATTATGACGTGGAGGACCGCAGCGCCGGTCCATTCACACGATCAAGAACGGAGATTACGGATATGAGTTTACTTACAGACTGGCGAACCCTCGCCTATGAGACAGAAAAGTCCCCCAAAGACAATCAGATCTTCTGGGCCAACTATTTTGCGATCGAGCAGGGCATCTATGAGAAGCTCCTCGCAGACCCCGACACCGTTGTCAAGGGCACGGTAAAGGAACTGGCGGAAAAGTACGGCTGCAAGCTGCAGGTCATGGTCGGTTTCCTCGACGGCATCAACGATTCCTTAAAGACGCCCAATCCCATTGAGGATATGACCGAGGATACCGAGGTTTCCCTCGACTTTGACAAGGAAAAGCTCTACTACAACATGGTAGGCGCCAAGGCAGACTGGCTCTACAACCTGCCCGCATGGAACGATCTCATCACCGAGGAGCGCCGTAAGGAGCTCTACAAGGAACAGAAGAATTCGGGCACCGTTCGCACAGGCAAAAAGATCTTCCCCAACGATCCCTGTCCCTGCGGAAGCGGCAAGAAATACAAGCATTGCTGCGGAAGAAAGTAATCCAAAAGTTAGATCATGATATAATAAAAAGATGCCTGTCACCATAAAATGGTGACAGGCATCTTTAATAAGCACCAATTATATTCTACTTATCGATTGACAACCTTTGCATTCTCTGAAGAATCGGACGCTGCCGCCGTCTCCGCCTCGAATGCGCTGTCAATAAGCATCATCATCTCGAGTACGCTTCGGAAATTCTCTTCCCTGTTTTTCTCCAGCCAGCAAAGCGTTCCCTGCCAGGAAGCATTCTGTCTGAACATAACCCTTACACCGAACGTAGCCTTTTTTCCCCTCGCGTTGGACATTACGGGACAAAGCTTTGTAGGATCGGAAATATCTCTATTCTCCTCCGCCGATTTCTTCTCTGTAACTGCTGCGCGCTTTCCGAATCCGCGGCATCGCATGGTGGCCTGCGGATACTCACCCTCATCAAATATCTTATCGATAGTTTTTACCAGAGTGATAACGCTGTTAAAGGTTTCCGGTTCACTGTGTAAAGAGCTGAAAATTCTGCCTTTCATTTCACCGGCGTTGTATTCATCAATACAAATACCGATGGAACTGAGATCATAAATACTCATCAGCATCGCTCCTTTCATCCATATCTGGAACTATTATCCCCCAAAAGAGTTACTTTTCGGATACATTTTCAGAGCTTTTGTAAACTTTTTTTATTTTTTCGGTTTACTTCTCGACAGGCATTTTTGCTCTCTCAAACATCTCCAGAATCTCTGAAGACGGCTTTTTATCAAGCTTTGAGACGATCACGGCCACAATAAAGCTGCAGATAAAGCCGGGAATGATCTCATAAATATTTGTAAGATCCGAAAGGAAAACATACCATAATGCGTCAACCGCGAAACCTGTTACGATACCTGCAACGGCACCTTTATAGGTAAGCCTCTTCCAGTGGAGCGACAGCAGTATGGCCGGTCCGAACGCGGCGCCGAACGCGGCCCATGCGCATTCTACCAGATCCATGATGCCCTTGCAGTTCGGGCTCATAGCGATCAGCAGCGCAACTATCGAGATAATGATAACAACTATACGGCCGGCCCAGAGCATTTCCTTATTCGTGGCTTTCTTGCGGAAAACGGGCTTATATACATCGGAGGCGAATGCCGAGGACGACGCGAGGAGCTGTGAGTCCGCCGTACTCATCGAAGCCGCCAGGATGGCCGAGAGCAGCACGCCCGCGATAAATGCGGGGAATATCCTGCGGACGAGCACTATGAATACCAGGCTCCTGCTGTCAACATCCAGATACGTGCCGAGATACTCGTGAGCGACCAGCGCCACAACGGAGGCCATGCCCAGGATAACAAATGTCCAGCAGGTACCGATGACTCTCGATTTCTTCATTTCCTTTTCCGAACGGATCGCCATGAATCTTACCAGAATGTGAGGCATGCCCATGTATCCGAGTCCCCAGCCGAGTCCGCTTAAGATGTCCGAAATACTCTGCCAGTCAAATTTTCCGCTGGAAAGTACATTATAGTAGTTTTCCGAGGTAACAACCTGTGCCAGAGGCGCAAAATCCGCCTGTCCCATGATTATCGTGACAACGATCGGAACAGTCATCAGCGCCATGAGCATCAGCATGCCCTGGATAAAGTCGGTCCAGCATACCGCGTTGAAACCTCCGAAGAATGTATATACCAATATGATGATCGTCGCGCCGATCATGGCGGTCTTTGTATCCATGCCGAATACGGTGTTGAACAGATTGCCGCATGCCACGATGCTAGATGCCGCGTAAATGCAGTAGGCAACGACGAATATCACCGCGCATATGATCTGGAGCGCTTTGCTCTCGGATTTGAAACGGCGGGTGAGATACTGGGGGATCGTGATCGAGTCGTCGGCTATCATCGAGAAACGTCTGAGCCCGGGCGCGACGAACAGCCATGCGCAGAGTGTACCGATGAACAGTCCTATCGATATCCAGATCTGACCCATGCCGTACGCGTAGATCGATCCGGGCAGTCCCATGAGCACCCAGGCGCTCATATCGGATGCTCCGGCAGAGAGAGCGGCAACCCATCCGTTCATCTGCCTGCCGCCGAGGAAGTACATCTTGTCTCCTCCGTCGCTCTTACGGCTCTTAAAATAAAAGAAGACTCCGATCGTAACAACGACGATCAGATAGAGCACAAAAGCCAGTATTTCAGCGAAATTGTTCATATTGATCTCCCTTCGTCAATATAAGTAATACTTATACTTACATTATTTTTTCTAATTCTTTTTGAGTATATGAGCTTTACTTCCAAAAATCAAGTCTTTATTGCAAAAAAATAAAATAATGTTATTATATAAATAAGAAAAACTTATATGATCCTATTTTTGAAGGAAATATCCTTTAGAAAGGAGCAAAGACATGTCTGTAAGAAAATATTCCGCATTTATAAAAGTAACCGAGCAGGGATCCGTTACCGCTGCCGCAGCGGAGCTCGGCATCTCACAGTCGGGACTCACCCAGCTGCTCAACTCCCTCGAGGATGAGCTCGGACTCACACTGCTCATCAGGAACCGTTCCGGCGTCAAGCTCACCGAGGAGGGCGCCCAGCTGCTCCCCCTCATGAAGGAGGTCCTCGAGGCCGACGATAAGGTCCGTTCTCTGGCCGCTTCGCTCACCGGAACCGAGGCCGAAACCCCCGGCAAGATACTGAAGATCGGCTCATTTACCAGTGTGGCCGTAAACTGGCTGCCGGACATCATCCGCAGTTTCAGCAGTGAAGAGCCCGATGTAAGGATCGAGCTGATCGACTGCGGCTATAACAACATAGAAAAAAGCTTCGCCGAGCAGCCGATGGATTTCGGTTTCGTAAGGCTTCCGCTCGACTTTAAATGCAAGACCCTGCCGCTGTTCAACGACAGGCTGCTGGCCGTGCTGCCCTACGATTTCGACAGATTCAAGCTCATCTACAACGAAGCTGAAAAAAACTACACCTGTCCCACATCGCTCTTTGTATCCGAGCCCGTGGTGAGCCTCATAGATACGGTGGACCGCGACGCTAAGACCATCTTCCGCTCCGCCGGCATAGTCCCGAATATCCGCTACCGCGTCGAGGACGATTTTGCGATGCTCGCTATGGTAGAAAAGGGTCTGGGCATAGCCATCATGCCCGAGCTGATGCTGGAAAACACCAATCACAAGGTCCTGATCTGCCAGCTCTATCCGCCCGCATTCCGCATGATAGGCATAGCATTCCCGGATTATTCGCATCTGAGCGATACCGCGACAAAGTTTGTGGAGTTTACGAAGAAGTATTTAGGATAATTAATCAGGATTTAATATTTATCAGAGAGGCTTTTCCTTATGAACAGACTTATTTCAAGGATCGGCGCGATCATCGTCACCTTAACTGTTTTCTTATTTATGATATTTCTCATCATCGGATTCACATACGGCTCATACCTTGTATGCCTTTTCCTGCCGATCGGATATATCATGACGGCCGCAGGCCTCTGTCATGAATGCAGCGAGGACCGAAGGGTCGCGGCGAATATCGGCCTGATAACCGCCGCTGTATACGCCGTGCTGATCATGCTCGTGTACTACTCGCAGCTTACCACCGTGCACCTCGAAAAGCTCGACGACGTAGCCAAAAATCTGCTGGATTACAGAAGAGGCAGTCTTATGTTTAATTACGATCTGCTCGGATACGGCATGATGGCGCTGTCGACATTCTTCATCGGATTATCAATGAACCCCGAAACAAAGGCAGACAAGTGGCTCAGGGTACTTATGATGTTACACGGTATTTTCTTTATTTCCTGCGTATTTATGCCCATGACCGGAATGTTCGCGCATATGGGCGACGGAGATCATTACAATGCCGCCCCCATTGGAGGAGGTGCCCTGGCACTGATCATCTGGTGCATCTATTTCCTGCCGATCGGGATTTTGGCGTTTGTTCATTTCGGCAAGGACAGTACAGGTAATACATGAAGCGGATCGCGTCAAAAACACCGATCTAAAAGAAGTTTTATTAACTGAAAAAAAGTACTTGCATTTTAGAAATTGAGGGAGTATAATATCGTCTGTTGGTTGATTTAGCGCTATCGCCAAACGGTAAGGCAACGGACTCTGACTCCGTCATTTCAAGGTTCGAATCCTTGTAGCGCTGCGTAGGACTCCAGTGAAAGCTGGAGTCCTTTTCTTTTTCTTATCACAGCCCCGCTGCGGCTGCTTTCATGCTCTTTACGTACTCTCCCACCGGGCCTGCGGCGTCCCTGCCGTACTTTTCGACGATCTTCACGATCGCGGAACCAACTATGGCGCCGTCCGATGCTTCGTACATCGCACGGGCCTGCTCGGGTGTCGATATGCCGAAGCCCACTGCTACGGGTACATTTGTGCTCTCGCGGACTATTTTGACCATCGAAGGGATGTCCGTAGTGATGTTCGTGCGCATGCCGGTAACGCCGAGCGAGGAAACCAGGTAGATAAAGCCCTTTGCCTGCTTTGCGATCATCGAGATGCGCTGTCCCGAGGTAGGAGCGATCATCGAGATCAGCTCGAGACCGTATTTGTCGCAGGTCGCGTCGAACTCTTCCTTCTCCTCAAAGGGGATGTCCGGCAGTATCAGGCCGTCTATGCCAAGCGTTGCTGCCCTCTCCATAAAACGCTCCGCGCCGTAGGAGAAAATAACGTTCGCGTAGGTCATGAACACCATCGGGATGTCGGTATATGCCCTGATCTCGCGTACCATATCGAATATCTTGTCGGTCGTTGTTCCCGAATTGAGTGCGCGAAGCGACGCACCCTGGATCACGGGGCCTTCGGCGGTCGGGTCCGAGAAAGGTATCCCGAGCTCTATCAGATCAGCTCCGTTGTCAGCCATGCTCTTTACGATCTTTACGGTCGTCTCGAGGTCCGGATCTCCGCATGTCACAAAGGCCACAAATGCCTTTCCGTTCGCAAATGCTCTGCTTATCTTACTCATGGATATCCTCCCCTCTGTATCTGGCGATAGCCGCGCAGTCCTTGTCTCCGCGCCCCGAGAGCGTGATGACGATGATCTTGTCCTTGCCCATCGCCGGCGCGATCTTCATGGCATGAGCCACGGCATGTGCCGACTCGATCGCAGGGATGATGCCCTCGGTCCGTGACAGATATTCAAATGCTTCGACCGCTTCAGCGTCGGTCACGGGCACATACTCGGCGCGTCCGATGTCATGCAGATGCGCATGTTCGGGTCCGATGCCGGGATAGTCAAGGCCCGCGGATATCGAGTAAACCGGCGCTATCTGACCGTATTCGTCCTGACAGAAATAGGACTTCATGCCGTGGAATATACCGAGATTGCCTGTCGCTATCGTTGCCGCGGTCTCTTTTGTATCGATGCCGCGCCCCGCAGCCTCCGCTCCGATCAGCCGCACCTCTTTGTCCTCAATGAAATCATAAAAGCTTCCTATCGCATTTGATCCGCCGCCGACGCATGCTATGACCGCGTCGGGCAGTCTGCCTTCCTTTTCGAGCATCTGCGCCTTTATCTCGCGCGAGATGACCGCCTGGAAATCGCGTACGATCGTGGGGAAAGGATGAGGCCCCATAACGGAACCGAGGCAGTAATGCGTGTCATCTATCCTGCCGGTCCACTCACGGAACGCCTCGGAAACCGCGTCCTTTAATGTAGCGGTGCCGGTCTTTACGGGAATGACCGTGGCTCCGAGCAGACGCATCCTGTAGACGTTCAGCGCCTGTCTCTTCGTATCCTCTTCGCCCATGTAGATCACGCATTCCATGCCCATGAGCGCCGCTGCCGTAGCCGTGGCCACACCATGCTGGCCCGCGCCGGTCTCCGCGATAAGCCTGGTCTTGCCCATCTTCTTTGCGAGCAGCGCCTGACCGAGCACGTTGTTTATCTTATGAGCGCCGGTATGATTGAGATCCTCGCGCTTTAAATATATCTTCGCGCCGCCGAGGTCCTTAGTCATCTTCTCGGCGTAGTAGAGCCTGCTCGGCCTGTTCGCGTATTCGTCCAGCAGTGTCGCGAGCTCCCTCTTAAAGTCCGGATCGTCCTTATACTTAAGGTATGCTTCCTCCAGCTCATTCACCGCATTCATCAGGGTTTCGGGAATATACTGCCCTCCGTGAATGCCAAATCGTCCTTTTGAACCCATGATAGTCTCCTATTAATGTATAATCCTGATTTAATTACATCGCTAATAATATCTCAATTATATCTTGTATCTCAGCCGATATGTTTACACAATATCTTGTATGTCAATGCCTGTTTTCTACAGTAGTAGATACTATATATTGTGTTGTAATATTCCGTTCCTTTTTCTTGCCTCGAAAACAAAATCCCTTATCTTTTCACGGTCCTTTACGCCTTCTGTCTCGGTCCCCGAACTCGTATCGACCGCGAACGGCATAAAGAGCGTGAGTGCCTCGCCAACGTTCCCCGGATTGAGTCCGCCTGCCAGAAAGCACCTGTCGCGCAGCCTGTCGGGTATGAGCTTCAGCAGCTCCCAGTCGAATGCCTTTCCGCTGCCCGTACCCGAGTCCAGCAGTACAAAATCGGCGTTCGAGTCTATCGCTTGCTTCACATCCGCAGGGCTTTGCAGCTTAAATGCCTTTATGATCTGCACGCCCGGATTCTGCGAACGGAGCTCCGTTATATAGCGCTCATCCTCCGCTCCGTGCAGCTGTATCATGTCGATAATGCCCCCGCGCACGGCAGCCGTGATGTTCTGTATTGGCTCATTTACATAAACGCCTGTCATCCGTATATCGGGGTCGAGCTCCGCCTTAAGCCTGCGCGCGTTTTCGACATCCACCGAGCGCTTAAATCCCGGGCTCATGATCATTCCCGCGTAATCCGGCTTAAACTCATTGCAGTAATCTATATCCTCGATACGTCTCATGCCGCAGAGCTTTACTCTTGGGCGGCGTCCCTTAAGCCTTGCCAGCATCTTTTTCTTATCCGCGGCCCTCATCAGTGTCTCGCCGATCAGCACAGCATTGACGCCGGCCTTCCGCAAAACGTCGATATCATCGCCCGTTTTAATGCCGCTCTCGGCCACAAACAGCACATTCTTCGGGACCAGCCTGCGCAGACGTTCGCTGTTGCGGATATCTACGGTAAAATCTTTAAGGTTCCTGTTGTTTACGCCGATGATCCTGGCTCCCGCCCTGACCGCCATGCCAATCTCAGCCTCGTCGTGCGCCTCGACCAGCGCCGAGAGCCCGAGTCTGTCACAGAGCCCGATCGCGCTTTTGATCTCTTTCCCACTCATGATCGCGCATATCAGCAGAACTGCCGAAGCGCCGAGCACCTTGGCCTCGAGTATCATGTATTCGTCGACCGTGAAATCCTTGCGCAGTACCGGGATCGTGACGTTTTCCGCGATCTCTTTCAGTATCGCGTCACTCCCCATAAACCACTTAGGCTCGGTCAGCACCGAGATTGCCGCGGCTCCGGCTCTTTCATAGTCGGTTGCGATATCGAGATACGGAAAATCCTCTGCGATCACTCCCTTTGACGGGGAAGCCTTCTTGCACTCGCAGATAAAGCTCACATCGCCTTCCCTGAGTGCCCGCTCGAACGGGAACCCCGTATCGCAGTTCATCGCAAAGGCTTTTTTCGCCAGCTCTTCGTATGAAATCCTGCCCTTTGCTTCCCTGACGCGCTCTCTGGTGCTTTCCGCGATCGTTTCAAGTATATTCTCACTCATTTTGCGTTTGATACCTCTACGGCCTTTAAAAGGGCCTCATAAGCCTTTCCCGAGTCAATGAGTTCCGCTGCGAGCTTTACGCCCATCTTCATGGATTCTGCCTTTCCAGCGCCGTAGAGAGCGGCTCCGGCGTTCAGCAGTACCGCATTGCGCTTCGGTCCTTTTTCCTCGCCCGTGAGGATCGCCGTAACGGTCTTTGCGTTCTCTTCGGGCGAACCGCCTCTGATATCATCCATCGTGCAGCGCTCAAATCCGAAATCCTCGGGCTTGATCGTATAAGTCGCATATCGTCCGTTCATAAAATCGCATACGGTCGTGGGCGCCGAAGGAGATATCTCATCCAGCTTGTCCTGTCCGTATACAACGAGTCCCTGCTTTACGCCCAGGCTCATCAGAACCTTTGCCAGCGGCTCAACCAGATACTCGTCATATACTCCGAGCAGCTGATATGCAGGCTTTGCGGGGTTCGTGATGGGTCCCAGGATATTGAAAACGGTCCTGAATCCGAGCTCCTTGCGGATGCCTCCGACATACTTCATCGAAGCATGGTATTTCTGTGCGAACATAAAGCAGAAATTCGCCTTATCAAGCATCTCAACGCATTTATCGGGATCCTGCTGGATGTTCATGCCGAGCGCCTCAAGACAGTCCGCAGTGCCGCAGCTCGACGACGCCGCACGGTTTCCGTGCTTGGATACTTTGATGCCCGCGGCAGCCATGACAAAAGCGGATGTGGTGGAAATATTGAAGCTGTGCGCTCCGTCACCGCCGGTACCTACGATCTCCATGGTCTCCATGCCCTTTGTATCGACCACGGTCGCATGGTCTCTCATAGCCGCAGCACAGCCGGATATCTCGTCGATGGTCTCGGCCTTTGTGCTCTTTGTCGAGAGCGCCGCCAGGAATGCAGCGTTCTGAGTGGGCGTTGTCTCACCGTTCATGATCTCGTTCATTACGGTATAAGCCTCGTCATAGCTCAGGTCCTCTTTGTTTACGATCTTGATGATTCCTTCTTTTATCATGGTTTCGTCCCCTTTCATTTATCTCAATATATTAAATCTTGTTTTAATTACTTCGTTGAAAATACAAAATTCAGCAGCATCTGTTTCCCGTTGGGCGTAAGTATCGATTCCGGATGGAACTGTACGCCGTAGACCGGATAATCCCTGTGCATAACGGCCATTATCTCGCCTTCTTTCGTGCGGGCCGTAACCTTCAGGCACTCCGGGAGCGTATCCTCCACGGCCGCGAGCGAATGGTATCTTGCGACCTCCGCCTCGGCGGGGCACCCCTCAAACAGCGGGCATGTACGGTCAAACTCCGTCATCGAGGCCTTGCCGTGCATCAGTCGTGATGCGTAGGACACCTTTCCGCCAAATACCATGCAGATAGCCTGATGTCCGAGACAGACACCCAGTATCGGGATCTTCCCCGAGAGCTTTTCGATCACCTCCGGGCAGATGCCCGAATCCTCGGGTCTTCCGGGCCCCGGCGAGATGATTATGCCCGCGGGCTTCATCTCTTCTATCTCAGTGACCGTCATCGCGTCATTCCTGATGACTTTTATGTCAGGCTCGATGCTCCCGACCAGCTGGTAGAGATTATAAGAAAAACTGTCGTAATTATCGATCAGAAGTATCATTCCTCCACCTCCTCTGCCAGCTTGAGCGCCTTTACAACGGCCGCCGCCTTATTCATGCACTCCGTGAACTCTTTTTCGGGAACGGAATCGGCCACGATCCCTGCCCCGCTCCTTACATAAACCCTGCCGTTCTTTTTATAAGCGATCCTTATCGCGATACAGGTGTCCAGATTGCCCGTAAAATCGATATATCCTATTGCGCCGCCGTATATGCCTCTCTTGTCGTTCTCGAGATCGTTGATCAGCTGACAGGCCCTGATCTTGGGTGCTCCGGAGAGCGTTCCCGCCGGGAGTATCGCGTCGATCGCGTCCAGCGCGTCCTTATCCTCCCTGATCAGTCCTTTTACCGTCGAACCGATGTGCATTACGTGGGAATATCTCTGAATGCTGTGGAACTGCTCGACCTCGACCGTTCCGAATCTGCTTATCCTGCCGATATCGTTTCTTCCGAGGTCCACGAGCATGTTGTGCTCGGCCAGCTCCTTTTCATCGGCCAGCAGCTCCTCCTCGAGCGCTCTGTCCTCTTCGGGTGTTTTGCCCCTCGGCCTCGTACCGGCCAGCGGGAAGGTATGCAGCACACCGTCCTCGAGCTTTACCAGCGTCTCCGGTGAGGCACCCGCCACCTCCATGTCATCGCCCGAAAAATAGAACATATAGGGCGAAGGATTGATCGTGCGGAGTATCCTGTATGTGTCGAACAGGCTGCCCTCATAGTCGGCTCCGATCCTGTTCGAGAGCACTATCTGGAAAATGTCGCCCTCAAAGATATGCTTCTTTGCCTTTTCGACCATTTCACAGTAGTGTTCCTTCTCAAATAAAGGCTTTAATTCGCCCTTTAAACGGCCTTTTGGGATGTCCGCGGGCTTTCCCCTGAGTATCAGGTCCTTCATCTGTTTCAGCTCGATCTCTGCCCTGTTGTACTCGGTTTCGATGTTGTCAAGTGAAATATTGATTATGAGGATCATTTTCTTTTTAACATTGTCAAAAGCGATGACTCTGTCAAAGAGCATCAGATCCGTGTCCCTGAAGCCCTCTGTATCGGCCGCGTTCAGCTTCAGGGTGGGCTCGGCGTATTTCAGGTAGTCATATGAGAAATATCCCACGAGACCGCCCGTAAAAGGCGGCAGGCCTTCGATCTTCGGGCTCCTGTGCTCGTTCAGGACCTGCCTGATGTATTTGTTGGGGTCGCGGGTCTCGATAGTGATGTTCCCGATCCTCATGACCCCGTCAGAGCAGGTGATGCACAGCTTCGGATTATATCCGAGGAAAGTGTAGCGTCCCCAGTTCTCGTTGTCCGACGCGCTCTCGAGCATGTAGCAGTGCGAGGATACGTTTTTAAGGATCCTCAGCACCTCTACCGGCGTCTTAACATCGGACATGAGCTCGATGCTGAGCGGGAGGATGTCGTAACGCGGATCTGTCGCGTATCTTTTTGCTTCCTCAAATGAAATGTTCATAAAAACCTCCTTAAACAACAGAACGTCCCTGACAGAATCTCTTCTGTCAGGGACGAATAATATACAATATCCGCGGTGCCACCCCGATACCGGACAATAATCCGGCTCTCTGCGAAGTACTAACATACTCCCGGCAACTGACGTATGCCTCACGTCGCGGAATACTCGGAGCCTGCGGATGACCGCTTCCTTTGACCGCGCCCTCAGCGATCCATTTGCTATCCTGTTTTCCGCCCGACTCTCAGCAACGCGGGCTCTCTGTGGGAGCATAAATAACTTTATCTTCGCCTCAACGGTTTAGCGTATTAAATTGATGTAATATTACCATTGTGTTTGTATACTGTCAACAGTAAAATGAAAAATTATTCGGTAAACGCATCCTTGACAGCCTCAGCTGCGCCCTCGGCCGCGTCCGCTGCCTTCTCCGCGAGGTCCTCTGCCTTCTCGGCAACCTTCTCCGCGGTCTCCTGAATGTTGTTTATCGATACGTACTCGGGAGCCTTGGGAGCCTCCTCGTCATCAAGCTCAAACTCATCAAGATCGTCCTCGAAATCATCCTCCTCATCGGAATCAGCGTTCTCAACGAATTTCTTGTAAGCATAATATGCGCCTGCGCCTGCTGCCGCAGCTGCTGCCAGGCCGAAAACAAACTTCCCGAACTTCTTCATAACAAGATCTCCTTTCGCGCGTCCCCATTATATCGGCGACTGTCTGCTATTATACAGTCAAATACCCAAAAAGTAAAGACGGACCGCCCAAAACAGTCCGTCTTAAAATATTAAAATTCTTTAAAATCCTTATTCGAATCCGTTTGCGACAAAGCTCGCATATGTCGAGGGAAGCTTGAATTCGATGCCCTTCTTGACATTCTCGAGCGTTCCCTTGTATCTTACGTAGATAGTCGCGCCGTCTGCGCTCTTCTTTGTCAGCTTGAAGGTCTTGGCTGCCTTTACGGTCTTCCATTTTGCGGTAGCAAGTGTGAACTCCTTGTCCGAGGGAACCACGCAGTACTCGTACATATTCGTTGCCGAAGCTTTTCCGAATGTAAGCTCGAGCCTGTTATTCTCGTATTTGTAGGAAACCTCCGAAGAAGCATCCTTACCTACCGAAGGTGCCGCTGTCTGCGCGGGGATAGCAATGACACAGATCTGTGAGCAGGGCTTCTTATCGGTCGCCGCATTTCTGAAGAACAGTACGACATCCGTGGGATTCGCGCCGCCCTTTCCTGCCAGAGCCTTAGCCGCGAGATTTTCGAGTTCTTCGTTCTTCTCGCACTCTTTCCAGTGTGTCATGTCATCGGACCATTCCATCGTGTTCTTGGTATTGAATGTCAGCTTCGTGATATTGAGCTTAACCGAAGGTGCCGACGCGTATTTTGTGATAGATACTGCAACTTCCTTGCTGGGTCTCGCGCCCATATCGCTCTCGCTCACACCGATCTGCTGTCCGAGCCTGAACACGAGCTTGGAGCCCTTAAAACGGAGCATCTCTATGTTCTCGAGGAACTGAGCGTAACTGATCGCCGAGCTTCCGTTCGGACTTCCCATGCCTTCGAAGTACACCTTTACCCAGTTGTAATCGGTCTGCTTGCGGCAAAAGAAATACTGCGCGTCATCCTGACCGGTAAAGGTAAAGTCTCCGTTCACCTTATCAAAGCTTACCTTAAATGCCGATGACGCCTTGGGCAGAACTACTTCCGTCGCGTTCGTATTAACGTTTCCGCGCAGGTAGAACTTCACATCGGCAGCCGATGACGCCCAGGAAATATCCACCAGCAGGTACTCGCCGTGTCCGTCATTGGAAGCCGTGCCGCCAAGCTCATCCCATCCCGAGAGATCATTAGCGAGCGTAGTCGAGAAATACACGTTTGTGTTGCCGTTTTTGTATACCTTCATTGTGAGGCGCTCATAATCGATATCGCCTACGGATATCTTTTCCGCGCCATCCGCGCGTACCTCAGTCTTTGCATACCCGGCAAAGCACAGGCAGATCAGCGCCGTGACTATGAATTTGATCAGATTCTTCTTCATCTTACGTGCCCTCCCGGTATTAATTGTTGTTATTGTTGTTATTTGCAGGGTTAACGGTCATCGTTATGCCGTTTGAGATCACATATCCGTTTGAGAATTCGATCACGATCGGATACGTTACTGTTGTTGTGATTCCCGGCAGCTCGTTAAGCATTGCGTTGTCAAGCATGATCTCGATTACGTTGTCGGCCGGGCTTGTAACGCTGAGGCTGATATTGAGTCCGTTCCATGTCACTGTTTTTACGCTGACCTCATAATCGTTTTTGTTTCCGAGTTTTGCGGGGATCGTAAGCCGGATCTTATAGTAGGTCTCGTAATTGGGCTGGGTGGTCTCTGTCGTGTTTCCTGATGCATCCGTAGTCTTGATCGTGATGAACGGCTCAAGCTTTCCGAGTGTAAATGTAAACGATGTATTGCTCTGAGCCACAGCCGTTCTCTGAAGGTTCATCGTGATGCCCGATGTGATCACTTCTCCGTTGTTTAAGTAAATATAAACCGGAGTATCCTTATCCCTGTCATCGATCGCGGCGTGCTGCTCGATCTTATCCGCATGCAGCGTGATCACCGCCGCTCTGTAGTCCTTGTTTGCGCCGTTCTTTGCGCTGTAGTACTCAACGTTGTAATCGGTGCCTGAGGTGAGTTCCACACCGTCGTATCTGATCGTTTTAACAGCCGCAAGATCTTCGGTATAGGTTACTTCATCACCGTTTTCCAACTTCGGAACATAGAGCGTTCCCATATCGATCTTAAATCTGAAATCCTTTTGATCATCGTTCAGATTTGAAAGGTAAACGCGCTTAACAGCTGTGGTAAAGCCGATCTGATCGCCATAAGCATCATAGCCTTCCCATCTGAGTTTTTCTGCCACTTCCTGCTTTTCCTGAATACCCGAAGGATTGTTTATCTCGCTCTTAGGATAAATGTACAGGCCGATGCCGCCTTCAGCGCTGCTCCTGATCGAAGCCTTTGTCGGATCGTTTACAGCCTCACCCTTGAAATAAATATATGCGTAAAGAGTATCATCGGTACGGGTGATGCCCGAAAGATCCGTCAGCTTTACGTTGTAGTAGTAGTTATTCTCCCCAAGGTTATCGATCGTTACGGTGAATTTCGCGGTGCCCATAGCGTTGCCGCCGCTCGTTCTGAACTGGACAGTATCGATCTCGCCTCTGGTATCGCTCGTAAACGAGAACGTAAGAGGATTGCTGCCGTCCTTACACATTCCTTCGATGGTCTTAAGAAGTGTGAATCCGGCGGTCGCTGCACCCTTCGGATAATTAACCGTTCCGAGCAGCTCTGCGGGTGATGCGATCCTGTAGCCCTCCTCGCCGAGAGACTTAACTGCCTTTTTTCTGAAATAGATCAGGGTGCCCTCGGTGAGCTTCGGGTCGGTCTCCTTTGACTTTACGATGGGTGTCTGAGAGGTAACCTCCGTCCATGTGAGACTGTCATTCGAGATATCTTCGATCGTTACGCCGTAGTCCTGCATGCTCTTGGTAATGAAGCAATACTCGAGCACATTGTTCTCGCCCGCGGTCTTGAACGTAAGCTTAAACGAAGAAGCGCTCGTATACTCGATCATCGAGTTGTCGGAACTGAGGTCGGCCTGCGAAAGAGAAGGCTGAGCCGGTATCTTTATCGTTCTGTATTTCGACATCTGCGAACTCGAGGTAGCCTTCTTGTAGAACTGGATGTAAACATCCTCGCCTTCCCTGCCCTCTTTCTTATTGTACATCGCGTTGGGAGCGATCTCCGCGAGCGTCCTGCGGCAGTCTGATGTGATCTCGGTCCAGCCGCTCTGCTCATTTACGGGATATCCGTTCTCATCGACATATCTGTATGCCATGCCCTTCTTAAGCGCAAGGCTCATCTTCGAATCATCTATAACGATCGTGGGCGCGGTGGATTTCTTGGGGATGTTGACGGTAACTTCCTTGCCGGGTCTGCTGCCCGCGTCGGTACCGGTGCCGTTAACGCCCTTAACCCTGAACATCAGAGAAGCACCGTTGTCGATGAATGCCGCCAGCGCTGCCTCAAAAGTCTGCTCATTGTAGTCGCTCCACGTCATGCTGTCGCGCTTTTTCCACTCGACCGTCTTTGTTCCCGCATTGGTGAAGTTCATTTTTCCGGTGCCCATATTGTACGTAACCTTCAGGGAGTTGTCTCTCTTCGGGATAGTAACTTTGATCGGTTCGGAAGAAACATCGCCCTTAAAGCTCATCACGAAATTGGTGCTCATGGAAACCCAGGAGATATCCATCGTGGCAAGCTTATAGGAGCCTTTGTCGGTGATCACCGCCGGAACGTATTCCCACTTTTTCTGGGTGGCGTTCGACAGAAAGATCATGTGGTCCGCCGAACTCATCTTTATGGTGATCGTGCTGTCATCGTAGTTGACCGATTCAACCGATACAGCTCCGGTCGCCGCCTGAGCCGCGATCCCTTCCGCAAAAATCAAAAGCGCGATCAAAACCGCCACAGCCATGAATCCCTGGAGCAGTCTTTCGCGCATTTCGGTCTTTTCTGTTTTATATCTATTCATAGACAAAAGCCTCCCAAAAAAGGTAACGTCCCTGTTATTCTCTCTCAAATCCATTCAAAATATATATCGGCTTTGACGGGGAAAACATAACCCTTTTTGAAAGACTTTTTTAATTTTCTCGTTGATCCGTGAAGCTGTTACTTTATGAGGAACAGCGCCGCAAAGAGCACCACGCCGTGTAAAACCGCGAAACGGATGACCGTCTGGGCATCCGACCAGTTTTTGTTCTTGCGGACATGGTCATGTATAGGCGTTCTGACATTTTTCAAAATGTGTATTTTAAGGAATCTGAGGAGCGAGACTTTGATCAGTCCGAGCCCGCCGTCGATGATGAATACGAGGCAGACCGGAACGAACATCAGCGGCGCGCCGCTCTTCATGGCTGCCAGCGCGAAGAATACGCCCAGAGTCCTCGATCCGGCGTCTCCCATGAGCATGATGCTCGGACCTGCGTTGAGCAGCAGGTAAGCCCCGATAACGCCCATGAAGCCGTACAGATAAACCTTAAAATCAATGCCGGGCATGCAGCACTCGATATGCTGTGCCACCGTGCTCTTATTGAACAGTACGATAAAAGCGCCCATCGACAGCAGCGAGAGCGTGCTCGACAGGCCGTCCACACCGTCGGTGCAGTTTACGACATTGATCGATGCCCATACGAGCACGGTCCCGAGTATCGCGTAGAGCCATACGGGGAGCGTAACCGTCTTTCCTGAATAGGCAAAGACTATATCCGTCGTGTTGTTGAATATGAATACCAGAGTGATCGCCAGTGAGATCACGAGGTCGATAAAGCCCTTTTTGTACTCGCCCCAGGGGTTTTTGGACGCGTCGTCGAGATATCCCGCCAGCATCGCAAGTATCATCAGGACCGCATAGCAGATGCTCTCCCATGTAAGAGGGGCAAAAAGCAGTACCAGCAGCGCAAACACGGGCACGAACACCACTCCCGCGCCGCGGGGCTTTCCCTTGGCCGCCGCCGCGTTTACCGCGAAGGCTCTCCCGATGTCACCGGGAAGCTTTGACTTAAATGCCCTGAGCAAAACATAGGTAAGCACAAATCCGGCCAGCAGCGCCGCATAGATCAGCGGCTTTTCGGCTGCCGCGCCGTACAGATTGTAAAACATTTTGAATCATCTCCGATTTATTCGATTTCGGGCAGAAGGCTGTCCATAAATTTGATCACGTATCTCTGTCTGTCCTTCGCAAAATTGAATATCTGCTTTTCGACTCCGGCATAGTATCCGGCCGACGTCCAGAGAGTGAAATCACCCTTTTTGCGCTGTTCGTCCAGGAAATCGTAGTAATGGGCCAGCTCGTCCGCTCTCTCCGCATCGAGGGTCTTATAGGTCGCCAAGATACTCTCCTCGCTGAACGCGCCGTTTAAGAACTCCATAGTCTTTGCCCTGAAGTAATTCCTGCAGTCCTTGCGCTCCATGAGCTTTTTGAACAGAGGCGAATAGCGGTTGTCGCTCGGATTGAGGATAACCTTGAGATTGTTGTAGTTGGCGGCAGCCTGGAACTGATCGTAAATGCCGTACGCGTAGTCCATATCGTGTACGAGGAATCTCCAGCGTCCGTCAAATACCTCCCTGTCGGGAGTGGCAACAGCGCCCTCGGCAGACAGTGCCGCCGCATCGGCCTCGACATATCTGAATACCTTGTAGTTGTTGTTCGGCCAGTCCCAGTTATTGATCGTGATATTCCATGCGTAGTAGTCGAGATAATCCTCCACATCCATGAAATCACAGAGCTTCGCGTATTCCGCGTCGTCGGTCAGGTCGGAGTTTACAAAGGCATCATATTTCGTATTATACTCATCCACGAGCCACTGGCAATCCTCATCGTCGCTCTTATCCTGCTCGCTGCCCTCGAGGATGAAGAACTCACCCTCGGCATCGCCGTAGAGCTCCTTTAAGTACTTGTCGCAATAGTTCTCATGCAGCCAGAAATAGCCGTAATACTCACCGTTAAGATAAGCGACCGCGGGAAGGCATCCCTCATAGACCTCAAAACCGGCTACGCGGCAGAGCGCCTGGCTCAGCTCATCCCTGATGAAAGCGAACTGCATGTCGTTTCCGCTGTTCCTGAGCACGAGCTTGTCGTATTTCTTGATGATGCCGTCCGAGCCGTCGAGCTTTGCGGTTCCGAACTCAGAGAACTTAAAGTTTTTATGGTCGGGATCGTAGGACTTGCGCGAGAACAGCTTCATCGATTTGATCGTGTTCTGGCGCGAATATCCGCCGTAGATCCTGACACCGGCGTACTGGGCGAGGAGCTCGGTACCGTCGGCCCTTACGGCCTCCACGAATACTCCGCGCTCGCTCTCACGCCCTCTCTTGCTGTAATTCCTGCCGTAGAATATACCGTCGGGCCTCTCGGTCAGATCGTCCGGATCGCCGCTGATCGAGAAGATCAGAGTGGTGAAACGTCCCTCGAGGTTCTTTGCCACGATAAAAGTCTTGGCCGCGGTCTTTGAGAAAGTACCGTCGGCAAGCTTCGCCGCAGCCCTGAATACGTACGCGGGAGGGAAATCCCCGCCGTGAGCCTCGAACTTAAGGGGTTCGGTATACTCCGTGCTGTTCTCGTCGGGCATCCTGCCGTCGAGAGTGTAATATACCTTTGCATTCGCGGGTGCGGATATCGTAAGGGTCAGATCATTGTTAAAGAGCATACCCTCCGCCGAGAAAGACCAGCCGCCCTCACCGTCGAATACCAGGCTCACATCCGTTATGTCATTCGCATGGCTCACATAGCCCGGATGCGCCTCATAAGGCTTTATTGCCACGGGTGTGTCGCTGCCGGCGTTATCCTTTGCGGGCGCGTCTGTAGGCGCGGCCGTGGGAGTCGGATCCGCAGGCGCCTCGGTAGGTGCTTCGGTGGGCGCTTCGGTGGGCGCGGGAGTATCCGCCGCGCCGCCGTCTGTCGGAGCGGGAGCATCGGTTGCCGCGCTGCCTCCGTCGCCGGGCTGTGCCGTAACGGCATCCGGTCCCGGATCGGGATCCTTTCCCCTGCAGGCCACTGCGGCCGATGCGATCAGTGCCGTCATCATGAGCACCGATACAACCTTAACCAATGTCTTCCCCAATGTTTTCATTTCTTTTCCTCTTACATTTCAATAATAATCTCATTTTCGGGCTTTAAGATATCATCCCTGATGAGCAGACCGTCGATCGCGGTGCCGTTGACCGTGACCTTTTTAACGCCGTGCTCGCTGCCGTTCGGGTTGTTGACCGTAACGTTCAGGATCTTGCCGCGGAAATTCTTTTTCATGGTGTAGCTCTTCCATGCCGAAGGGATCGAAGGATCGATAACGATGCCGTCCGCCTCGGGATTGAGTCCGAGGATACCCTCCGTGGTACCTACCATAACGGTAGAAGCGGTACCTGTCAGCCAGTGAACGTGTGCGCGTCCCGCGAAAGGCGAATCCTTCGCCTCAACGAACTGTCCGTAAACGTAAGGCTCGAGAGCGCGCTTTTCGGCACAGTCATTATAGGTCGCGGGTGCGGCTTCTGTCCAGTACTTATAAGCGCGGTTGCCGTGTCCGAGCTTGGCCTCCGCCAGGATCAGCCAGCCCTGGGGCTGCGAGAAGATACCGGCATTTTCCTTAACACCCTTGTTGAAGCAGGTCATGAGCGCGCCGTCAAAGCCGTGGTTCTCATACGCGGGATACATGACCATCGCGCCGTAAGGAGTGTTGAGCTCCCTTTCAACGCTGTCCATAGCCTTCTCCTGCTGCTCTCTCGTGCCGAAGCCCGCGATAACGGACCACGACTGGGGATTAAGCCACATCGAAGCCTCGGGATCGGTACGCTGACCGATGATCACGCCGTCTTCCTTGTAGCCGCGGATCCAGCGATCCTCGTTCCAGCAGGGTGCCAGGATGTCCGAAAGCTTGTTTTGAACACTGTCCAAATAGCCGATATATTCGCTGTCGTTCTTGATCTCGGCGTATTTGCGCAGGATCTTGATCGCGTATACGAGCTGGAATGCAACGAAGGTCGATTCACCCTTTTTGCCGAGGCGCAGACAGTCGTTCCAGTCCGCATGGAGTCCCGCGGGCATGCCGTGGTTGCCGAGGTTGTTCATCGAGAACGAGATCGCGCGCTTTAAGTGATCGTAAACGCTGCCCTTCTCGCCGTTGTTCGCGTAGAAGATCTCCTCATCGAGGAATGCGATGTTTCCGCTCTCGGAAATATACTTGTAAACGGTGGGGAACAGCCAGAGCGCGTCATCCGCGCGGTAGCTCGGGTGTCCGGTCTCCTTAACGTATTCGGGATCGTCGGGAGTGTTCTCCTGCCCTGCCTTATGGGTGTACTTGACCAGAGGCAGACCCGCGCCGTTCGTAACCTGCGCCGAAAGCATGAAGCGTATCTGATCCGCCGCCATCTCGGGTGCCAGATGGATAACGCCCTGGATATCCTGCACGGTGTCGCGGTAGCCGAAGCCGTTTCTTAAGCCGCAGTACTGGAAAGACGCCGCTCTCGACCACGTAAATGTGATGAAGCAGTTGTACGCGTTCCAGACATTGACCATATTGTTGAAGTTCTCGTCGGGAGTGTGAACCTGCAGATTCTCGAGCTTAGAATGCCAGTAGTTCCTAAGCTCGTCCAGCTCCTTATCGACCAGACCTGCGTCCTCATATCTTTCGATGATCTCAGCCGCGGTCTTTTCGGGCTTCTGTCCGAGGATATAGGTAAATACCTTGGTCTCGCCGGGCTCGAGCGTGATATCGCTCTCAAGCGCGCCGCAGGAATTGTCGCAGTAGTTCAGATCGCCTTTAAGTCCCTCGGCGATGCCGACGGGATTGGCGTAGCTGCGGTAGTTGCCCACGAATTTGTCCCTGTCGCCGCAGAAATGATCGATCTTTGCGCCCGCGAGGCCTAAGAAGCGCTCATTGTTCGGGTTGTGGAAGTTCTCATTCTGCTTCTGCAGGATGAACTTGTCCTTAAAATATGTATGCGTGATGAACAGGGTGTACTGAAGGTTGACCTGATCCTGCTCATAGTTGTTCTCGTTAACGAACTCGCAGTAACCGGTGACCGCAAGCTTTCTGGGCGCACTGCCGGTATTGGTGACCTTGCATCTCCATACCTCGTAGGTAGCGTTGAGCGGAACATAATACGCAGTCTCCGCTTTGATCCCGGTGTACTCCGACGAGATCACGGAATAAGCTGTACCATGGCGGCACTCGGACTTGTAGCTCTCAAGAGGCTTGCACACGGGCGCCCATGAAGCCGACCAGTAATCGCCGTTCGCGAGGTCGCGGATATAGATGTAGCGGCCGGGCTGGTCCACCGCGACACTGTTGAAGCGGTATCTGATGATCCTGCCGTTGGCTCCGGATTTTACGAAGCTGTAGCCGCCCGCATTGTTCGAAATGATAGCGCCGTACTCGGGCGAACCGAGATAATTGGCCCATGCGCTCGGGGTATCGGGTCTGGTGATAACGTACTCTCTTGCTTTCTCGTCAAAATAGCCGTAATTCATAGATTGTCTCCTTTAATGTGGGATAGAGTTACTTAATCGTTTTCATAACTCATTTTACGGGATTGCCGAATGTTTTTCCATGTTTTTTTTTGCTGTCTTACCCGCAATTATTGCATAGCTCATTTCGACAGTCTGCCGTACACATCGGCAGGCACGTAAGCCTTTATGAAAATACCGTCCTCGCGGTACTCCTCCGCGATCAGCTGGCCCGAGCGCCTTACCTGCTGCAGCAGTCCTGCCGCGGTATAGGGCACGGTCCCCTCAAAATAGGTCTTTTTTTCTTTGAGCAGCTCTTCAACGGCCTCGAGGAGCTTATCGACTCCCGCTCCGGTCTTTGCGGAGATGCGCACGGACCTGTCGGCCCTTAAGTCCTTGACCGACTCGGGGACGAGCAGCTTATCCTGCTTGTTGAACACCGCGATGACCGGTTTGTCTTTGACTCCGAGTTTCTCGAGAGTCTTATAGACCACATGCATCTTCTCGTCGGCCTCGGAGTCCGAAGCGTCGATCACATGCAGTATCACATCCGCGTATTTTGCCTCCTCGAGCGTCGATCTGAACGCATCGATCAGATGGTGGGGGAGCTTGCGGATAAAACCTACGGTATCGGTCAGCAGTATCTCCTGTCCGCTCTCAAGCTTCATATTCCTCGTAGTGGGGTCGAGCGTCGCGAAGAGCATATCCGCCTCAAGTATCCCCGCGTCCGTCAGGTAATTGAGCAGTGTGGATTTGCCTGCGTTCGTATAGCCCACGATCGCGATGACGGGGACCGAATTCCTGCCGCGCAGCGCCCTGGTTACGTCACGCGTGCGGTCAACCTCCTCGAGCTCGGCCTTTAGCTGCGATATCCTGTTGCGGATCAGTCTGCGGTCCACTTCCAGTTTTTTCTCACCGGGGCCTCTCATGCCTATTCCGTAGCTCACACGCGACATGGAACTGCGCGAACCGATCAGCCTCGACGAACGGTATTTGAGCTGGGCGAGCTCTACCTGCAGCTTACCTTCATTTGATGAAGCATGCTTCGCGAAGATATCCAGGATCAGCATGGTCCTGTCCATGACCTTGGTGTCGAGCGCCTCTTCGAGGTTATTCATCTGCGCGGGCGAGAGCTCATCATCGCAGACGATGCCCGTAGCACCGGTTTCGGCGATCATGTCCTTTACTTCCTCAATCTTGCCCTTACCGATATAAGTAGCTGCGCTGAAAGCCTCACGGTTCTGGATTATCCTGCCGACAGTCTCTCCGCCCGCGGTACGCGCGAGCTCCTCAAGCTCATCGAGCGATCTGTCGGTCATATCATCATTATCAAGGGACACGGCTACGAGGACGAGCTTTTCCTGTTCATGTCCGGTCTCAAAATAATCAGCCATATTTCATTCCTCCTCCGTTCCCTATCATACATTATCCTGCGTTTTGTGGCAATCGCTACCCGTTGATAGCTTTTTACTTGCCAATGTTTACCACGAACGGCGAATTAAGATATCCTATCCCGCGCCGGGAACACTTTATAGTATATGCGATCCGGTATATGATGGTACCATCAACAAAGGATATACGTCCTGCATAAATCCAAAGGAGAGTGATCGTAATGTTGGACAAGAGATTTGTTGTAAAAGAGTCGGAAGGAAATTCACTGACGAGTCGTAAGTTTTATGTTATAATCGACCGCGAGACCGGAGTTAATTATCTTTATGTGGCCAGCGGCTACGGAATTGCATTAACTCCTTTGCTCGACAGGGACGGAAAACCCGTTATCTCGTATAACGGCCCCGAGTATTATTCATAAATATAATTACGATTTAACAAATCAAATATGATAGGGAGGTACATTATTATGGCTAAGAAATGTTACAAGAGCACGGTTGACAAGAAATTCGCAGGTGTCTGCGGCGGTATCGCCGAATACTTCGATATCGATTCGACACTCGTAAGACTCATCTGGGTCGTTTTATCACTGGCCGGAGGTTCGGGGCTTCTCGCTTACATCATCGCAGCGATCATAATGCCCGATCGTCCCGCGGGCGGATACGATCCTTACGGAAACAGGAGCCCTTACCAGGATCAGAACCCTTACCAGAATCAGAACACTTACCAGAACCAGAATCCTTACCAGGGTCAGAATCCTTACCCGGATCAGAACACCAACGATCAGACCGAATATCGTCAATAACCCGAAGACTGCCGGCGCGCTTTCAAGTGCGCCGGCTTTTTTTTGCGCGGAATGATATTGCCATCCGCTTTTTTCTCTGATATAATATTGTTCCGGTTAAGGGGGATTAATAAGTAATATGAAGTTTCACAGAAGAGTCTCATTGCTGCTCACCATGGGCATCATGGCCATCGGACTCATCTCCTTCAAGTTTTCTCCCGCTGAAGCTACTGCCGCGAACAAAAGCGCAGTCGACATACCCGACACGGTGGCTACACCCACTCCGACGGCTGTGCCGACACCGACTCCCGTTCCCTCACCCACTCCGGTTCCGAACACACTCACGAAACTGGACGGGAACACCGAGATCGACAAACTCATCGCCGCTTATCTCGAGGCAAAGCTCAGCTGTGACATGGAGCAGTTTGAAGGCATTGTATCCGATACCGCTTATATCGACGAAGCGTATCTTCAGCAGCGTTTCGCTACGATAAAGAGTTTTTCCGACATCACCTGCTACTCGAAAAAGGGCGCGGGCAATATAGATTATGTGGTTTATTATACCTACTACAGTGAGATCGCCACGATCACCTCACCTGCCATTTCCATCGACAGGGCTTTCGTTTACAGGGATGATGACGGCGTCTTAAAGATCTATATCGGCACTGTTGAGGACGACGTCGAGGAAGCGCTGAACGCCATCAACTATGACGAGGATGTGCAGCAGCTTATCAACGACGCGTACGCGCAAATGGAGGCCGAGGCCGCAGAGGACGAGAATCTGCTGGCATATTGGCTGAGAGCCTTCCCGAATGCGGAATTTGACATCAATTCCCATGAAGGCACCGACGAGGACCTCAACTCAGGTGAGGACGGTTCGCAAGGCGAAGGCTGAGAGCATTCGTTTATCGCAAGAATAAGGTCGTGTTCAAGACATGGGGACGGTTCTTCTGTCTGCGAAGTATGCAGACAGAAGAACCGTCCCCATGTCTTACCCATGTCTTATTCTCTTTATTACTCTGTATCGCCGATCTGTTTTTCGGCGGCCGTTATACTCTTACCGGTCCGGAATCCCAGACTCAGCGCGCCTGTGGGACATGCCCCGGCGCATTTGCCGCAGCGTATGCACTCAGGTGAATCGGGCGAATGAAGCGGATCCGCGGCCATAGGGCAGGCGGCGGAGCATTTGCCGCATCCTATACACGCGGCATCGTCTATGCTGAGGTGATACAGGCTCACCCGGTTTGTCAGTCCGTATACGGCCCCGAGCGGGCATATATATCTGCAGAACGGCCTGTAGATTATGAGGCACAGTACGATCACCGCGATCAGTACCGCCATCTTCAGATCGAACAGCGTCCCGATCTGCATGTTCAGCTTATTTCCGTGCAGCAGGATGATGGGTACGCCTCCCTCCAAAGTGCCCGCGGGACAGATATATTTGCAGAATGCGGGCGTCGCCGTAAGGATGATGGGCAGTATGACCACAAATACCGCCAGGATAAGATATTTCAGGTATCTGAGCTGCTTATCGCCCTTAAAGGTACGCAGCTTTTTCTTCGGGAAGGGTATTTTGTGGATCAGCTCCTGTATAAATCCGAACGGGCACAGGAACCCGCAGACGGCTCTTCCGAGCAGCGCTCCGAAAAACAGCAGCAGTCCGAGCACATAGTAGGGGAACTTAAAGTTCCTCGAGCCCAGGAAGTTCTGCAGGGAACCGAGCGGGCACGCTCCTATCGCCCCGGGACAGGAATAGCAGTTCAGTCCCGGCACGCACACGTTTTTTACCGGTCCCTGATAGATGCGTCCGGTAAAAAAGCCCTTGAAATTCGCGTTCTGTACAAGTGCCGCCGCCAGCTGTACACATAAACGCAGCCGGCCCGTAATACCCTTTTTTCTCTCAATCTTTCCGGTCATGGCGTCACCTCATCCGACTCCGATACATTCCAGGCAGACGCGTACCGCCTTTGCCAGAACATCCGCGTTCTGCTTCATCAGAAGCCCTGCCGCGATAAGCGCCGCGGCCGCAGCTATGCAGATCAGTCCCTTTTTGTTCCTGCTCAAAGCACTCACTCCTTCAGAAGATCGTCAATTATCTTTGCCCAGTCCTTATACTCTCTTGAGCCGATGCACGCGTTTCCGAGCACCTGTCCTTCATTGTCGACAAATATAGTAGTCGGGTAATAACCGGTGTCCATGTATTCGTCAAATTCTTCGGTATAGAAAAGATTCGGGTAGGTGATCCCGAGTTCCTTTACGGTCTCACGGTTTTCGGCCTCCTCTTCCTTAAGCGAAATGCCTATGATCTGCAGGCCTTTGTCTGCATAATCCTCACTGAGCTTATTCAGATCGGGCAGTTCTCCGACGCAGGGACCGCACCAGTAGGCCCAGAGGTTGATCATCGTGACCTTGTTTTCATAGAAGCAGGTCTCATCCCAGCCGTTGCCGTCAAAATCCGTTGTAAGGAAACGGATATCGGGTTCCGGTACCTCACCGGGGTCGTCAGTCGGCTCAGCAGCCGCGGGGTCTGCGGTGATCTCAGGTGTTATGTTATCCGCAGGAGTATCCGTGGGTGTTTCCGTCACGATCTCCTCAACAGGGGTGGGTGTCTCAACCTCGGCAGGGGTATCAACCTTACGGAGCGACTCAAATACTCCGCAGCCGGTGAGTCCCACCGTTATGACCGCTGTCATGAGCAGCGCCGCAATTCTCTTTTTCATTATTCTTCTCCCTTCGTTCACTACGTTCACTTATTCAAACGTTTTTAATTCAAATATCTCGTCACGGTCGATATCACATACTATTACGGACGGCTTTTTATCGGCCATTGCGATGTTCAGTGCCGCATCAAGCTCCGATACGTTATGCGCGGTAAACGCGAGAGCCCCCATAGCCGAAGCTATCGAAGCATAATCGACATTGTCGTCGAACTCGGTCTGTGAATACCTGCCGTCAAATCTCATGCGCTGCAGCTGGTGTACCATGCCGAGCGACCTGTTGTCAAATATGATCTCAATGATATGCAGCCCCTCGCGTACAGCAGTGAGCAGCTCGATCATGTTCATCCTGAAGCATCCGTCGCCCGCGAAATTGACCACGGGCCTGCCGGGATTGCCGACGGCCGCGCCGATCGCAGCGCCTAAGCCGTAGCCCATGGTGCCCAGGCCTCCGGACGTGAGCAGCTGCCCCGGACGGGAGAAGCTGTAATGCGTCGCGGCCCACATCTGGTTCAGTCCGACCTCCGTGGTCACGATCACGTCATCCTTCAGTTTTTCGTAAGCGGTCCTGACAACGAGCGGACCGGTGAGTATGCCTTTTCCGGCAGCTTTGGCGGCCTTGTCCGCGGTCTCTTTTTCCTCCGCGTCACGCATCGCGCAGAGTTCATCCCTCCAGCTCCTGCGCTTCGCGGCATTGGCCGCGCATTTGCCCTCGAGCCTGCCCGTCAGCTCCCTGATCACCATCGCGGCATCCCCGGCGATCGAAACCTCTGAGAGTATGTTCTTGTTCAGTTCCGCATTGTCTATGTCTATGTGGATTATCTTCGCTTTCGGCGCAAAAGCCCTGTCATTGTTCGTCACTCTCTCGCTGAACCTGGTACCGACGCCTATCAGCAGATCGGCTCCCGCCAGCGCCGCAGCGGCCGCGCGCGTGCCGTACAGGCCCGCCATGCCCAGATACCCGGGGTCCTTGCCGCAGAACACGCCCTTGCCCATCAGGGTATCGATGACCGGTATCTCGAGGAGTCTCGCGAACAGGTCCAGGCTCCTCGCCGCTGAATGCGACGCGGCTCCGCCTCCCGCCAGCAGCAGGGGCTTTTTCGACCTGCAGATCAGTTTAACCGCTTCATCGAGCTCATCGTTTAAAAAATCCTTTTCAAATTCGGGAGAATCACCGTGAGGCGCGGGCGCGTACTCGTACGAAGCCTTGGTCACGTCGCGCGTGATATCGATGAGTACAGGCCCTTTGCGACCCGAACCCGCTATCTTAAACGCTCTGCGTATCGTCGACGCCAGCATCGCGATGTCCTTAACGATGAAATTGTGCTTGGTGATCGGTATCGTAACTCCCGCGATATCGACCTCCTGGAAGCTGTCCTTTCCGAGATCGGAGTTCGATACATTGACCGTGATCGCAACGAGCGGGACCGAATCCATGTAGGCCGTCGCAATGCCCGTGACGAGGTTCGTGGCGCCGGGGCCCGAGGTCACCAGACATACGCCTGTCCTGCCGGTGGATCTGGCATATCCGTCGGCCGCATGCGCCGCCCCCTGCTCGTGGGACGTGAGAATATGCCTTATATCCCCGCCTCTTCGCATGAGCGCGTCGTAGACATTGATCGCCGTGCCGCCGGGATATCCGAATATCACGCCGACCTTTTCTTCCTTCAACGTCTCTATAATGATTTCCGCTCCTGTCAACAGCATGATCTCATCCTCTCCGCTCGTTTATTTGATAACGAGCTCTATAGGGCAGTGGTCCGATCCCATAACGTCGGGATGGATGCCGGCGCTCACGAGCCTGTCCGCAAACGACTTTGACGTACAGAAATAGTCTATGCGCCAGCCTACGTTCTTTGCCCTCGCGCCGCCCATATAGGACCACCAGGTGTACGCATCCTTTTTATCGGGATAAAAATATCTGTATGTGTCGATAAAGCCCGCGTTGAGCATGACAGTCATCTTCTCGCGCTCTTCATCGGTAAATCCCGCGTTTTTATGATTTGACTTGGGGTTTTTCAGATCTATCTCCTCGTGCGCCACGTTCAGGTCCCCGCACCAGATCACGGGCTTTTTCGCGTCGAGCGACTGCACATAGGCCCTGAAAGCGTCCTCCCATCTCATGCGGTAATCGAGGCGCGTGAGCTCTCTCTGCGAGTTCGGCACATATACGCAGATCAGATAGAAATCCTTATATTCCGCGGTGATCACTCTGCCCTCGTGATCGTGCTCCTCTTCGCCGATCCCGAGCGTCACGGCAAGGGGCTTTTCCTTTGTAAAAAGCGCGGTCCCCGAATAGCCCTTTTTTTCGGCGTAATTCCAGTATCCGAAATACCCCTCGGGCGCGAAATCGATCTGCCCCTCCTGAAGCTTAGTCTCCTGAAGGCAGACCACATCCGCGCCGATATCGTTGAAGAAATCGGCAAAGCCCTTCTGCATGCAGGCTCTCAGCCCGTTTACGTTCCAGGAAATAAGTTTCATAGAGTTATCCTCCGCTGTCTTGGTTTTCTTTAGTATAGTGGATTTGCCTCAAGGTGTAAATACACAAAGACGCATGCGCCTGCGCATAAGAAAACCCCGGAAGCGGTCCGTCCGCCTCCGGGGAGTAAAGATCGTTATCTAAGCGCTGTGCGCCGTCCGGGTTTCCGTATCAGTAGATGTAAACTATATCGGAATACTCGGAATCCTTTTTGACCATCGTGTACTTTTTCTTGCTCTTATTGTTGTAGAGGCACATATCGTAAGTAGCGTCGACGGTATACCATTTCTTTTTCTTGGAATCCCAGATCTGGGTCCATGCATGGTACTCCTTGACATTGGGAGTATATCCGGTCACAACTCTCGCCTCAACGCCCACGCTGCGCAGCATGGCCGAAAACAGGGCCGAGATATCGTAGCAGATGCCGAGCTTGCGGTTGTAGGTGTTCAGGTTGATCGGCGAGTAATAACTGGTCGAAGCCTTAACGCTCAGGAGCTCATAGTCGTAAGCGTAGTTCTTGATGATATAGTTGTAGATCTTTTTAACCTTGGCCGACTCGGTCTTGCAGGACTTGACCAGCTTCTTGGCCTGGGTGATGTAGACGTCCTTCGCTGTATACGAAACGATGATGTTCGATACGTCGAATACGCTCTTGCTGGCGGACTCGGTAAGCTTGACTTCCTTTGTCTTAAGAACGGAAGCCTTACCTGTATCGAGCACCTTGCAGATACGGATCTTATAGTCGCCCGCGCCGCGTGTCAGCGGAACATTGACCACGTTCTCGCCTTCCTGCAGCTTATAGTAGTAGCGGACCGCCTCGTTGGTGTTCGCCTTTACGTTGTTCGCGGGCACATCCACAAGTATCAGGATGGTCTCCTTTTCCGCCGCGGTAAATGTGATCTTTACCGTGCCGTTCTCATTATCCACAAAGATATCGTCGTCCGATACTGTCGCTGCCTTAACCGGAGACGCAGGACGGTAATACTCGCTTACGCCGGCAAAAAGTGTCATTGCGAGCAGAAAACACAGCAATCTCTTAATGTTTTTCATGCTTAGCTCCTTTCACTTTGCTTCAGGCACTCGCAGTCCGCCTTCGGCGAATCTGCCTGCCTTTCCGGGCACGTCCGGCTGCCCGGATGCACCTTAATACTGATCAACCTCGATAAACTACGTTACTGTTCCCCCGCTTTCGTGAAATCCACTGTCGGCAAGGACTGTGAACAGTAACTTGTTTACATCATATTTCTCTTCATCGCCTCGGGGTTGATGCAGTATGTCAGCGCAGTCTCCTCTTCGATGAGGCCCTTTTTGTAGAGCTCGAAGATGCTGCTGTCCATCGCGCGCATACCCTCGCGGCCGGATGAATAGATAACCGAATCTATCTGGTGAACCTTACCCTCACGGATCATGGTCCTGATAGCACTGTTGGCGTGCATTATCTCAAACGCGGGGCATACACCGCCGCCGACCTTCTGCAGAAGCTGCTGGGAAACGATGGTCTTCAGAACCATCGAGAGCTGCACGCGGATCTGCTGCTGCTGACCTGCGGGGAAGCTGTCGATGATACGGTCGACCGTGTTGGCCGCGCCGAGCGTATGAAGCGTGGACAGTACCAGATGGCCCGTCTCTGCCGCCGTCATAGCGGTCTCGATAGTCTCCAGGTCACGCATCTCTCCGATAAGGATAACGTCGGGAGCCTCACGCAGTGCCGCGCGAAGAGCCGTAGCGTAAGTATCGGTATCGATCGAGATCTCTCGCTGTGAGATAATACTCTTGTCATGTCTGTGGAGATACTCGATAGGGTCCTCCAGTGTCAGTACATGGCAGTCACGACTATGATTGATCTGGTTGATAACATAAGCGAGCGTGGTACTCTTTCCGCTGCCGGCGGTACCCGTTACGAGCACCAGTCCCTTCTTGAGCTTTGAGATCTCGAGTATGCTCTCGGGAATGTTCATATTCTCAAAGGGAGGCAGTCCGAAAGGCACGTAACGCAGAACGGCGCATATCGTACCTCTCTGCTTGAAAACATTCACTCTGAAACGTCCGGCTCCCGGAACCGATACGGCGAAGTCATCGTCGTTATCGTTAATGAATGATTTCATGTCGCGGTGCGCAACATCGTACAGCTGCTGTACCCACTCCTTGGTGGTCTCTACGGTAAGACCTCTCTGGTTGTCATAGCCCGACATATCGTCGTCGCGGACTACCTTTCCGCCGATCTTGAAACAGATGGGCTGTCCGACAACAAAGAAAATATCCGAAGCCTTTTTCTCCACCGCTTTTTTCAAAAGCTCGTCAAGAGTGATCATTATCAATTCCTCCGTCAGTTTATATCGATAACGTTGATCTCGAACGCCGATCCCGAATAGCCCTCCTGGCTGTCGACCACGAGTCTGTGGTCCGTAACCTTAAGGTCATCAAGCCCTGTGTCCGAAGTCATCTCCACATGTATCACAGATGTGTCGTTGACCGGAACCTCAAATACGATGCGGTCAGCTTCGACGCTCACCAGATCTACGGTTCCCGGCAGCAGCGGAGTGATAGCCGCTTTCGCGGACTCAGCCGACTCTGCGGGAGTGCCTTCGATCGCCTCTTTGATCAGGTATTCGGCCTCCTGCGCGATACCCTCGGCCTCATAATAGCCCGACACGGCTTTCGCCGAGGTCCTGGCCATCTTCAGACCGCTGTACGCCGCCCTCACCGCAAGTATCGAAAATACCGCGAGCCCGAGGACCGTAAGCAGAAGGATTATCGAAGGTCCGCCGATATTCATTTTGAAGGAATTGTTGTTAGCCTGATTAGACATAGTCCTGCTATCCTCACTATACACCTAATTATGTTACAATTCAAGGGTAATTTTGTGTCAAAATAATGAAATATGTAACAATTTTATGTATCCTGTACTCATCCGATCGGGATGTAATAGGACGTAACAACCTCAGCGAGCTGTTCCTTGCCCTCAACATCCACGGTGATCCTAACATCGGTAAGAGTGCCTGTTTTGCCGTTCGAACGGTCGGTGACCTCGGTCGTCATGCTGAAGAACGCATCCGCCTCGGCGCAGCTGTTCCATTCTTTGTCAAAGTATACCTTTTCAGTGCCTGAGACCTGCTCGGCCCCGCTCTTTAAAGCCTCGATCCTGTTTTCCGCCATGATCGTGGCCTTGCTGATATTGACCGAACGTCCCTGCAGCTTATCCGCGGAAACGTACAGCCTCATGATGGCCACGCTTACCAGCGCGAATATCGCGATGATGATGACCGATTCCACCAGAGGAAGTCTTACGGCCGCGCCGTTATCGTATTTTGCCATTATCTGCCAGCCCCCTCCGTACTTCTTAAATAAACGGTCAGCGACTCTTTGCTGCCGCCCGCGTTGCCTGCCGAAAGAGTGATGGTACCGTCGCCGCCTTTGATCTCAAAGGAGTCGATCTCTATGGCCTCGAAGCCGAAATCGAGGTCCGGATCCCCGTACCCCTCGGCCTGCATCAGTTCGCAGAGATACCCGTTCCTGAAATAGACCATCGTATCATAGATATCGCCTTCGATCTCTTCCCTCAGCACCAGCACATCGGTGCCGTCGATTTTCTCTACCGATACGCTGCCCTCGGAATCATACTGACGTATCTTCGTCGCAACGAAAGAGAGCGAGGTCCTCAGCTCAAAGTTTTCGTTCGCCGCCAGCACTATCCTCTCATACTCTCTCGTTCCGGCGCTCAGCAGCACGAGCGCGGCTATTGCGAAGAACGCGATTATGATGATCGTACTGCCCGCGCTGACGAGAGCGCTGCGGCTTTTGACCTTTTTTTCATCGTTAGTGTTCTGCATATATCCCCCGCATCAATCCTATTTCCTGAATACCGCGATATTCGGGCTGACGTTCGCAGCCGCGCAGTCATAGGTTACCTGGAAATGATCGTAATCGATCTTAACTCCGTAATTCTCGATCAGATAATCAAGCTGAGCGGGATAACGCCCCTCGTCCGCATAGCACTGTACCGTAGCCTTTTTGATCGCGGCCAGGGTCAGCTGTCTGTCCTGCTCGAGCGAAAGATTGTTGAACTTATACACTCCGAGTATAAATATCACAAGTATCGCGGTGCAGAGCAATATGGGAAGCACAATGGATTTAAAGATGTATTTCTGACGGTTCTGTCTGAAATTCTTCATGTCCGATAATCTCCGTTCAATACATAAGATCAGTCACCGGTGCCGGAATCAGCCTACCGAAGAGATCATGCTCACGAGAGGGAGCATAACCGCAAGCAGTACGGCGCCGACCATCAGTGAAAGTACTACAACGAGCGTGGTCTCGATAACGGTCGTAAGTCTGCCCAGAGCCGCCGAGGTCTTGTCATTGTACTGCTCGGAAAGCTTTGTGAATATCTCGTCCGTGCCGCCGGTCTTGGCCGCAACGCTGATAAGTCTGGCTTCCATGCCGACGATCAGTCCGCTCTGACGTACGGCCTCATCGAAAGGAGCGCTGTTTCTGTAGAGCTCAAGGCACTTCTCGATGCGGTGCTTTACGATCTCGTTGTCGCAGTTTTCGATCTCGCGCTCGAGGCCCTCGCGGATATCCATGCCGCTGGCCATCATAAGAGCGATGGAGGAAATGAACTTACCCGTAGCCATCAGTACCATGATGTTCCTGATGGGGCCGAAGCCGTTGGCCGCCCTCGATAAAACCTTAGCGCCCGACTTGGTCCTGCTCCAGATCACAACAAGGAGGATCACCGCGAATATCGCGCAGATGATGACTGCGATTATCCTGCCCGCGGTAAGTCCCGCAGTGAGTACGTTCTCGGTGGATGCCGCAACATCCGAGCTCAGTTCGGTAAACATCCTCTCAAACATAGGAAGTATCTTCCATACGAGCACTACCATGATCGCCGCCATTACGGCAAACAGTATCATGGGATACGCTATGGCGCTCCGCAGGCCCGCCTTTACGCGGCTGTCGCGCTCATAGTACTCGGCCAGAGACTTCATAACGTCCTCGAGACGTCCGGTCTTCTCGCCGACCTCTACCATGTGCACCATGTACTCAGGGAACGCGCCCGTAGCCGTAAGTGCCTTATAGAGAGGGATATTCTCCTTGACCTGGAGATCGATCTGGCGCAGTACCTCCTTGGTCTTGGCATCCTCCATCTCGCTGTAGAGCATGTAGGTGCCCTCGTAAACCGAGATACCGCCCTTTAAGAGCATGGCGATCTGATCGCAGAACATCGCGATCTCATCGGAATTGAACTTTTTCTTTTTGCCCTTGCCGGTGTCCGCGGGAGCCGCGTCCGTGTCCTTTTTCTCCTCTTTTACTGCCGCTGCCGCAGGGGTCTCCTTTTTCGGCTCGGCGCCCAGATTCGGGTTAAAGCCCGTATCGTCCGCTCCGAGACCCGGATCGAAGCCTGTGTCGACGGCTCCGAGATTGGGATTGAAGCCCGTGTCGTCGGCCCCAAGATTCGGGTTGTAGCCCGTCTCGTCCTTTTTGCTGTCGTTTCCCAGATTGGGATTGTACTCGTAGGTATTGTCGTCAGCCATCTGTAATGTACCGTCCCCCCAAATAGATTTTCAATACTTCGGTGCTTATATGATCTCTGATATCTTTATGTCCCTGTTCTTGGCCAGGTCAACAAAGATGTCGTCCACCTGCACAACGGGCTTTGACAGCTCGGCGTTGTTCAGAAGGACTATCTTACCCACCTGATCGTTCGAGAGCCTCACGTTGTGATTTATGAACACCTGCGTGATCTGCTCGAGCAGCGGGATAAGGAACTTGGGATTGTATTTGTGCGCGTCGTCGTTCTGGAGCATCTTTACCACATCGAACGGGCACACTCTCGGTCTGTATATACGGTCGCTGGTCATCGCGTCGTAAACGTCCGCGATGGCGATGATCATGGCAAAATTCTCAATCTGCTCTCCGTTCTTTCCGAACGGGTATCCGCTGCCGTCGGCCCTCTCATGGTGTTGGAGCGCGGCCATCTTGATACGGTCGTCGATATTCTTGTCTTTAAGCAGCTCATAGCCTCTCAAGGTATGAGTCTTGACTATCTTATATTCCTCGGCGGTCAGTGAATCCGGCTTTAAGATGATCTCGCGCGGTATCACGGTCTTTCCGATGTCGTGGAGCAGTCCCGCGAGCGTCAGGATCCTCTCGGACTCTTCGCCGAGCTCGAGCCATTTCGCGAAACACCCCGCGATCAGCGAAACATTGACGCTGTGCATGTAGGTCATCTCGTCATATTCACGGATGCAGTGGAGCATGTTGAAAACCTTTGTCCTGCTGCCGCTCGAGCCGACCATACGGTCTACCTCAGCGATCAGGTAGTCCTCGTCGATCTCGGTGCCCTCGGTGATCATGGAATTGATCGTATTCTGCAGGGCCGAAACGGCATGGTCGTAGTTCTTTGAAAACTCCCTGAACTCAACGCTGTTCTTCAGCTGCTGGACAAAGCTCTGATCGTCGTTTGCGGCTTCTTCCTCCTCGTAAACGATGATCGTATCGATGGAGTAGAACATTATCTTGGAAATTTTCTGCGCATCAAGAATTGAATGCTTATTCAGGATAACCTGATTGTTGCGCGAATAGATATCCTGCGCCAGCTCCATACCAAGAGTGGCGCGGCTGATCGGTATTCTTTTTGACGGTCTCTTCTCTTCGCTGTCTTTCACTGCAATCCCCCTCCACAATTCTCAAATAATTATACAACAGGCGGTGTCCGATGACAAATAATTTTTGGGAAAAACGGCTATTTGTTATAGAATTTTGCCACCTGGGCGAAATTATTCGTCAGCGCCGCAGACCAGTTGCCCTCTTTAGCGCCGTTTGTCCTCGAAGAAACGAAGTCTTCGAGCTTTTTCATGTACTCGTCCGATGATATAGTCCCCTCAGCCACATAAGTCAGTCCGCGTTCCCAGCTCGCGGTAAGATCCGGTCGCAGCAGCGACTTGATCGAAGCGTTCACCACCTCGTAGACCAGCTCACCCTGCAGCGAAGGCGTGATGATCTGGGTCTTTTTGTTCAGGTTCAGATACGAGATGCTCACGAGTTTCTTAAGGATCTCGGCGCGTGTAGCGCTCGTCCCGATGCCGCTGCCCTTGATCTGGGCGCGCAGGTCCTCGTCCTCGATAAGCTGTCCCGCGTTCTCCATCGCGAGTATGATCGAGCCCGAATTGTAGCGCTTGGGCGGCGAAGTCTCTCCGAGCTTGATCGAGAAATCGTCCACGGGCAGCTTCGCGCCTTTTTTGAGCTGCTCGAGCACCGCGAGCATGTCGGAGCCCAGCTCCTGCTGCTCATCTTCCTCACCGTCGCGCGGCTGCGCGTCGTCCGCGCCCCCGTCCGCCGGCTGGGCCGCGTCCTTTGCTCCGGCCTTATTTTTATTCCTGTAAGGCTGTCCGCATTTGAGCCAGCCTTCCTCCATCAGTGTCTTAAAATTCGCGAAAAAGCTCTCGCCGCCGATGTTCACGGTCAGCGCGATCTTGCGGTAAACGGCGGGCGGCAGGAAAATGCTCAGAAACCTCCTGCCGATCAGCTCATACACCTTGCCCTGGAGCGGCTTTAACGATCCGAGCGCGTTCAGTCCCTGTCCCGTCGGTATGATAGCATAGTGATCCGTTATCTGTTTATCGTTCGTGTATTTTGTCTTGGCTATTTTCTTCCAGGTGTCGGAGGCCAGTATCTGCTCCGCGAACTCCCTGAACTGACCCACGCCGGTGAGTCCCTTTATGTTTTTGTCGATCTCCTTTGCGACCGCTGTCGAGAGTACTCTCGCGTCGGTTCTCGGATAGGTCACGAGCTTCTTTTCGTAGAGCTCCTGAACAATGTTCAAAGTCTCGTCGGGGCTTATTTTAAAGAGCTTTGAGCATTCGTTCTGCAGCTCCGCGAGGTTGAACAACAGCGGCGGATTCTTGGTCTCTTTTTTCTTTTCGAGCCCGGTCACCTCGGCAAAAATGCCTGCGGGACATCCGGTGGTAAAGCCTGCGGGATCGTTTCCCTGCTCCTTGCTCTGACCCGCGGCGTAAAAAGGCTCGTATTCGAGAGTCTCGCCTTCCCTGCCGCTGATCGCGGCGATCATCTCCTCGGCCTTTGCCTTTTCGATAAAACCGTTATCCTTATATAGATACGGAGACTTGTAGTAGCGTGAGCCCTCTACGGCCTTGAAATCACCCGTAAGCTCCGCTCCGCCCTCTCCGTTTTCGCCGGCGCCGATGCGCATGCCTGCGCTCACACGGTAAAAAGGCGTTTTGACAAATGCGCGTATCTCGCGCTCACGTGTCACCACCATCCCGAGCACGCAGGTCATAACGCGGCCGACCGAGATGGCTCCGCGTTTCTGCTGGTGCAGGAAATTGCTGACGGTGTTTCCGTATTTAAGTGTGAGCACCCTTGAGAAATTGATGCCCATCAGATAGTCCTCTTTTGCGCGCAGATACGCGGCATCCGAAAGATTGTCATAGGCAGAGAGGGGCTTCGCCTCGCGTATTCCGCGCAGTACCTCCTCCTCTGTCTGCGAGTCGATCCAGACCCTGCGCCTGTCCTTCGACGCGGGCACGTTTGCCATCGAATCGACCAGTCTGTAGATGTATTCTCCTTCGCGTCCCGAGTCGGTGCAGACATATATGCGCTCGACATCGGCGCGGTTTAAGAGGCCTTTAACTATATTGAACTGTTTCGCGACGCCGTCTATTACCTCGTATTTGTACTCCTTAGGGAGAAAAGGTATCGTATCCAGGCTCCATCTCTTCATTTTGGGGTCGTAGACCTCGGGGTAGCTCATCGTGATCAGATGTCCGACGCACCAGGTTACCACGCTGTTTGCCGACTCCAGGAACCCGTCACGCTTCGAGAAGTTATCCTTCAGAGCCTTTGCGAACTCATTCGCGACGCTCGGTTTTTCCGCTATATATAAATATTTTCCCATTAATTACGCTGTCCTTTATTACATGATGACGCGTCCCGTCCGTATCCGGGCGCATAGCCTTACAGGTTATAAGTTTATCAGAAATACTTCCGGCTTGCAACGCACCTTTGGGGGAGTCCTTACACTGCAGACAGACATCCTCCCATAACAAACTTTATTGTATAAAAAAAATTAATTTTGTATTGCCATTTTCAGAATTATTTCGTATTATGTACTCGTGGTCTAAAAATATTGCGTTTTTACGCGCAGCAAAACAGGAGGACATTTTATGAAAAAAGTACTTGCATTACTGCTTGCACTTGTGATGGTTCTTTCACTCGGCGCATGCAGCAAGGAGAAGAGCAACGACTTCAAGATCGGTGTTATTCTTGTAGGCGATGACAATGAGGGTTACACTCACGCCCACATCGAAGGCATCAAGAAGGCTGCAAAGGCCAACGGCATCAAGGACGATCAGATCATCTGGTTCTACACCATAGGCGAGGATGAGACCTGCTACGACAAGTGTATCGACTGCGTTGAGCAGGGATGTAAGCTGGTTATCACGAACTCTTACGGACATCAGACCTACTGTGAGAGAGCAGCCAAGGAAAATCCCGATGTTCAGTTCGTAGCAATGACCGGTGACAGAGCATTAAAGTCAGGCCTTAAGAATTTCTCGAACGCATTCAACAAGACTTACGAGTCACGTTACGTTTCGGGTATCGTAGCCGGCATGAAGATCAAAGAGCTCGTTGACGCAGGCAAGCTCACAGACAAAAACTACGACGCAAACGGCAACGTTAAGGTCGGTTATGTAGGCGCTTATCCTTACGCAGAGGTTGTTTCCGGTTACACAGGATTCTATCTCGGCATCAAGTCGGTATTCCCGAACGTTGTTATGGATGTTTCCTACACCAACAGCTGGTTCTCGATCGTTGACGAGCAGAACACCGCTGAGAAGTTCATCGCAGAGGGCTGCGTTATCGTAGGACAGCACGCAGACTCGACAGGTGCTCCTTCGGCATGTGAGGCTGCCAACAAGGCCGGCACCGTTGTTTACTCCGTAGGTTACAACGTTGACATGCTTTCCGTAGCTCCTACCGCGGCACTTACCTCTTCGACCAACAACTGGGATGTTTACTACACCTACGCCATCAAGACAGCTCTTGCGGGCGAGGACATCGCTACCGACTGGTCAGAGGGTTATGAGACCGGCGCCGTTGCGATCACAAAGCTCGGTGATTCCTGCGCGGCAGGCACTGCAGACGCGGTTGCAAAGGCTGAGGCTGACATCAAGGCCGGCAAGCTCCATGTATTCGATATCAACACCTTCACCGTCGGCGGCGCAAAGGTTGAGTCGACATTCTGCTTCGATTCCGACGATGATTTCAATTACGATCAGATCGAGGCCATCAAGGACGGCTACTATCATGAGTCTGAGTACATCTCGGCACCTTCGTTCGCATTAAGGATCGACGGCATCACCGAGCAGCAGAACTAAGACTTATTCATCACTTAAGCATTCAAGGGAGACTGCTCACACGGGCAGTCTCCTTTTTCGGGTCTTTCTTTTTTGTGAATTTTTAGAATTCGGACCCTCTTTATTCTTTACTTTTAGAATTTGTTATGTTATCATAAATTTTGAGTATAAAACAAAATTTTTTTGGTGTTTTTTACTAATTTTTCATGAAAGGTGGCCGCCTCTTTGGAAACGATCAAATACGCAGTTCAAATGCGCAACGTCACTAAACGCTTCGGCTCCGTCACGGCTAATGACAGAGTCAATCTCGATCTTAAGCAGGGCGAGATCCTCTCCCTTTTAGGTGAGAACGGCAGCGGAAAAACAACTCTTATGAATATGCTCTCGGGCATCTATTTCCCCGACGAAGGGCATATCTTCATCAACGGCGAAGAAGTTTCCATCGCTTCTCCCAAGGACGCATACACATACGGCATCGGCATGATACATCAGCATTTCAAGCTTGTTGATGTTTTTACCGCTGCGGAAAATGTTATCCTCGGGCAGGACGAGACCGAGAAATTCGACCGTAAGGCCGTTTCGGCAAAAGTCAGGGATATCGCTGCGCGCTACGGTTTTGACATCGATCCCGACAAAAAGATCTACGAGATGTCCGTTTCCCAGAAGCAGACCCTCGAGATAGTAAAGGCCCTCTATCGCGGCGCCGACATACTCATTCTCGACGAGCCCACCGCGGTTCTTACTCCTCAGGAGACACACAAGCTCTTTGCCGTTATGCGCAGCATGAAAA
>JAEEGH010002463.1_pt1 | contig 50120 bp, 25 predicted proteins | sample 9134181 | NCBI WGS metagenome assembly JAEEGH01 (sample SAMN16246544, study PRJNA631951) | gut metagenome | biome: gut microbiome; feature: rumen; material: DP-attached | host: Bos | place: Iran: Karaj | collected 2018-10
TAGATGTTGAGGAAGGCGGTATCGAAATGACTATGGAATGTGCGGATGCCTGTATTTACGGGTTCCATGGTCTTCAGTTCTGCATACAGTTCCTCCAGTTTACGGTCTCTTGCCAGACGGTTCAGTTTTTTCATCCGCTGCTCTGTATTGGAAAGGAGCAGACTGCTCAGTTCGAGGAATCGTCCGATATATTCTTCTTTTATTCGGTTGGCTTCTTTCATCTGGGTATTGACATTTTCTATCTCTTCCGTGTGGTGAGCCAGAACCTTGTTCATCTCGATGATCTGCAGACCTGCAGCATGTTTTTTGCGGTAGAGTATGAGTGTATAGATGATGATACCTGCGAGAATGAGGGATACGAATGAGATGATGCCAAGGAAAAGGTTGGTGCGCTGTTGTGTCTGGGTGCGCTCCATGTCATATAGTTGTAATACTTGTGGAGCCATACGTCCAACCTGCATGATCCTGAGCCGGCTGCCGTAAAATTGTGCCTCGCTAATGGCCTGATAGAGATAACGGTAGGCATTGTCGTTTTCGCCTCGAGACATCAGTATTTCGGATAGCGAACGTAGTGAGTTATTTTCGCGTATGGCACTACGCTCATCGCTGATAGCACTTAACAGCAGATAGCGCTCCTGCTGTTCCCACATCTGTTTTTTTTGGTAGAAATAGGCCAGGGTGCTGGTGACAATACTGTAGATGCGTGTCCCCTCCTCGAGTTTCACCATGTATTTTTCCAGAATCTGTATGGCTTGGTCTGTTTCTCCTGCCTCGCAGATGTATGTGGCCTTGTTGAAGACATAGTCATAACTGTCTTTGGGCGCAATCTGGATGGCGAGCTGACGATAATACTGAGCCCGTTTGATGTAGTCGGAGAAATAGTTGGTAGACTGCGCCATCTCTGAACGGTAGAGATTCAGTTCGCTTTGCTGGGTGTAGTAGGCAATCTTCTGCTGGTCGCTGATAGAGTCAGGGTTTACTTGATCGAGCAGTCGTCGGGCACGGTCGAAAAGACCTGTCACAGAAAGAATATGTGCCATACGCACGGCACTGGCAGCAAAACGGTCCCGGTCGTCAGATTCGCGCAGGGCTGTTACGTTCTTATCTATATAATAGAAGGCTGAGTCGAATTTGTAGGCCACGTATTCATCGTATAACCGCTGGTTCAGGTCGTATTGCTGTTCTGGTGTCAGAGCAATGCCCCTGACACCTTCCTTGATAGTTGCCACGCGGCGCTCTTTTTCTGCCGTCAGCTGATCATACTGCTCTATCAGACTATCCAGTATCTGGTAGAGTCGCGAATTGTCATTTGCAGATATCTGTACTGCTTCTAAAAACAGAAACATTATAATCCATATTCGTCTCATCATCCTGTGTTCGTATTGTTTGTTAAATCTTCGGCAAAGATACAAATATTTTTTTGAACCACCAAAAATCTAACCTTGTTTTGGCGGAAAAAGCGATTGGTTTAGTTTTGATATTTTGCAATATAGTTTTTTATAATTGCTTTATAATCAAATATTTGCATTTTTTGCTATTTAGATATTTGTTTGTTGTGCTTGTATTCGGGATGAATACTGTCTATCTTTGCACTCGCAAATCACGAACAAGCGGTTTAAAGCCAAATAAAGAATGATTATATGAATAAGTTAGTTGTTAGTTTTGTAGTGTTAGTATGTACTATTTGGGGGTATGGCATCACAGAATGCCATGCCAAAAGCACAGTGGTGACCTCACCCGACGGAGCCGTGACGGTGACCGTCGGCGTGAAGGGTCACAAACCGTATTACATGGTGAGCTACCAGGATAGAGTACTTGTCACCCCCTCTCGTTTGGGTTTTCTCCTCGACAATGGTGAACTGGGAGCCAATACGAAGATGGTTACCGTCAACCGTTCGACGAAGGATGAGACTTGGACACAGCCCTGGGGAGAATGTGAAACCACACGTAATAACTACAACGAACTGACTGTCAACTTCCGTGAACATACAGGTCGTACCATGCAAGTGGTGTTCCGTGTGTTTAACGATGGATTCGGCTTCAGATATATCCTGCCAGATTTTCTTAAAGGAAAAGCATTTCAGGTTCAAGACGAATTGACTGAGATTACTTTGGCGCATGATGCCAAGGCATGGTCGATCCCATCCAACCACACAGAGTATTTCGAAGGAATCTATACCTCAGACCTTTTGAGCAGGAAAGATACCGTTTGTACGCCTCTGACAATCGAATATGAGAAAGACTTGTTTCTCTCCATTCACGAGGCTGCACTCGAGGATTATGCCAGTATGAATCTGACTCCGCGTAATGGCGAGGGAGGCAATGTTCGCTTGCTGACTGCCCTTACCCCTTGGCAGAACGGTGTGAAAGTGTATGCTCAAGGCGAGATGAAGAGTCCTTGGCGTACAATGGTCATCAGCAAGACGGCAGGTGGGCTTCTCACTTCAAACCTCATGCTGAATCTGAATGACCCTTCTCGTATCGAGGATACTTCATGGATAGAACCGGGCCGTTATATAGGCATCTGGTGGAGCATCCATAAAAAACAGAATACTTGGGAAATGGGACCCACGCATGGCGCAACGACTGAGAATGTAAAGCGTTATATGGACTTTGCAGCCCGTCATGGTTTCAGTGGTGTGCTGGCCGAGGGTTGGAACCCCGGCTGGGGACAGGGGGAACAGATCAGCTACCTACAGTCTTACCCTGACTTTGATATGGAGGAGGTAACCCGTTACGGTTTGATGAAAGGGGTACGCTTTATCGGTCATACTGAAACCTGGGGCAACGCCACCCTGTTGGAAAACCAGATGGAGCAGACCTTCAGTTGGTTCGAGAAATTGGGTATCCGTGCCGTAAAGACGGGCTATGTGGGTCATTATTTCGATGGCAAGGAGCTGGCCAAGTCGCAATATGGCATCCGCCACTACCGCCGGGTCATTGAGTGTGCCGCGAAGCACCATATCATGATCGACAACCACGAGCCAGCTATGCCTACAGGCATCCAGCGCACATGGCCTAACCTGATGACTCAGGAAGGTGTCCGCGGACAGGAATACAACGCTTGGGACAGAAGGGGTGGCAATCCTCCTTCACATACTGTTACGCTGCCGTTTACCCGTGGTTTGGCTGGTCCCACCGACTTTACACCGGCCATCTTCAACTTCTCAGAGATTGTTCCAGGCACCCACCCTCATTCTACACTGGCCAAACAGTTAGGCGAGTTTGTGGTCATCTACAGCCCCTTACAGATGGCTGCTGATGCCATTGAGAACTATGAAGGTCAACCTGCTCTCAGTTTTATAGAGAATTGTCCCACCACATGGAGTCAGACATTGGTCCCGAATGGTGAGATTGGCAAATATATCACGGTTGTCAGGAAAGAACGTGGTGGTGATCGCTGGTTTATCGGTAGTATCACCAACGAGGAAGCCCGTAACCTCGACGTGGCTCTCGGCTTTCTGGATGAAGGGGCTGCCTATCGCGCCATCATCTACGAAGATGGTCCGGAGGCCGACTATGAGCGCAATCCATACGAGATGACGATCCGGCAAATCAAGGTAGCCAAAGGCGACGTACTCCATCTGCATTTAACACGCAGCGGTGGAGCAGCCATAAGAATTGAAAAAGTGAAGAATTGAAATTTTTAAAATTTTATATAACTCTATTTTAACAAAAATCAATGAAGATGAAAAGAAACAAAAATCTTTGTTATCGCCTGCTAATGATGCTGGCGGTCATGTTTTTTGCCTTGGATGTTTCAGCACAGGCCACAATCAACGGTCATGTGAAAGACGAGACGGGCGAGGGCGTTATAGGTGCCTCGGTCGTGGTCAAAGGAACATCGAACGGTACAGTAACAGACTTCGACGGAAACTTCAGTCTGAAATGTCAGCCTGGAGCAACGTTGGTATTCACTTACATCGGCTTCAACCCTCAGGAGCAGCCTGCCAAGGATGGTATGGAGATTACGCTGAAGGAGGATGTTGCCCAGTTGAACGAAGTCGTAGTAGTAGGTTATGGCTCGATGGCCAAGAAAGAGATTTCGAGCTCTGTGGTTCAGATCAGCAAGGATCAGTTTAATCAGGGAGCTGCCAGCGATCCCATGGCTTTGATTGCTGGTAAGGTGGCTGGTTTGAACGTTGCCTCTTCTGCCGATGCCAATCCGAATGCCATGACTAATATCCAGGTGCGTGGTGCTGGTTCTCTGACAGCCAGCAACGGTCCATTGGTGGTGATTGACGGTATTGCCGGTGGCGATCTGCGTAACATTGCCACTCAGGATGTAGAGTCTATCACCGTACTAAAGGATGCCGGCTCTGCCGCTATCTATGGTACCCGTGGTGCCAATGGTGTCATCCTGGTGACGACGAAGAAAGGCTCTGGCACGGCTGGTGTGACTCATGTCACCTACGACAGTTATATCGCATTGAATATCCAGAAACCTCGTGTCGACATTCTCACTACCGATGAGTTCCGTCGTTCACGTCGTGGTCAGGATTATGGAGCCGATACCGATTGGTGGGATGAGATAACACGTCCGGTCAGCTATAGCCTGAACCAGTATATCTCTGTTGATTCTTCAAATAAGAACGGCTATTTCGGTTTGTCTGTCAATTATAAGAAAGGCAATGGCTTGGATATCGTTTCTGGTCGTGAGGAATATGGTGCCCGCTTCGTGGGCGAACAGCGGGTGCTGAACAATCGTCTGCAGTTCAATTCTTCGCTCTCTGCACGTAAGGTACATGAGGACTGGGGTAATGATGGTCTGTTTGATACCGCTTTGACCATGAACCCCACCGTTCCTGTCAAGAATCCTGATGGCAGCTATTATCAGCCCAACTCTCCTACAGATATCCATAACCCGGTGAACGACCTGAAGGAAAACGTAAGTCAGGGCGACCGCATCTATCTGTTGGGCAATGCCGATGTGAAGCTGAACATCCTCCAGTTAGAGCAGCATAACCTGAATACCTCATTGAGCTATGCGTTGCAATACAACGATTTGAAGGAAAACTTCTATACACCCTCTACATCAAGTGAGTCGTTCTGGAATGGCTATGATGGTCGGGCCCGTATCAACTACCAGAAGTGGTGGACCAACCGTTTGGAGTATCTCATCAACTATACGATGACATTGGACAAGCACCAATTGAAAGCTGTACTTGGCTATTCCTGGGAGCGCAGCAAGTGGGAGCAGAGCGGCAATGAGAACATGGGTTTTGTCTACGATGCCCTCTCGTATCATGGTATTGGCAGCGGTAGTTATCTGCGCGATGGCAAGGCTAACCTCTGGGCTGGTTCTTCAGAGTCAACGCTGATTGGTTTCTTTGGCCGTTTGAATTATAACTTCAACGATATCATCTACGCTTCGGCCTCTATGCGTCGTGAGGGTAGCACCAAGTTTGGTGCCAACAAGAAGTGGGGTAGCTTCCCGTCTGCATCATTGGCATGGGAAATCATCAATACCCCGTTTGCACAGAGCCTGTCGCAAACTTTCCAGAGTTTGAAGCCACGCGTTAGCTATGGTGTAACAGGTCGTTCAGACTTTAATGCCTATCAGAGTATCGCCACCTATAGCACCCGCGGTGCCTATCTCATCGACAATCAGTGGATCAATGGTTACGCTCCATCGCTGAATGCCAACCCCGACCTGGCTTGGGAGAAATCAACTGCCTTCAACGTTGGTGTCGATTTCGTTGCACTTAACAGTCGTCTGCGTGGAAGTGTCGAGTATTTCGACCGTCGTTCGCAAGATCTGCTCTACAACTATACCGCTCCACAGCCTCCATTCATCTACAACACTATTTTGGTGAATGTGGGTACCACCAAGAATACAGGTGTCGAAGTGTCGCTTGACTACGATGTGCTGGCCAAGAAAGATCTCAAATGGACTACAGGCATTAACTGGAGTATGGGCCAGACCAAGCTGACCAAACTGTCGAGCGATGCATATCAGATGGCTTATCTGGATCTGTATCAGAAACCAGGTCCTGGTACCAGCGAGTACTTCTTCCGTGTAGAGGAAGGTGGAAAGATCGGTCAGTTCTATGGTTATGAGCATGCCGGTATTGATGATAACGGACTGCTGCTGATCTACGACAACGACGGTAATGCCGTTCCTGCAGCGCAGGCCGATCCTTCTTACAAACGTAACATCGGCAATGGCGCACCTAAGCATTTCCTGTCGTGGAGCAACTCACTCAGCTATAAGAACTGGGATCTGAGCATGCTTTTCCGCGGTGCGTTCGGCTTCGAGATCTTCAATATGCGTAAATATGGCATGGGCCTGAAAGGATCTGGTACTGACAATGTGTTGGCTAAGGCATATACCGATTATGCCAACGTCAATTCAAGTGGTGGTATCATCTCAAGCTATTTCCTTGAGAAAGGCGACTACTTCAAGCTTGACAACGTCACCTTGGGATATACCTATTCACCCAAGAACCGTCAGCTCGTTGAGAGCCTGCGTGTCTATCTGACTGCGAAGAATCTCTTCACGCTGACAGGCTATGAAGGCAATGATCCTTCTATTGTCACCTCTACAGGCATTACCCCAGGTATCGACTCGAATAGTGCCTATCCACAGGCCACTCAGGTAAGTCTGGGCGTTACAATGCGTTTTCACTAATTGATAATGGATAATTGAAAATGGATAATTATATGAAAACAATTAAATATAGCATCATAGCGATGGCACTGGGTCTTGGACTTTCGGCATGTACCGACCTTGATGAGAAGGTGTACGACCGTATCGACGCCGGTGTCTATTACCAGAATGAAGCCAGTGTGAAGGGAGCTGTGGCTGCCATTTACGGACAAACCTCGCAGACTCTGGCTGGCGAGAATTTCTTCCACCTCTCAGAATATCCTTCCGATCAGATTACCTGGCGTGTTTGGAATGCAGGACTCTGGGGATGGGACGAGGCCATGAAGACCGTGCTCTCTTGGCACAACTGGACTTCAGAGTCTACTATTATCAACAACGCCTGGAATGGTGCTTGGACGGCTATCGGACTGGCCAATCTCTTGCTTAGCGACTTGGAGAATCTGAGTGCTGCCAGTCTTGGCATGACCGATGCACAACTGGCGCAGTATGTGGCTGAAGTGCGTACCATTCGTGCATGGAACTACTATTGTATCTTCGAGCTTTGGGGAGGTGCGCTGCCGCTGAATACCTCAGCCAGCAGCGAGGTGCCAGGAACGGCCGATCCAGACTGGAATACATCGTGCAAGAAAATCTACGACTTCATTGCAACCGAACTCGACGAAACTGTTGGTGCTTTGGCTAAGGACGATGCCAACCACTCGATGGTGAATCGCGCCAATCAGGCCATGAACCGTCTGCTCAAAGCCCGTCTGCTGCTCAATGCTGAGGTGTTTATCGGTGAGAGTCATTACGATGAGTGCGAGCAGTTGTCGAAAGAGATTATCAACGGCAACTATGGCAACTATGCTATCGACGATAACTACCGTAACCTCTATTCGATGGATAATGTGAAGAGTCCTGAGGTGATTTTCGCGCTTGCTGCGGAAGACGGACAGGGTGCTGCCAATGCCATCTCAAACGTTCGCACCATGGTGGGAATGTGGTATGGCTATGCCGACTACTTTGGACAATCGTATGATGGTATTGGTGCCTGGAACTGTGTTTGTCTCGTTCCTTCATTTGATAACTCTGGTACCGTACAGCCTACAGGCGGTTCTGTTGGTGCCAAGTGTTTCCTGGATTACGGCGACAAGTTAGGTGCTCCTTATGAGCGTTTCGACGACCGCGATATCCGCAAACAGAACTATACCTACGATGCTGCAACCAAGACACACGGTCCAGGTATGTTCTTGAAAGGCTTGATTCGCAGTAATTTCGGAACGGGTGACGTGCTGAAAGCTGACGCCGATCGTGATGGGCAGGATTTGGTTTATGTCGATCAGTTAGGAACATTCAGTAATCAAGGCCGCGATCTTGAGACCGTCATGAGTCCCCGCTGGGGTGAGACTAACTCTGGCGTCCGTCTGGTTAAGTATCCTCTCTATCCTAACGATGAACAAGGTGGATTCAAGAGTATCGACGATGTTCAATTCCGTTTGGCTGAGGCCTATTATAATGTGGCAGAGTGTGAGATGCGCAAGGGCAACAGTGCTGAGGCAAAGAATTATGTGGATGCCGTTCGTCAGCGTTATTACAAGACCTCTGACCGTTCTGCGGCACTCAGTATTCCCGGACCTGGCTTTACACAGTTCGATATGGACTGGATGCTCTCAGAGTGGGGTAAGGAATATCTGGGCGAAGGCAATCGCCGTCGTACCGACCTGCGCCGCTTTGACAAGTTCACTCAGGGACAGTGGTGGTTCTGGGGACGTGCTACTGAAGATGGCATCAGTCTGCCTGCCAAGCGCGATCGTAAGTATGAGTGGTATCCATTGCCACAGACAGCCATCTCCGTTAATCCGGGACTGGTTCAGAATCCAAGTTATCAATAACTCATAATTATCATAGCATATGAATAAGAAAATATATAGTTTGTTACTGACGCTGCTGGCCTTCACAGGCCTGATGAGCAGTTGTTCGAGCAACGAGGATATCGTATTTGACCACGAGCGTCAGCAATTTGAGACACGTGCCGACCGTATCCTGCTGGAGTTCATCGCTCCCTTTGGCACCACAGCCGATGAGGAAATCTATATTACCGGAGCCTTCAATGGCGAGGATGAGGCCGTTGGCAATCCGCAGTATCTGCTTTCAAAGGCTCCCAACAGCAATGTCAAGTGGGGCATCTATCTCGATCCAAGCACCTTCGTAGGTGGCAAGACGCTGGCCGATGGCTTCCGTTTTTATTCAAAGAATCAGGGTAAGGAGTTTACCACTGCAGGCGAAGAAGCTACGCATACCGATAACCCTGGAGTTGGCACCTTTACGAATATCTGGGGACAGCGTTGGGAGAGCTACTACTGGAGTGGTGGCGAAGCGCCGGAGCCCGATCACGATGGCTTCTGCGTCTATGTTGACGATCAGACTGGCTGGGATGTGCTTACCCTATATATGTGGGGCGATATCAACAACCTGAACGGTGACTGGCCTGGCATGAATGTCACAGGCACATGGAACCACGACGGTATTACATGGAAGTATTTCGATATGGGCGAGGCCAACACAGGTCTGGTTGAGAACCTCATCTTCAATAATGGTGGCAATGGCGTACAGTTGGCCGACTTCAACTTTACCATCGACCGTAACATCTATCTGCGTATTACCGCTGATGGCGTTGAGGAACTTGGAGAACCCAGCACGGTGAAACATGACGGTTATGCTGTATTCGTATACGACGAGACCGGCTGGGATGCCCTGACACTCTATATGTGGGGCGATACCAATAACCTGAACGGCGACTGGCCAGGAATGGAAGTGACTGGCGAACAAACCATCAATGGCATTACCTATAAGTACTTCGATATGGGCGAGGCTAACACGGGTCTGGGTGAGAACCTCATCTTCAATAATGCTGGTGCTGGAACACAGTTGGCTGATTTTGCTTATACCATCGATCATGATATCTATCTGCACGTTACTGCTACGGGTGTTACCGAAATTGATCCAGCCACCTTCAAACCTGGAGGTGAGATGCCTGATCCAGGGACAGATCCCGAACCTCTGCCCACCGGTGAGACCGTTATGATTGCTGTTAAGAACAGTGTAGGCTATGCTGATCCTCGTCTCTATGTATGGGGAGACAGTGAGGCTTGTGGCGGATGGCCGGGTGCTGCACCCGTCAAGATGACTGATAACGGCTGGTACCTCTTCGAATTGCCAGCCAACGGCACATTCAACCTCATTCTCAATGACAACGGCAGTCCGCAGGTTGATGGTCCTGCTGTATTCACAGCTGGTAGTCACTTCTTCGATGTCAATACGGAATGGGTAGAATCTACTAATACCGTTACCATCCAGAATGAAGCCGGTTACAACGATCCTCGTCTCTACGCCTGGGGTGATGGCGAGATTTACGGTGGCTGGCGTGGCATTAAGCCTAACAGCAACGAGAACGGAACCTTGGTATTCCCATTGCCTAACGATGGTGGCACCTACAACCTCATCCTCAACAGTGACAGTGGTACTCAGCAAGATATTTCAGCCGTTATTGCTAATCAGAGCTATTCATTCACTGCGAAATAATTGTGAATATGAAGAAGTTGTATTTATTTCTCATTTCTGTCCTTTGCCTGTCCTTTCAGGCAAAGGCTGGGGATGTCCTGACACTGACCGCTGATAACAGCACAGTAACAGAGAACTTTGATGGTATGTGGGACGCTGGTACGTCTACTGCCACACTCAACATGCCTGATGGCTGGCGTATAGACCGTCAGATGAATGCGCCCAGAATGGTGGGCGCTTACAATGCTGCCGCTACCGAAGTGATGTACACAGGTGGAGTCAGCCTGGCCAGCAATGCTAAAAATGGAACTTGGAACTTCGGTTCGAGCGCCGCTCCTTCCGACCGTGCGGTTGGTGGCTTGTCAACGACAGTTGACGGTGGTACCCGTTGTGTCAGCATAATGACACAGTTGACCAATGGTGGTATTGAGCCTATTAATCAACTGACTATCAGCTACGATATCGAGAAATATCGCAAAGGCGACAATGAAGCAGGCTTTACCGTACAGTTGTACTATTCTTATGATGGTAGCAGTTGGAAGAAGGCTGGCGACGACTTCAAGACGGAGTTTGCAAAGGATAATGAGACCCTTGGTGCAGAGATTGTTCCTATCTCGACAACGACAGTCAGCGGCAAGCAGTTGAATACTGCCGTGGTTGTTGGCAACTCTATTTATTTGGCCTGGAATATCTCAGTATCCAGTGGTACTTCACCTAACAAAGCCATGGGACTGGCATTGGATAATATCAGTCTGGTTGCTTCGTTTGGTGAGCCTCAAGAAGATCCGGATGCAACGGATCCCAATCGTCCTCCCTTTGTTTCGTCAGGTATCTTCCTGCGTGGCGAGGTGAACGGTTGGGGGGCTATTACTGATTGGGAGTTTAGCGATGAAGGTAAAGGTACCTATGTGCTTTATGACAAGGAACTCTCTGGTGCGTTCAAAGTGGCTGATGCTAATTGGAGTTCGGCTTGTAACTATGGCTCGAATGGCACAGCTGTCATGGCTGACAAACCTTATACTCTAGTGTTAGGAACTAACGACAACATCTCTTGTGGCTATACCTTCGACTGCCAGAGAATTGTGCTGACCATTACTGACGCTGGGGCCATATTACTGCTGGAGAGCAAAAAGAGTAACGAGCCCGATGAACCGTCGGTCATGCAGTCGGTTACGCTGATGCCTGCCAACGTGACACTGGTACCTCAGTTGCCTGAGAAAGTAAAGGTGTTGTCGCTGAACAACAGTCTTATCCATTACAACAATCAGGACTTCATGTTCAATGATATAGCTACTGCTATGGGTAAGGATGCCCATTGGACGAAACACACCTTGTTAGGCAAGCCGTTGAGCACTCATTGGGATGAAGGTGACGGACTGGCTGGCGACGGCAATCCCGGTGCCAAGATGCTGATTCGCACTGAGGCATGGTCACATATTATCTTGCAGGAGCAGAGTGCTCTGCCTAGAACAAACATCGAGACATTCCGTAGCAATGTGAAAAAATGGGTTGAGTATATTCGTGAGTATTGTCCGAACCCCAATGCCATTATTATCGTTCCCATGAACTGGGCCTATAGTGGCGATTGGAGCAATTTCACCGACTTCAATACTCAGTTCCTGAAGAACTATCAGGATGTGGCTCGTGAAACGGGTGTAACCATCTGTCCTGTTGGTGTGGCATATCAACAGGTGTTTGACGCAGAGGGAGCCGATGGCATCGCCTCATGGTTCCAGGACGATCGTCACCCCACCGATATGTCGACCTATATGGCGGCTTGTATGGAGTATGGACTTATTTTCGGAATTGATCCTACCACCATCACTTGGAGTCCGACAAGCGTCAATGAAGCCGATGCTGTCAAGATGCGCTCCTATGCTTCACAGGCATTAAAGGGATTTACTAATATTGTAGACCATAATGCTGCCACCATACATTTTCAGGCAGTAGCCTTTGATCAGAATGGTAAAGAGATGGATGCTCCTGATGACCTTGTCTGGACCGTTAGCGACGGTGGAACGCTGGACGACGCTCATGTCTTCAAAAACAACGGAACGGAGGGCGTTTATAACGTGACAGCTAAGAATGACGTCTTCAATACTCAGGCTAACGTCAAAGTGACACATGCTGAGACGGAAGTTACAGTATTCTCGGCTATAGAAATGAATGCTGAGAAATTGACTGCCGAAGAGGACTTTAATACGATGGGTGTTGCTGCTGATGCCACACTGCCTGAGGGATGGCGCATCGATCGTCAGACATCGGCTCCTCGCACTGTAGGTACCTACAATGCAGCACAGGACAAGACGATGTATGTCGGTGGAGTCAGTCTGCCCTCTAATGCTAAGAACGGGTTGTGGAACTTCGGGCAGGACGACAATAATGACCGTGCCATAGGTGGTATTACCACAGGCGTGGCTGATGGAACCCGTTGTGTCAACGTCTATGCTTATTTTATGAATACGGGAAGCAAAAACATTGAGAACCTGCAGATCAGCTATGATGTTGAGAAATACCGCAAGGGCAGTAATCCTGCAGGTTTCACTATCCAGATGTACTATTCTGTTGATGGACGCAAATGGACTTCAGCAGGTGACGCTTTCTGCACCAGGTTCGAACCTGATGCAGCTACAGAGGGCTACGCTACGGTTCCTGGCGAGGTAATACCTGTCAGCGGTGTGCTCAATACGAAAATGCAGCCTGGCGTCGACTTCTATCTGGCTTGGAACATTACTGTCACTTCGGGTGATGCTGCCAATAATGCTATGGCACTGGCTATCGACAATTTCAAGATTTCAGGTGAATTGCCCACCATTCCTACTGCCAGACACTATATCTACGCCATTGACGAGACTGGTTACGATGCCCTTGGACTCTATGCATGGGGTGATGGTGAACTTTTTGGCGCATGGCCTGGTGAGAGCTGTGTAGACGAAAAGGCCATCGAAGGCAACGTCTACAAAGTATTCCTGCTGGATGCTGAGAGTGGATCGTACAGCCTTATCTTCAACAACTGGAACAACGGCAAGCAAGTGCCTGATTTTGGCATCACGGCCGATCGTGACTACTATCTGCGTGTCACAGCGACTGATGTGACAGAAGTAAACCCTAATCCAACTGCCATTCAAGATATAAATAATAAGATGGCGGTAGGAAGAGGTGATGTCTTTGACCTGCAAGGACGTAAGGTAGGTGCTTTGGACGTCAGTTTGCGCAAAGGTATCTATATCGTAAATGGAAAGAAATTCATTCGTTAAGATCAACACATGAACAAATATTATATTTCACTCCTTACTCTGGTACTTCTGCTTACGGCTTGTGGGCAGAGTACCCAGAGTTTTGAGGTCGATGGTACACAGCCCGTCAGCGACGAGAACCGCGTCATCTATCAGATGAACGTAGGAGCTTTCACGCAGGAAGGTACGTTTCAGGCTGCTATGAAGCAACTGGACCGCCTTGATACACTGGGCATCGATATCATTTGGCTCATGCCCATCTATCCGCGTGGGGCTACGATGAACAGCCCGTATGCAGTGATGGACTTTAAGGCTGTTAATCCTAACTATGGAACGGTTGATGACTTGAAGGCATTCGTGGCTCGTGCTCACGAACTGGGCATCAAAGTCTGGCTCGACTGGGTTCCAAATCATGTGGCTCAAGAGAATTCTTGGGTTGAGACTCATCCCGACTATTTCACCAAGGATGCCAAGGGACAGATGATTCATCCTCATGGCTGGAACGATGTGCTGGAACTGAACTACCAGAACCAGGGATTGGTCAATGAGATGAACACCGCCTTGAAGTTTTGGATTGAGACATGCAATATTGACGGCTACCGCTGTGATTATGTGTCGAGTCCAACCATCCCTGTCGCTTACTGGCAAGATATCATCGCACAGTTGAAAAGTCTTGTGCCTGGCAAGAAGATCGAGATGATGAGTGAGACGGATATCACCGACCGCTTCAACCAGCGTATCGACTCCTGTGGTTTTGATTACGACTATGCTTGGAGTTTTCAAGGTGCGATGGCTCGTCTGTGCCGCAGAGGCTTCAATGCTGATAGTCTGAAACAGATCTGTCAGCGTTTCCTCGACAAGTCATCGAAGGTGAAGAACCGTCGTATGGTCTATCTCACCAACCATGATCAGAACTACAACGATGGTGGCAACACCCTCCGTAAGTTCTATGGCGAGCACCGCTATGGTCTCACTGTATTGGAATTTACCTTCTACGGCATGCCGCTTATCTATAATGGACAAGAGATCGGTGATCCCGATACGCTAAATTATTTCACCGACGCTAAGGTGAAGTGGAATCGTGTGGACCGCAAAATGCTCAATACCGTCCGCACACTGATCTCCCTCCATCACCAACAGCATGCATTGGCTGAGAGTGCTCCTGTAGAATTCCTCAGTACCAGCGACAATAATGTGCTGGCATGGCGACGTGGTAATGTGGTGGCTGTTGTCAACTTTGGTGGTTACGATACAGTGGTTTCCATTGATGGTCTGGAAACTGGCGTTTACCAGCAGTGGCTCAACAGTCAGACCGTCTTTTACGGGCCGAGCATGTCATCATGCTCTCTATCTTCTCCGTCGTCCATCCCATTGGAGGCGAATGGCTATGTAGTATATATCATACAGTGATTACCTGCTTCAGTATATATAGGAATTACTGTTTATTAGAGTTAACTCCTAGGGGCATGCTGCTCTGTGAAGAACGGCGGCCCCATTTTTAAACAAATAAGATAATGAAGAAATTACTTTTTACACTTCTGTTAGGCCTGATGACAGGTTCTGTTTTTCCGGCAGATTACGTTGATCAGATCAATAGTGCGATGGAGAAACGCGATGAGGGTCGTCGTGTCATCTACGAGATGAACGTTGGATCGTTCACTCAGGCAGGAACCTTTGCTGCGGCACAATCCCGGCTGCTGGAACTCAAGACATTGGGCATCGACATCGTATGGCTCATGCCTATCTATCCTCGTGGTGGAGGTATTAACAGCCCATACGCCGCCACCAATTTCATGAAGACCAATCCCAAGTATGGCACCATTGCCGACCTGAAGGCTTTCGTCAGTAGTGCTCATGAACTTCAGATGGAAGTGTGGCTCGACTGGGTGCCCAATCACACAGCCACTAATGCCGATTGGGTGACCACCCATCCTGAATATTATGCCAAGAGTGGTGGACAGATGATTCATCCCAATAACTATGGCGATGTGTGGCAGTTGGATTATAACAATGCCAATCTGGTGAATGCCATGAACGATTGCCTGAAATTCTGGATCGATGAGGCTGATATCGACGGTTATCGTTGTGACTATATCAGTAGTCAAAGGATTCCCGCCAGTTATTGGCAAACCACCATTCCCATGATCAAGTCGTATAAGCCGAACAAGACCGTCACCTTCTTGGGTGAGGCTGATATTGCAACAGATGCCACTCGTTTGAAAACTGTGGGTTTCGATTACGACTACGCATGGCAGTTCCAGTCCAGCCTGGCCAGTTATGGCACAGGTAACGCTTCTGCCCGTCTGAAAGCTTTCGTCAATACCCTCCTCGAAAGATCTTCCGGACTCTCCTTCGGTCGTATGCTCTATGTGACCAATCACGACCAAAACTATAATGAAAGCAAGAAGACGCTGACTCAGAAATATGGCGATAACCGCTATCCACTTACTGTTCTTGCCTATACCGTCTATGGCATGCCGTTAATCTATAATGGCCAGGAGACAGGTGGCAATCAGGCTCTTGACTATTTCAACGATACCAAAATCAATTGGGCTACGAAGGACGACAAGATGCTCAACACCCTGCGCACCCTTTTTGCTATGAAACACGACATCATGGCTCTCAACGATTCAAAGATCGCCGCCCAGAATCCTGCAGTCAACTGGAAAACGGTCACCAACAATTCGGCTGTGCTGGCCTATACTCGTACACTGGGCGATAGCGAAGTTCTTGTTATCCTTAACATGGCGACGTCGGCAGGCTCAGCCACCATTACAGGTCTTACCGCTGGTCAGTGGAGTCTTTGGCTCGATAGTGAGACCATAGCCCAAGGTACCAGTCGCAAGCAGGTGACGCTCAATGCTACCCACGTCTTTAGCCTCGATGCAAAAGGCTATCGTGTCTATGTACGCGGTAACTATGCCGAACAGGATATCACGCCCTATACGGCCGTCACCACCCCCCAAATGGTAAATCGTGTACGGCCTGATAATCGACTATATGACCTCAGTGGTCGTCCTGTTTGTGCGCCTTTACGTCCTGGTGTCTATATCCGTGATGGCAAGAAAATCATATATAATCATTAATTAAGGACAATTTATTACTTGTTATATCCGCTCTCGGGATTCTCGTACATGCTGATGGGAATGCGGAAACGCATCATTTCGTCGAGGTTGTGGACGGGATGCTCCACGTCCTGTGGGATAGGACGCTTGGAGAACGTCTGGAAGTAGAGCAGGCAAGCATCGCGCCACCACTCGCTGTCGCGGGCCTGGATGCGGAGCTTGCGCTGCATCTCCTCGAAACGCTGAGCATCGACGTAGGGCTGTATGGCATCCCAGATAGCGAGGAAACGACGGGCTTCGTGAACACCGTCATCATACTTGTGACAGAGCTCGTCCCAGAAGGTGCGGCCGCTCTTCATCTTATGATCCCAGGGTACATGATGGAACCAAGCCAGCAGGTTCTCGGGACAGGTGTTGATGTCGTTGTAGAGACGGCAAAGTTCGTCGGGATACTGCTTAACATTGGCTGAGCCAGTGAGGGTGCGGTCGAAGCCTAGTCCGATGCTGTCGGCCTTGTGGTAATAGGGCGGGGTCCAGTCAGCACGAACGCCGCGTGGCGCATACCAGGGCTCGGGGCCGTAGTGGTGGTTTCCGGCAAAGATATGATGAATGCCTAATGGCATCATATAACTGACGCAGGCCTCGCGAGATGCCAACATCATGTTGAGGAGTTGAGAATTAGCTACTGCGCTCCCTAAACTAAACGTCTGTCCCAGCTATTCCTCTGCGATTTGCTCTGATGTCAGCGAGGGGTTCCAAGCCAGACGTCCGAAGGCGTATCAGTTGGCCTGTGCGAAATGATGTCCGCACCAATTGGTATTGTCGCCGATGTTGGCAACGCCTGCCATTGCTTTCAGGCTGCCGGGCTTTACAAACGAGAAAAACTCCTGCCACATCGGGGCGAGGTAGACCAGATGGTTGGCGGCACCGAGATACTCTTGTGTAATCTGGAACTCGACCATCATCTGCGTCTTCTGCATGGCAGTGAACAGCGGGCTGTAAGGCTCGCGGGGCTGGAAATCGACGGGGCCGTTCTTGATCTGAATAATGACATTGTCGGCAAACTGGCCGTCGAGCGGCATAAACTCCAGATAAGCCTGATTGGCGCGGTCAGGGCTCTGGGGTGCATAGACGAAAGCACGCCACATCACAATACCCTTGTGTGGCTTTAGCGCATTGGCCAGCATGTTGGCACCGTCGGCATGTGTGCGTCCGAAGTCCTGAGGACCGGGTTCGCCCTCGGAATTAGCTTTCACGAGGAAGCCGCCGAAGTCGGGAATCAACTTGTAAATTTCGTTCACCTTCTCTTTCCACCAGCGGATGACGTCGGCATCAAGCGGGTCGGCAGTCTTCAGCCCACCCACCTTGATGGGCGAGGCGAAGTTGATGGAGAGATAGACGCGGATGCCGTAGGGGCGCAACTGGTCGGCGATGCTCTTGGCTTTCTGCAGACTTTCGGTCGACAGTGCCTCGGGTTTGGCATTCACATTGTTAAGCACGGTGCCATTGATGCCTACAGAAGCATTGGCGCGAGCATATATTTTCATGCGCTCCGGATCAGGATTCAGGAAGATGCTCTTGCCGGCAAAGCCGCGCTCCACTGTTCCGTTGGGGTTATCCCAGTGGTTCAGGATGCGCAGGTCGTAGGCAGGTTGTTCGCTGATGTCGAGATTGTCGCACGACTGGCCTGTCTGTTGCAGGCGCAGCAGATGGTAGGCGCCATAAAGCAGTCCGGCATCGTTGGCTGCGGAAATCACGGTCTTTCCCTTCTGACTCGTGATGGTATAGCTATCATTGGTCAGTCCCTTTTTTCGTTTCAGTAGCACGGGGCCGCCTTTCCAATAGGTTTGCAACTCGGTCATAGCCGTACCTTTTACGCCTGTGATTGTGGCGGGTTTACTGACGTTGTCGAAGCGGAGCCACAAACGGCTGCCGTCCTCGGCATAACTGCTGCTCCATCTCGTCAATAGCAGGAGAAACGCTGAGATAAAGATTTGCTTTTTCATATGATTAATGATGTATTATTTGACTACGATTTTCTTTCCGCTCTTGATATAAATACCGGGTTTCTGTGGCTGGGCGGATATTTGGCGGCCCTGTAGGTCGAAGACCTTAACGGGCATTTCGCTTTCTGACGTAATTGTGGAGATGCTTAGGGCATCGGATGCTATGGGAACGAATGCGGCCTGCGAGTTCAATGCGGCATAGACGTCGAAGACACCGAGCGTTGTGGGAGCATCAAGACGGCGGAAGCCCCATTGGCCGTTCTGATAATCGAGCAGGTAATCGCTGGTATAGAGCGGGATAGGGGTATAGGTGCCTCGGAACATGTCGGTCAGGGGAGAGGTGAAGTAGCCGACCTCGCCCTGTCCGGTGAAGACTACCTCGCCCTCTGCCTCTATGAGCACGGGGGTATGGGCGGGGATGGAACGCATCTGCGTCAGTGTGAGGTCATCGCCGATGGTATAAGCCTTTGCGCCCTCAGGTATGACGGCATTGAAGGGCAACATCAGCAACCGACAGCCGTTGACTGTTGTGGTGAGTGTGATCTTATCTGCCTGGAAGGAACGGACAGGACGGAAGGCACTGCCGTTGGTGGAGAGCTCCAGTTGACGGCACTGATCACCGACTATGAGATTGGCGCCGCCCACGTTGGTATCATCCGGCATCCATACCACGCGGTTGGTGCCTTGCAGCCACGGGAATGATGACGGGCAGCTGCTGCAGGCCGACATGTCGAGACTGGTGCAGAGAGCGTCGGTGGTGAATTCCTGTACATAGCTGTCGTCTTCTACATAGTCACCGCTTAGCGTTGCGGCGGTCATGCTCTTGGTCTTGGTGGTGCTCAGGAGTTCTCCTTTCTGGGTGTAGAAAGGGAGGTCGAGTGTCACAGGGGCTTCTTCGTCGGTAGCGTTGGCCACGACAGCTACAACGGTGTCGCCTGTCTGCGAGAGAAAGGCTGAACCTTCGAGGGGAGTCGCCCCGAAGTCGATGTCGATACGGGTCATGCCGGTGACGAATTTCGCGAAATGGGCCATGATATAGCCGCGCTTGGTGATGCTGCCGCTGCTGCCTGCTCCTGTTGTGCCGTCACCCAACAAGGCATAGTAGCGTTTGGCGGCATAGTGGACCCAGGCGTTGAAATCGCTCAGCATGCAGGTGTTGATGGCGCGGAAGAAGTCGAAGAAGTCCTTCGAGAAATCGTAGTTGCGCTTCTCGGCATCGGCTTTGTTCTCATTCCAGTTGATAAGGTATTCAGTCATACTGTGCATAGTCGGCCCAGTTCTCCTTCTTCAGGTAACCTAAGGTGCCGTCGCTGTTCATGGCATTGCTGGTGCCGTTGGTCTTCCACTCGGCGGGCTGTCCCCACGGCGAGGCGAAGACGATGAGGCCCATCTGCTTGGCATTCTTGGCGGTCTGCAGCGACAGGCTCCAGGCATTGCGGCCGATGGGGATGTAAAGACGCATGATGTTGCAGCCGATGGTGCTTTCCGGTCCCCACACCTTTTTGATTTCGGTCGTCGACATGTGGTTGTACTGGAACTGAGGCGAGCAGACGAATCCGCCGAAACCGGTGATGTGCTGATGTGTCTTTGTGGCATCGAAACGGACGGTGGGCTGCGCCACCAGATTTGTGAACGACAAGGCCATTACAAGGCCGAGGATGATTCTTGCTGGATGTTTCATTGTTGTCTGATTTTTACCGCAAAGATACGAAATTTTTTGCATTTCTCCAATGTTTCGTGGCCATTTGAAACAATTATCAAACAAAAAGAAACGTTGATTTGGTCGTTTGTTCACTTTTTCGTATCTTTGCACATAGAACTTAAAAACTATTTCCATTATGAAGAAGATCATCATGACACTGGCTATGTGCTGCGGTATGACCGTAGCAATGGGGCAAAACTATCAGGTTCCCGTATCTGAGCAGCATGAAAAGATGCAGACGGGCAGGTATGAACCTACATGGCAGTCGTTGGAGACACACCAGACGCCTGAATGGTTCCGCGATGCGAAGTTCGGCATCTGGGCTCATTGGGGGCCGCAGTGTGTGGAAGGCTCAGGCGACTGGATGGCACGTGGTATGTATATCGAGGGCAACGGCCAGTATAAGTACCATCTGGAGCACTACGGCCATCCGTCGGAATTCGGATTCAAGGATATCCTGCCGTTGTTCAAGGCTGAGAAGTGGGATCCGGAGGCATTGGTGGAGCGCTATAAGCGTTGCGGGGCGAAGTATTTCTTCGTGCTCGGCAACCATCACGACAACTACGATCTCTGGGATTCGCAGTACCAGCCCTGGAACTCGAAGAACATCGGCCCGAAGAAGGATATTCTGGACGGTTGGGCGAAGGCTGCCAAGAAGGCGGGACTGCCCCTGGGTATTTCGTTCCACGCTGACCATGCGTGGCTGTGGTATGAAACGGCGCAGCGTTACGACCAGAACGGAAAGATGGCGGGCGTGTATTATGATGGCAAACTGAAGAAGGAAGACGGAAAGGGCAAATGGTGGGAAGGCTACGACCCGCAGATGCTCTATCAGCAGGACCATCCGATGAGTGATCGTTCGTGGAGTAACAGCCAGATCCATCGGCAGTGGGGCTGGGAGAATGGGGCCTGTCCGCCGTCAGAGGCGTTTGTGACCAATTTCTATGACCGTACGCTCGATGCCATCAACCGCTACAATCCCGACCTGATCTATTTCGATGTGACCGTGCTGCCGTTCTATCCGCTGAGTGACTGCGGTCTGAAGATTGCTGCACATCTTTATAATAAGAATCCGCGTGGGGTGGTGTTCGGCAAGATCCTCTCAGACGACCAGAAGAAGGCGCTTACCTGGGATGTGGAGCGCGGTGCACCGAATGCCATTATGCCCGAGACTTGGCAGACGTGTAACTGTATCGGCGACTGGCACTATAACACAAGGACCTACGAGCGTGGCTATCGCACTGCCACAAATCTGGTAAAGCAGCTAGTGGACATTGTTTCGAAGAACGGCTGCCTGTTGCTGAATATCCCGTTAAGGGCTGACGGAACCTACGATGAGAAGGAGGCTCAGTTCTTGGATGAACTGGAAGCCTGGATGACGCAGAACGGCGAGAGCATTTTCGGCACCCGTCCCTGGGTGAAGTTCGGTGAGGGACCTGTGGCCGAGAAGAAGATTGAGATTAATGCACAGGGATTCAATGAAGGTCAGTACAACGGTATGGACTATCGTGACGTCCGCTTCAACCAGACGAAGAAATACCTGTATGCGACGGCGATGGGCTGGCCGCAGGATGGCAGGCTCGTGATCAGGTCGCTGGCCAAGGGGAATAAGGATTTCCGCAAAGGCATTTCGGCGGTATGGCTGCTGGGCTATGGCAAAATCAAAGCCCGTCAGACTTCCGACGGGCTTGTGCTGGATCTTCCTGCGCCTTGTAACAAGATAGCCCCTGTGCTGCGTATCGCACGATAAAGCGACGTGGGGCGGGGGCGACGGCTCTAGAGCGTGTCGCGTTCGTTCATCTTGTAGGCTTTGTTGTCTTCCTTCAGGTATATCTGGAGGTCGCTGAAGTAGCCGGTCTCCTGAATCTTCTGGAGGTTGGCCTGGGCGTCTTCTTCCAGCAGATACTCCTTGGCGCTGGCCAGGTGGTTGGTAAACTCGAGCTTCTTCTTCTCTGTGTCGAGAACTGAAATCCACTCATCCTTCAAACGGTCTCCGATAACAAATTTCTTACTCATAATGTATGTAATTAATAATTAATAATGCTAATGCATAATCTTTTTCGGTGCAAAGATACGGCGTTTTCCGGCAGGTTGTATAACTTTTACCCCAGAAAATCATGAAAACGTTTGCACGATTATGCGTTCTTGCGTCCCTTTGGTAGCAAGCGAGCAAAGCTCGAGCGATGCATTATTAATTATGCATTATTTCAGTCTTCGACAATCCTGATGCGTCCCTGCGGCTGGGCATAGGTCTTGCCGGTGCTGCCGCCGAGGACATTGCGCAGATAGTCGGCCAGGGCCTCGTAATAGCGCAGGCTGCTCTCCTGTAGCACCACGCACGTCTTGAAACAATCGAAGAAACCGCCCGCATCGTGGTTGTAGCTGGTCAATGCGACGCTATAGGAGCGCTGCATGTCGATGGGCTTATAGGTTCCGTCGGCTTGCAGGATCTCGATGTTGCTGACGGTATGGCTCTTGCTGTGGATGGTGAAACGCAGTCCGGAGACCTGCGGGAAGTTGCCGTCGAGCACGGGCACGAGGGCCGTGCAGCGGATGAGCATCTGTTGGAGCTGCTGGGCAGTGACCATAATGCGGCGCAGGGTGTTGTCGTAAGGCAGCATACCGATAATGTCGCCGTAAGTGATTTCGCCGGCATTGATGTCGTTGCGGATGCCTCCGCCGTTCTCCAGTCCGATGTCGGCCTTCATGGCATAACGGTAGGCATCGGCCACCAGGTCGCCGGCATTGGTCTCCTGACCGCGCACGATCCACTGGTCGTTGTCGTCGCTCACCACAAGGGTGTAGTCGCTGTGGGCTACCACCTCTGAGGTAACGGCCTTCACTTTCTGGTGGATGCTGTCGATGGCAGCGGCGACGGCTGTGTTCTCATAGGGGATGTCGTTGCTCTTAATGAGCTGGGTGATGAAGCGGCCGTCGGGGGTGATAAGCAATTTGCCCACATTGGCGAACTGCGTACCTGTCTGAGTGACGGTGATCTCACGGCCGTCGAGATTCCTGACCTTCACTCCTTCGAAGATCTCATGGGAATGGCCGTCGAGCACCACGTCGATGCCGCGGGTGTTATTGACAAGACGGTGGGAACTGAATCCCATCGACTGCGGGGTCTCACCCACATGTGAGAGCAAGACAACATAGTCGGCACCCTCCTTACGGGCATTGTCGACAGCCTGCTGGATGAGCTGATAGAAGGTTTTCGGCTTCAGGTCGTAGAGCAGGATGCCGTTGGTATCGTAGAAGGAGTAGCCCTCAAGGATCATCGTCTCTGGGGTGCAGGCACCGACATAGGCCACCTTCTTATTGCCGTACTGATGGATGACGTAGGGGGCATATACGGGCAGCGGCTCGCCGGCTTCATAGAAATTGGCGCAGGTCACAGGTGTGCCGACCTGCTCTAGCAACTGCTTCAGGCGGGGCACACCGTAGTCAAACTCATGGTTGCCTAAGGTGAGGGCGTGGTAGTCCATCAGCCGCATGATATCGGCGATGTACTGGCCTTTGGAGATGGCACCCGTGGTGTTGCCCTGCAGGAAGTCGCCGCAACAGACGGCTGCGGCATAGGCCGTGTCGGAACGGTTGATGGCATCGCGGAGGCCTGCCATCTTCTTATAACCGTCGATACCACAATGTACGTCGTTCTCGTAAAGGATCACGATACTCTTCTGGCAACTAGCTGCCTGGAAGCCCATCATCAGGGCTATCACACTAATGCATAATTTATAATTCATAATGCATAATTGTTTTATTTGTTTGTGATGCAAAGATACACAATTTTTCAAAAACAAAAAACAATGAAACAAAAAAAAGTGGGAAACTGACACTTTTTTCGTACCTTTGCAGCCAGATTTTGACCATAGATTCGATGAAACGACTATTTATCATTCTGATGACCATGATGCTGACGACCTTGGGCAGAAGCCAAGGCGTAAAGCCATTGCCGTCGCTCCATGTGGAAGGCAGGTGGCTGGTGGATACACACGGCAATCATGTAGTGTTGCACGGTGTGATGGACACACCGAACATGTATTTCAACGGCTGGCGATGGGGAAGTCCCTGGGACGGTTCCAATACCGGCTACAACACAACGGGTGCTACGAAATGCAAGAACTACTTCGAAAAGCTCTTTGCAGGTATGGAAGAGTCGAAATGCACCGTATTCCGTCTGCATATGGATCCTGCCTGGACCAATGACCCGTCGGACAGCTATAAATATGCAGGTTCGGAAGGTCAGGCTTCAGATGCCTCGGGTGAGGCTGATATCAAGAAGTTTAATCCCAACAGACTGAAGACCTATCTGAAATCGGTCTATTTCCCATTGGCCCAGAAAGCCATGAACCACGGTATGTATGTGGTAATCCGTCCGCCAGGCGTCTGTCCGCATAATATCCAGGTGGGTGACTACTACAACCAGTATCTGATGACGGTGTGGGATATCTTCTCGCAGAACGACTCCATCCGCAAATATGCCGGACAGATCAGCATCGAGCTGGCCAATGAACCCGTCAACCTGAGGAATGCCGATGGTCAGGACGATGCGAAGGCACTGCACGATTTCTTCCAACCCATCGTCGACAAGATCCGTGCCAACGGTTTTACGGGCATTATCTGGGTGCCGGGAACAGGCTATCAGTCGAACTACCGCAGTTATGCCTCCTGGCCCATCGAAGGCTACAACATCGGCTATGCCGTTCACGACTATCCCGGCTGGTATAACAGCAGCGACGACAATCCCGGCATCACCAACAAACGTAACAGTTTCCATGATGCCGTGCCCGTGGTTGATACCAATCCGATCCTTATCTCCGAGGTGGACTGGAGTCCGATCAAGGAACCGAAGGAGGTGGACCATTATAACGAGATGGGTCAGCCTACGTATAAGAACCTGGGTACCTGGGCCACAGCCTCAACCTCGAAGTGGGGCAAGGCCTATAAGGCGATGCTCGACTATTTCGGCAATATCTCGATGACGCTGACATCGACCGGGGATTATTTTGATATCGACACCCTTCTCAATAAGAAAAAGGTGGTGGCCTCGTTTGACGGGAATCCTGAGGCCTGCGCCAAGGCCTGTATGGACTGGTATGCTGACTTTTACACGAAAGACTGGGCTCATGCCGACTTCAAGAACTTCGTGGTGAGCGATCTGGGTAACGGAACCTACAGGAACCCTATCATCGCCGCAGATTTCCCGGATCCCGATGTGATCCGCGTGGACGACACTTATTATATGGTCAGCTCCACGACGAACTGTTATCCCGAAGCCACCGTTGTGAAGTCGCATGACTTGGTGAACTGGGAGTATTGCGACGGGAGAGAGAGTCGGAAGATAGTGGAGAATGTTGCTGGTGAACAGTCGGATGCCACGCATCAGAAGGCGCTCTTCGATACCCCGGACGGTGAATGGTGGACTATCATACAGGAAGACCACGGCGTTCTGGGCCGTATGCCCAGTCTGCAGCCAGTGAAATGGGTGGACGGTTCTCCTGTGGTGGGCAACAACGGTGAGCCGTATGCCATCTACTCCAAACCCAATGTGGGTAGCAGCTATCCCCGTAACCCCCTGCCCACGAACGATAACTTCCGTAGCTATCCTCTGGGTATGCAGTGGCAGTGGAACCACAATCCTGATGACGGCGCCTGGACACTCTTTGAGCGTCCGGGATGGCTGCGCATGAAAACAGGAACAACCGTAGAGCATCTGACACAGGAATGTAACATCCTTACCCAGCGTATCTTTGCCTATACGGATAAGGCTTCTTTGGGTACGGTATGCATCGATGCTTCACATCTGCAAGAGGGTGACCGGGCGGGCATCTGCATCCTGCAAGAGCCATACGCCATGATTGCCGTAGAGGTCAAAGACGGGCAGCACCGCATTGTTTGCGGTGAACAGGCAAAGACCGTCGGGATGACGGATGTGGTCTATTTGCGTGCATCGGTGAACTGTGCCGACGGCAAGACACAATTCTGTTATTCGCTCGATAACAAGACCTTTACTCCGTTGGGAGAGCAGACTCTGCCAGACTCCAACCTCACGACAGCAGGTGCACGGTTCGGCCTGTTCTGCTATGCCACAAAGGAGCATGAGGAACGTGGATATGCCGACTTCGACTGGTTCTCGACAGAGGACAGCTACGATGAGGCCAGCTATTATCCGGCAGACTTCACAGGCTATAGCGAGGACATGCTCACCGCTGAGAAGATAGAATTGTCAGTTACGCAACCGGAGGTGATGATAGGCAACAGCATTATCCTGCAGATGACGGCTACCTTCCGCGACGGACACACAGAGAATGTGGCTTCGCAGACGCTTTATGAAATGGTTGATAACGACTGTATCATGATACAGAACGGACGTCTGTATGGCCTGAAAGAAGGTGAGGCACAGGTAAAGGCTGTCTATACCGATCCGATGGGGCATGAACTGGAGGCACAGTTCAACGTACGTTCAACATTCTTCCCGTTCGGTGCCCAACACATCAAGACCGACTTCTTCGGAAACGGCACTTATACCGAAAAGACGCATACGTTCCGTCCCGGGCAGTGGGGACAGATGGGATGGGAATATCCCAGCGGAATCGATATGTCGGACTATAAGTATCTCGTGATTAAGCTGTCTGCCACCAGTAGCAGTTCACATCTGAATATCTTCACTGAAAACAGCATCTGGTCACCATGTTATTCCACAGCCGACTTTGGTACGAAGACACAGATTGTGGTGAACCTGCAGACAGCGAAGTACACCAGCGACGGCAACAAGAAAGGCCAGCAACTCGACACGAAGAATATCCGTATCGTGGCATTCTGGGGCAATGGCAGTCAGGATATCAAGGTGAAGGATATGTATCTGACCAACAATGCTGACTATTCGCCCAACGGCATTGATGCGGTGCGTCTCATGCCGGTTGGCGGCGATGGCAGGGTGTATGACCTTCAGGGACGTCGTGTGAATAGCGGCGCATTGGAGAAGGGTGTCTATATCAAGGACGGTAAGAAGATAATGATAATGCATAATTAATAATGCATAATGCATAATATGGAAACCAAAATGAGAAAATTACTGATTGTTTTAACGGCATTGCTGACAACGGCTGTTGGCCGTGCCCAGAATGTGAAGGTGGAGTTTATCACACCGAGTATCGTACACATCGTGAAAGGTCAGCCCACGAAGACATTGGTCATCACGGCTCAGCCCGGAAATGTTCAATGTTCAATGACTGATGGTCAATGGAAAAGCAGCGAACTGACTGTGAAACAGGACGCCAAAGGAAACCTGACCTTCCTGACCGCCAAAGGCAAGTTGCTGCTGAAGGAGAAGAGTTGTGATGTGTCGGAAGCCCGTCAGACCTTCACGCTCGACAAAGATGAGGCTGTCTACGGTCTGGGCACTATCCAGAACGGTAAGATGAACCGTCGAGGCGAGAAGAAACGCATGGAACAGTCGAACCTGGAGGACTTCCAGAACGTGCTGCAGAGCATCAAGGGCTGGGGACTCTATTGGGAGAACTATTCGCCGACACTCTTTGAGGACAATGCCGAGGGCATGACCTTCGATGCGGAAGTGGGAGAGGGCGTGGACTATTACTTCATGTATGGCGGTTCTGCTGACGGTGTGATTGCACAGATGCGCTATCTTACGGGCGATGTACCAATGTTCCCGCTCTGGACCTACGGCTACTGGCAGTCGAAGGAACGTTATAAGACTGCTCGCGAAACAGAGGGTATCGTCGACCAGTATCGCAAGCTGAACGTGCCCCTCGACGGTATCATCCAGGATTGGCAGTATTGGGGTTCTAACTATCTGTGGAACGCGATGGACTTCCTGGCAGAGGACTTCTCGAACGGCAAGCAGATGATTGAGAATGTCCACAAGAAAAACGCTCATTTTATGATTTCCATCTGGGCCAGTTTCGGACCGATGACCAAGCAGTTCCGTGAGCTGGAGGCAAAGGGGCTGTTGATGCCTTTCGAGACCTGGCCGCAGAGCGGTATCTCGCATGTCTGGCCTCCGATGCGCGACTATCCCTCTGGCGTGAAGGTTTATGATGCCTTCAGTCCTGACGCCCGCGCTATCTATTGGAAATACCTGAAGACGCTTTATGACTACGGCTGCGATGCCTGGTGGATGGACTCTACCGATCCCGACTTCTTCGATCCCAAAGAGAGCGACTATGCCCACAAGGTGTATGGCGGTACATGGCGCTCGCAGCGCAATGCCTTCCCGTTGGAGACCGTGCGTGGCATCTATCAGGCTCAGCGCAAGGACGACCGGGGCAAGCGTATCTTCATCATGACGCGTTCATCGTTTGCCGGACAGCAGCACTACGGCTCGAATATGTGGAGCGGCGATGTGAACTCCTCATGGGATATGCTGCGCAAGCAGGTGCCCGCAGGACTGAGCTTCTCGCTGACGGGTAATCCAAACTTCAATACCGACATCGGCGGTTTCTTCTGCAACTCGTATAACACGCGTGGCAGCGGCTCGGCTCCCAGGAATCCGCAGTTCCAGGAGTTGTATGTGCGTTGGATGCAGTACGGCCTGTTCTGTCCCGTCTTCCGCAGTCACGGTGCCGATGCGCCCCGTGAGATCTGGCAGTTCGGCGAGAAAGGACAGCCTGTCTACGATATCATCGAAAAGACCATCCGCCTGCGTTATCGCCTCATACCTTATTTATATAGTACGGCCTGGCAGGTGACATCTGCCAACGACAGCTACATGCGTCCGTTGTTTGCCGATTTCGCTCAGGACAGGAAGGTGTGGGATATGACCGATGAGTTTATGTTCGGCCACAGTATCCTGGCCTGTCCGATTGTCAATCCGCAGTATACCGAGGAGAAGGTGATCCGTACGAATGCTATGACAGGATGGGATAGGAATAAGGAGTCTGGAGACAGGAGTCAGGAGTCAGTAGTTAATTGGCTGGAAACGAAGAGTGCTGTGAAGTATCTGCCGAAGGGAGCTCTATGGTATGACTTCTGGACGAACAAATCCTTTAAGGGCGGACAGAATGTGACGCTGGAGACCACCCTCGACCGTGTCCCGATGTTCGTACGTGCGGGCAGCATCCTCCCCCTCGGTCCCGAGATGCAGTATGTAGGCGAGAAGGCCTGGGACAATCTCGAGATCCGCGTCTATCCCGGTGCCAATGGCTCGTTCGTGCTCTATGAGGATGAGGGCGACAACTATAACTATGAGAAAGGTGTGTACAGCACGATCACTTTCAGTTGGAATGACAAGGCTCGAAAGCTCACCATCGGGGCCCGGAAAGGCGAATTCCCAGGCATGCTGATGTCGCGTCAGTTTACCATTGTTTTGCCTGACGGTCGCCAGCAACAGGTCAGCTACGATGGTACAGAATGTGTTATTTCGCTCTTGTAACAAGGGCGTGTTACATTTCCAAAGATATATGTTACAAAAGAAGAGTCCGATGTGGCTCTTCTTTTGTAATTTTGCACCATTCTTGCATTGCAAGCGTACTAAAGAAACGATTTGCTAATAGACTATTCATTAATATTCAGGAAAATGAAGAAGAAAATCTTATTGTTAATGGCCCTGGCTGGCTGTATGTCAGTCCAGGCGCAAGGTCTGAAGGATGTCTATAAGGACTACTTCATGATTGGTGTCGCTGTAAACCAGCGCAATGTGACTAATGCTGAGCAGGCAGCTCTCGTTAAGAAGGAGTTCAACAGCATGACTGCTGAGAACGACATGAAGCCCGAGCCCACTGAGCCCCGTGAGGGCGAGTTCAATTGGGAGAATGCCGACCGTATCGCTAACTTTGCCCGTGCCAATGGTATCAAGCTGCGCGGACACTGTTTGATGTGGCACTCTCAGATCGGCCGTTGGATGACTGCCGAGGGTACGACCAAGGAGCAGTTCTATGCGCGCATGAAGAACCATATCCAGGCTATCGTCTCCCGTTACAAGGACGTGATCTATGCATGGGATGTGGTGAACGAGGCTATGAGCGACGATGCCAACGCCACTGACCCCTATCGTCAGAGCGCGATGTACAAGCTTTGTGGCGACGAGTTCATTGAGAAGGCTTTCCAGTATGCCCATGAGGCTGACCCAAAGGCCCTGTTGTTCTACAACGACTACAGCACCGTAGATCCTCACAAGCGTGACCGTATCTACAACATGGTGAAGAAGATGAAGGCCAAGGGTATACCCATTGACGGTATCGGTATGCAGGCTCATTACAATATCTATTATCCCTCTGAGGCTCGTCTCGACTCAGCCATTACGCTGTTCAAGACCGTTGTAAAGCACATCCATATCACTGAGTTCGACATCCGTGTGAACGAGGAGATGGGTGGTGGCCTGTCGTTCAGCCGTGAGGGTGCTACCGTTACTGACTCCGTGAAGCAGCATCTTGCTGACCAGTATGCCCGTTGCTTCCGCGTGTTCCGTAAGCATAAGGACGTCATCGACTGTGTGACCTTCTGGAACCTTGGTGACCGCGATTCTTGGCTCGGTGCCCGCAACTATCCGCTGCCTTGGGACGAGAACTATCAGCCTAAGCTGGCTTACGAGTATATCCGCGACATGAAAGCGCCTAAGTGGGATATGCCTAAGCGCCCGGCACGTCGGCCGCGTCCACAGGGTGGCTTCGGACAGGGTGGACAATTCCCCGGTGGTTTCGGTCAGGGCGGTCCTGGTCAGGGACAGCGTCGTCGTGGTCAGGGAGGCCCTGGTGGCTTCGGTGGCTTCGGCCAGCAGCGCGCTCAGTTTGACGCCAGCCGTGCTTTCCCCCAGCAGGAGGGTATCAAGGAGGACTTCGTTCCTTCTGAGCTGAACCAGCCCGGACAGCAGTATCCGCAGGTGAACTCTCAGGGTTATGCCCGCTTCCGTATTGAGGCTCCCGATGCACAGGCTGTGAATGTAGGCCTTGGTCTTGGTGGCCAGGGTGGAACTCAGTTGAAGAAGACCTACGACGGTTCATGGGTAGGCACCACAGCCGGACCGATGGACGAAGGTTTCCACTACTATCACATTACCGTTGACGGTGGAACATTCAACGATCCTGGTACTGGTAACTACTATGGTTCTACCCGTTGGGAGAGCGGTATCGAGATTCCTGCTAAGGATAAGGACTTCTACGCTATGAAGAATGTACCTCATGGTAAGGTTTCACAGATCCTTTTCTGGAGTGAGAGCACCAAGCAGTGCCGTCGTGCATTCGTTTACACGCCGCCGACATACGACAAGGATGCCAAGACCAGCTATCCCGTGCTCTATCTGCAGCATGGCTGGGGTGAGGACGAGACCGCCTGGATGACTCAGGGTCACGCCAACCTCATCATGGACAACCTGATTGCTGAGGGTAAGATCAAGCCCTTCATCGTGGTTTGTACCTACGGTATGACGAACGAGATGGGCTTTGGTGGTGGCGGTCGTGGTGCTGCTGCCCAGAACTTCGAGAAGGTGCTCTGCGATGAGCTTATCCCATACGTCGATGCCAACTTCCGCACCATCGCCAAGAAGGAGAGCCGTGCTATGGCTGGTCTGTCGATGGGTGGTATGGAAACTCATTCCATTACCCTGGCTCGTCCTGAACTGTTCAACTATTACGGCTTGCTCAGCGGTGGCGTCTATACTCCCGAGGAGATTAAGGACAAGAATCAGGTGAAGTACATCTTCCTGAGTTGCGGTTCTAAGGAAGGTCCCGACCGCATCAAGTCGGCTGTGGATACGCTGAAGGCTGCTGGCTTCAACGCCGAGAGTCACATCTCTGAGGGTACCGCCCACGAGTTCCTGACCTGGCGTCGCGCCCTCCGTCAGATGGCACTGAGCCTGTTCAAGTAAAAATTGAAGGATTGAAAAATTGTAGAATTGAAATAATCATAGCATTAAAATGATGAAGAAATTATTTATCGGACTGATCCTGACTATGGTGGGTAGCACGTCCGTATTTGCACAGTTTCGTCAGGTTGACCCCAGAGAGAATGTCGGCCTGAAGGATGCCTACAAGGGTTATTTTACCATTGGTGTAGCGCTGAACCAGCGCAATGTAACTGACGATGCGCAGAAGGCTCTCGTCATCAAGCAGTTCAATAGTGTGACTGCCGAGAACGACTGGAAGCCCGGTGAGATTCATCCGAAGGAGGGCGTGTGGAATTTTGAGAAGGCTGATAAGATTGCTGACTTCTGCCGTCAAAACGGTATCAAGATGCGTGGTCATTGCCTGTGCTGGCATTCACAGTTTGCCGACTGGATGTTTACCGACAAGAATGGCAAGCCTGTCAAGAAAGAGGTGTTCTATCAGCGTCTGCGCGAGCACATCCATACGGTGGTGAACCGTTATAAGGATGTGGTCTATGCCTGGGACGTGGTGAATGAGGCCATGGCTGATGACAACCAGTTTGGTCCCCGCTTCGGATTCGGACGCCCAGGTCAGGAGCCGAGTCCGTATCGTCAGAGCCGTCATTTCCAGCTTTGCGGCGACGAGTTCATTGCCAAGGCATTCCAGTTTGCCCGTGAGGCTGACCCCAATACGCTGTTGTTCTACAACGACTACAGCTGCGTAGACGAGGGTAAGCGTGAGCGTATTTATAATATGGTGAAGAAGATGAAGGACGCTGGTGTACCCATCGACGGTATTGGTATGCAGGGTCACTACAACATCTACTTCCCCAGCGAGGAGCAGCTTGAGAAGGCCATTGTCCGTTTCAAGGAGATTGTGAAGCATATCAATATCACCGAGCTCGACCTGCGTATGAACAATGAGAGCGGTGGTCAGCTGATGTTCTCACGTGGTGAGGCGAAGCCCATGCCTGCTTACATGTCAACCCTGCAGACCGACCAGTACGCTCGTCTGTTCAAGGTGTTCCGTAAGCACGCTGACGTCATCGACAACGTGACTTTCTGGAATCTGGGCGACAAGGATTCCTGGCTCGGCGTGAACAACCACCCGCTGCCCTTCGACGAGAATTACCGCCCGAAGGCTTGCTTCCGTGCCATCCGCGACTTCGATCCCGCCCTCGACAAGCGCGTGCCGAAGGAGGACTTCGTCATCAACGAGTGGAATCAGCCTGGTCAGGAGTGGCCGAAGGTGAACAGTGAGGGTTATGCCCGTTTCCAGATCGAGGCCCCCGATGCCAAGTCGGTGATTGTCAGTCTCGGTCTCGGTGGTCGTGGCGGTACGGTGCTGAAGAAGGATGACAACGGCATTTGGACAGGAACTACCGAGGGTCCGATGGATCCCGGCTTCCACTACTATCATCTGACCATCGACGGCGCAACTGTCAATGACCCGGGTACAGGCAACTACTTCGGTTCTTGCCGTTGGGAGAGTGGTATCGAGATTCCTGCTCCCGATAAGAACTTCTATGCTGAGCGCACCGATATTCCTCATGGCAGCATGCAGACGGTGAAGTTCTACTCACCCAGTCTGGGTAAGATGCAGGAGGCTACGGTTTATCTGCCCTATGGCTATGGCAAACTCGTCGATAAGAAGGGAAATCCTGTGAAGGAAGGTGCCAAGGGTATTCAGGAGCGTTATCCTGTGCTCTATTTGCAGCATGGCTGGGGTGAGAATGAGACCAGCTGGCCCATTCAGGGTAAGGCAGGTCTGATTATGGACAACCTGATTGCCGACGGTAAGATTAAACCCTTCATCATTGTGATGGCCTACGGTCTGACCAACGACTTCAAGTTCGGAACAATCGGTCAGTTCACGGCTGAAGAATTTGAGAAGGTGCTCATCGATGAACTTATTCCCTATATAGATAAGAACTACCTGACCAAGTCCGACAAGTGGAACCGCGCTATGGCAGGTCTGTCAATGGGTGGTATGACCACCAAACTCATCACCCTGCGTCGTCCAGAGGTGTTCGGCTACTGGGGCTTGCTCTCTGGCGGTCAGTATGCGCCTGATGAAATCAAGGATCCTACGGCTGTGAAATATATCTTCGAGGGATGCGGCTCTAAGGAGAATCCTGATGGCATCAACAAGAGTGTTGCTGATTTGAAGGCTGCCGGATTCAATGCCGAAGGCCTGATCTCCGAGGGTACTGCTCATGAGTTCCTCACATGGCGTCGCTGCCTCCGTCAGATGGCGCTGAGCCTGTTCAAGTAATTGATTTGCGAATTATAGAAAAGAGGGTGTGTCACGATTTGACACACCCTCTTTTTTATGATGGAATCTCGTCTGTTACTTGCCTGTTCTCACTGAATTGAGGAAGTTCACCATCTTCTGGAGGTTCTCCTCAGAATACATGCCCATGCCGTGACCGCCCTCGGGAACGAAGGTTGCCTCGGTCTTCACACCGGCCTCAACCAGTTTCTCATAGAACATCTTACCCTGACAGCAGGGAACCACATTGTCCTTCTCACCATGGAAGATAATGATGGGCGGATTCTTCTTGCTGACATAGTAGGTGGCACTCAGACTGCGATACTTGTCCGGCTCCTTGTCGAGCTTAGAATCGAGCAGTACATCCTCAGGACTGTTAGCACCCATACTCATACCAGGGCCGCAGTCCATCTTCGTGAGATCCACAGGTCCAGACCAGTCGCAGGCGGCATTCACAGCGCTGCTCTCCTTCGTATAGTTACCGAGTGTACCTTCGAGGTCGATGTCGTAAGTACCCACCTTTGTCTGCTTGATGCCACTGGTGGTAGCAGCTGTAGAAGCGAGGTGACCACCTGAAGAGAAGCCGCTGGTAGCCACAAACGAGGGATCGAACTTATACTTCTTCGCCTCACCACGCACGAAACGGATGACGGCACGGATGTCATGGATCTGAGCCGGCCACTTGGCATCGCCGCTACTGCGATGGTTCGGACAAACCACGGCGTAACCGGCATCGAGCAGGGCCTTCACGATGGTACCGAGGTCGGCAGCACCCTTACTGTTGTTGCTGAACCACGCAGAGCCGTAGATGTGAATCACCACGGGATAGCTGGCAGCCTCCTTCTTAGGCAGATAGATGTCGCAGGTATGGAATGCCTGGTCGTCGCCTGCATAGTTCACATCCTTCCATTCCTGGGAGGTTTCGAGTTTCACCTGTGGTCTCTGGAAACCGCCAAAGCCTCCGAAACCACCCTGAGGCTGTGCAGAAGCAAAAGCTGCAAAGCCCATCAGAATTACTGATAATAAAGTTTTCTTCATAAGTTTTTGATATTAGAAAATGTTGATATAAAAATAAGTTGATTATTTGAATGTCCACCAGTCGAGACGCACGTCACCCGAAGCCTTGCTGAAGCAGAGGTAGAGGTCGTGAACGCCTGTAGCACCCTTCACCTTCGCAGAGAACGAGCGGTATTTCTCAACAGAGCCCGTAGACTTGACATCGACGGTACCGATGGCGTCGCCACTCTTGCTGTCGAGGCGCAGGGTAATGGTGCATCCTGCCTGAGCTGCAGCTGCAGCTACGATAGCGAACTGCTTGGCGCCCTTGCTACCGAAATCCACACCGCGCAGACGGATGTACTCGTCGTTGTTGATATCAAAGATATACATATTCTTCTTGCCCGTAGATTCCGGCATATCCTTCACCACACCAGTATTCTCGATGCCCATCTTGGCACTCTTCAGCCCGAAGCCCCAAGCCATGGTCTCAGCCTCCACACGCTTATAAGGATTCAGCCAGTGCAGCTGCTTCATGGGCGCGAGATCCAGCCAGTAAGGGGAGGTCTGAATCGTACCGTCGGCATTATAGGTGATCTCCGTGCCGTTGACGCTGCGACGCTCATGGTGCTGAAAGGTCTCCAGATGCATCAGGTCGTAGTCCTGTCCGAAGAGATATGAATGTCCCTTGAAGTCGGCAATACCAGGGTGATTGCCACGATCGCGCTGGGTGGGCGCCATCAGGTAGTTCTGCTCCTTCCAAGGTCCAAGAGGTGAATTGCTCATGGCATAGCCCAGGCCCTCAGGACAGCAGGTGGATGCGAAGCCCATGTAGTAATGGCCGTTGCGCTTGTAGAACCACGGGCCTTCCTGATAGTGCTGGATGGCCCAGGTGGCCTTCTCTCTGCCCGGCACCCTGAGGTTGATCTTGGCACCCTCCTCCTTCACAGGACGCATCACACCATCCTTGGGATTGAGCACGTAGATATCGCCTTTAGTGGATATCATGTCGTCGTTGAGTTTGACACAATAGGTCTGCGGATTGCCCCAGAACATCCAGGCCTGTCCGTCGTCATCGATAAAGACAGAGGGGTCGATATCGTCCCAGTGCTCCTTCTGCCACACCAGCGGCTGACCAAGGGGATCCTTGAAGGGGCCGTAAGGCGAATCAGCCACCAGCACACCGATGCCATGACCGTGCAGCGGGGCATAGAGGTAATACTTGCCGTTGCGCTCGACGGTCTGGATGGCCCAGGCACCATTTTCACGACTGCGCCAGGAGAACTCCTTGAGCGAGGCACACGCCCCGTGCTCCGTCCAGTTCACCATGTCGGTGGTCGACCACAGAAGCCAGTCGTACATGAAGAAACCGGCAGAACTCTTCTCGTTCGGATCGGGGATGTCCTCAGGCGAGGCATCGTGCGACGTATATAAGAATAAGGTGTCGCCCACGACCATCGGTGAGGGGTCGGCTGTATATTTCGTCTGGAAGAGCGGCATATTCACCTGCTCCAGTCCACGCATCTCCCACCAGTCGAAGTTGAAGAGCTTCGGACCCTTGCGGCCTGTGAACACGAAATAGAGGTCGGCTGTCTCTGGCAGCGCAATGCCGGAAAGGGTGCGGGTAGGCGCATCAATGTCCTTCAGGGTGGAGTAGTCCAGGTCGAGGGTAATAGTCTGCCACTTCTCCCAACCACCGGTACCAGGCACATTGACCTTACCAAGACATCTTCCGCGGACACTGTCGAGACGTATCTCAATCTGTCCGCCACGCAGACCGCTGGCCACGCGAGCCTTAAACACACGCGGGTATTTATTATCGAATGCCACATTCTGCAGTTTGATATAGTCGCCATTGTGGATATCGGTCACATAGACACCAACCTCGTCGTTCTGTTCGGTCTTGATGCCCTTTGAGAAAGCCATCGTCTCGGCCTCCACCTTGCGATAGGGATCAAACTTACCCACGGGCTGCACACCCTCGTCGGTAGGCATAATCGTGGGGAAGGAGCCATCGGCATTGTATTTGAACTCCTCGACTGCCACACTACGCCCGAAACCTCCGCCATTGGGCAGTTTGCCCGTATGGTAGAAGAAATAGCTATGGCCCTTGTAATCAGCCACACCGCAGTGGTTAGTGAATGACTTGGTATCGCAGAGCGGCATGATCGGGCCTGCATAGGTCCAAGGTCCTAAGGGAGAAGGAGCCGTGCTGTAAGAAATATGCTCAGGCACACCACCGGCTGCATACAACAGCTGATAGGCTTTTGCGGGATCCACCTTGTATTTCGAGGCATCGACCTTGCGGAGCCAAGGGCCTTCGGTATAGTTATCCTTATATTTCTTGTCCTTCTCACGCTTGTCCATCGAAGGTGCACCGAAGCCCTCCTCCGTCATGTCGATCATACCGAGCTCGCCAGAATAGGAAACCATATCTTTATTGAGCTTCAGATAATAGATGCGAGGGTTGCCCCACATGAGCCAGGCCTGACCGTCATCGTCGATCATCACTGTAGGATCGATATGGTCCCAGGAGCCGTTCTCGAACAGTGGTTTGCCTATGGCATCGCGGAAAGGTCCCGTGGGTGAATCAGAGACAGCCACACCGATGGCCATACCTCTGGAGAGTCGGGAGTGGGCGCAGATATACCAATAGAACTTGCCGTTGCGCTCGATGGTCTGCGAAGCCCATGCGCGGTCGTCGGCCCAGGAGAAACTTTCCAAAGCCAAGGGCGAACCATGATCCTGCCAGTTCACCATGTCCTGTGAGGAATAGACACGCCACTCCTGCATCCAGAAAAAATCGGCACCGTCCTCATCATGGCCGGTATATACGTACATGGTCCCGTTGTGCACCATCGGAGCGGGGTCACTTGTAAACCAGGTCTGAACAAACGGATTCTGAGCCTGAAGAGGCAGGGCTGCCATAACGGCTAAGCTAAGGAATGCTTTCTTTAGTTTCATTGTTTCTTAATTATTTGTAATGTGGTTGCAAAATTACAAAAGAATCTGAAATCTTAGTTATGCTTTTTGTTTCTTTATCTTTTTTTATTGTATCATTGTTACAATTATTGGAGTATTTTTATTAACTTTGCGCCAAAATTACTTAACTTCAATACAAAAAGCAATGAAAAAACGAATGACAATCTGCGCTGCCTTGCTGGTAGCCACGCTGGGTATCTACGCCCAGAAATCGATGACCGCTCCCAAAGGAGGGAAGGCCATCAGCGACGAATTAATCGGTATCTTCTTCGAGGATATCAGTTCCAGTGCCGACGGTGGACTCTATGCTGAACTGATTCAGAACGGCTCGTTCGAGTACAACCCCTCTGAGCGTGACGGCTGGGGACCTGCCACTGCCTGGAGGGTGATACGTCCCGGACACTCGCTTGGACGTCTGGACATCCGCATGACCGATGGTCTCAATGCCAACAATCCCACCTACATGCGTCTGCACACAGAGCGTGCCAAGGAGTATTATGACTACAGAGGCTGGACAGGCTATGGTATTCAAAACGATGGTTTCGACGGCATCAGCGTGAAGGCTGGCGAGAAATACGACTTCTCCGTCTTCCTGCGCAACATCGGTGCTGCCAAGAAGGTGCGTGTGGCCTTGATAGCACAGCCACAGGGCCGCGGTGGCTTTGGTTTCGGCCCAAGAGATCCCAAACTCCTGGCAGAGGCTAAGTTTGACGTTAGCAATACCTCATGGCAGAAGTTCAATGCTGTATTGACACCCGACAGTACCTGTCAGAATGCTGCGCTCCAGATTCTCGTGCTCACCCCTGGTGACCTCGATGTCGACATGGTGTCGCTCATGCCTCAGGACACTTACAAGGGTCATGGTCTGCGTAAAGACCTGGCTCAGGCACTGGCCGATCTGCAGCCGAAGTTCATGCGCTTCCCTGGCGGTTGCGTGGTACACGGTGGCGGTGACGGATTCTGGGACACCTACCGTTGGAAGACCACCATCGGTCCGAAGGAGCAGCGCAAGGGCCTGAAGAATACCTGGGGGTACCACCAGAGCATGGGATTGGGCTTCTTCGAGTATTTCCAGTTCTGCGAGGACACAGGTATGGAGCCGCTGCCGATTCTGCCTTGTGGCGTATCGTGCCAGGGTGCCAATGGTGGCTGGAGCATGCGTGACCAGGCACAGGACGTAGTACCCATGAGCGAGATGGACGAGTGGGTAGCCGAGGCCATCGACCTCATCGAGTGGGCCAATGGCAATCCTGCCACCAACAAATGGGCGAAGATGCGTGCCGATGCCGGTCATCCGAAACCCTTCAACCTGAAATATCTCGGTCTGGGTAACGAGGAGCGTATCTCTCCAGAGTTCTGCGAGCGCTTTAAATATATATATGAACGCGTGATGAAGGCTCATCCCGAGATTGTCATCGTGGGTACAGCCGGACCTGGTTCACATCCGGGTAACCGTGACCTCGAGAACGGCTGGAAACTCGCTGAGGAACTGGGCATGCCCATCATCGACGAGCACTATTATGAGCCCAATGGCTATTTCCTCTCTTCACGCCAATACAACTACTATCCCCGTGACCGTAAGACCAAGGTTTATCTGGGTGAGTATGCTGCTAAAGACAAGAAACTCATTGATGCCCTCGCAGAAGGCCTGTATCTGCTGCATGTCGAGGCCAATGGCGATATCGTAGCCATGACCTCTTACGCACCCCTCTTCGCCAAGAAGACCAATACCAACTGGAATCCCGATCTGATCTACTTCGACAACGAGCGTCCGTACCTCACCTGCAGCTATTATGTGCAGCAGATGTTTGGACAGAGTTCCGGTCAGTATTATTATGGCGACTGCGTGACCATCGACAATCCCGATGCGGCACCCCGTTGGCGAGGACTGCCTAAGGAGCAGGAAAGTGGTTTCCTGCAGGGTCAGAGCGTCGTCCTGAATGTCAAGACGCGCAAACTTTATGTAAAGCTCTGCAATGCTGGTGCCGAGGCAAAGACTGCCAACATCAACCTCAGCCGTTTCGGCATTAAGAAGATGGCCACGAAGACTACTATCAGCGGAAAGCCTGATCAGGAGAACAACTACGAGGCTCAGCCCATCATTCCACAGAAGGAGCAGATCAAGGCTCAGAAGAAATTCAAATACGACCTGGCACCTTATACGATGGTTATGTTTGAATATAGCTTGTAATAAAAAGGCCCCCTCAGATTCGAGGGGGCTTTTTTGTTATTGCATGACTTTTCGTCCGTTTTTGATGACGATGCCCTTATAAGTCTCGTCTACGCGCTGACCAGAGAGGTTGTAGATAGCGTCGTTAGTGTTGACAGGCGTGGTCCTGACACCCTGAATGGTCGTTGCGTTGGGCTGTCCCACAGCGACGAGATAGCTCGTCTTGATATTGGTCTTCTCAATAGTGGGGATATTCATCACAAAGACCTCTGCTGCCCCGTCGGGATAACGACCTACGGTCTGGTCTCCGTTATGTCGGGTATAGGTGAACTGGTCACTCCACGACTCGTCGGCAGCTGTGAGCATAAGGTCACCTTGGTTGTTGTCCAGTTTGAAGTTGGCATGCAACTGTGATTCCGGCTCCCCATTGTCGCACCAGATAATGAGATGACCATAGGCGGGAATGATGGTCTTCGCTTGGGTGTCGCCTTTGGTAATCTTGTATTTCTTGGGATTCTTCGGACTATTCGTCAGATACATGCCTTCCACGTCGATGGGACTGGCGGTGGTGTTGTAGAGTTCCAGCCAGTCGTTACGCTTGAATAGATCATTCACGTAGATGCTGTTCTGGGCGCTCACTTCATTGATACGGACGGGTGTCATACCCTGTGCAGCGCGCTCTTCGTCAGAGAGTGGGGTGAAGCTGGCGATGAGTGAAACGGTATTGTCGGAAGAAGACAGGTTGATGACAGGCTCCGTAGAGACGAACTCCCCAGAGGTTGAGCCCATGGTGGTGTAGATCTCACCTGCCCAGAACTGGTCGCTGGAGGATGCTTTGTTATTGTGTATCTCAACGGCGATGACGTTGTCGCCGCTCTTGAACAACGACGATGAGATGTTGAGGGTGCCCGTCAGTGGTGTGCTCTCAGCGTAACTCGACGAATAGCTGTTGAATGTGATGTTTCCGCTTGGCATGTTATAACGTCCGGCTTCCTGGCCGTTGACATAAACGACAAAACCATCATCCACCTGATAGTTCAACAGGAAGACGTCGCTGCGCGTCGGAGTGGACGAAAGTTTGATGGTCTTGCGGAAATAGGTGGTGGGATATTTGTTCTCGGCGTCGGAACCATAGCTCACCTTGGTCTTTACACCGGTCATGCCGTAACCTAAGGGTGCGGTGCCGCTCGACCAGCTGCTGTCATTGAATCCTGTGGTTCTCCAGTTTGCGGGAGCCTCGCCTTTGTCGTAATATTTCCACGTATCGCTGAGTTTTACAATCTGATTAGTGGCAGTGGCTTTTTGTTTCCAACCTGCAAAAGTATAACCCGCGGGTGCCTTGGCCTCGATTTTTACGGGCGCAAAGAGTTGGCCGTTGAAATAGGCGTAGGGTACCTGGAGGTCATTGATATAGAGATTCGCCCCTACGATGTCGGCACCGAGGGTAACCGTGTGTTTCTTTACGCCCGAGAGTTTCATGGCACTGGCTTGTTGCAAAGCGGAGATCATTCTTGACAGACGATTGCTCAACTCGTTTTTGATCTGATTGGCCGATCTGTCGGGGTTATGTCCACTGTCCATACGCTTTTGCTTCATCAGATCGGTCATAGGTTTCACGTCTGCAAGGAGTTCGTCGACAATACTATTGGCTCGTTCCATTTCAAACACACTGCCTGCCACTAAGCAGAAAGTATCAATGAACTGCTTTCGGAAGTCTTCGTGTTTGAGCAGATTTAGAAATAGTACGATCATCTCGACGCGGTCCTCGCCCTTGCTATAAGTGCTGAGTGATGATGAAATGGTACGCCCCCAGGGATTGAAGGCATAGTCGAGGTCGAAACATACAAAACGGAATCGTCCATCCTTTTGACTGCGATAGGCCTTGATATTATTGTCGGGCCAGTCGTCGTTGCCAAGATAAAATTCCACTGCCATGTAATTGGCAAACTCATCGATATCGAGCAATGTTCGGATTTCTTCGTAGACACCGGGACCATTGACATCCTCGCTCAGATTGATGAGACGTTTGTAAGCCTCGTTGTTGCCGTTCTTGAATTCCTTGTTCTCAAAAGCATCGAGTTCCTCATCGTCGTAGCCGAAGTTGGCATAAGCGTACTTGTCGTTGTTGGGCTCACGCATATTCAATACGCCGCGAAGTTCACCGTTCACATATTCGATGATCGGCACGTACGACTGACAGTCGAGGTCGATACCTGAGCGTTGGATAATGGTCTCTAAGGCACCGTCCATAAATCGGGCACTGTTGTTCCAATAATCATTACCGCCATTACGTAGTACCAGCTGCTTATTGCGTATATAGGGCTTCTGGGGGAAGAAGGAGAAGTCAAAGCGGTTCTGTCCGTCGAAGATCTTATTGGATTTCAATTTCATTGAACGGGGGGAGATCTGCCTCGTCCATCCACCAGAGACAGCGATATTGACATCCTGATTGAAAAGCATCTCACCCTCTGAACTCAGGAAACTGAAGTTGACAGGACGTTCCCAGTCTTGGTTCCAATTAGCGGGATCATTCTCGCGCCCATTTCCTGTAATACCGTTCTTACCCACAACATCAATGCCCCACATGTCATCAGTGAAATATTTCTGGTTGCCCACGATACTGACTACAGGGATTGTGTAGCTGTCGCTGGTCTTGATATAGCTGCGGGTGACGGGCACACTGGGCAGATAACCGTCCTGGAATAGGCGGAACACATAGTTGGTGGTCTTGCTGATGGTGAACTGTCCTCTTGTACTCACAGCGCTTGAAGAGGTCGGTACGCTGCCATCGGTGGTGTATCTGAGGGTTGTGCCTTCAGGAATGTCCACCTTGATGCTGAGCGACGTCTTAAACAACTGACTGCCCTGATTGACAACAGGCGCTTTCAGACGCTCTTTTGCAAATACGGCTGTGGTATTTGTGGCTTCGGGGGTAGGTGTGGCCGTCCATCCCCATTCGTCGCCGCCATCGGTCTTACGGGCGTAAGCCGTACGACTCATGGCCTCGGGAAAATTCTGTTTGGTGATTACCTCACCGTTTTTGTCGCTTAGGATGATCGTGCCGCCATCGCAGTCGAGCTTGAAGGGTGCCTGATTGCTCTTGATCTCGTTGGAACCGAGCCAGATGACCTTGAAGCCTTTGGCTGGGACGGACCCCATATTACTGGGCATCTGCCATTGATACGGGTTGCTGGCATCGATACTCAGGAACATTCCACCCAGATTGATGTCGGTCGCTCCTGGATTATAAACTTCAATCCAACTGTCAAAATTGAAAGCAGGACTCATCACCTCGCCAGTATTGGAGGCCATCACCTCATTGATAATCAGAATAGCTGAAAGTAAAGTTGACCACATAATTTGTATTATTATTCGGGTGCAAAGTTACAAAAAAAAGTGAAAGTTAGTTCATAATTGACGGATTATTCGTAACTTTGTCCCCAAATATACTTTTATTATTAACTATTAGCATTATGAGAAATATTAAATGTTTTATGAGTGTGGTTGCAGTAGCCCTATTTTGCTTTATCTGCACGAGTTTTACAACTGAAGAGAAATCGCGCGTGGTGGAAGACGGTGGTACAGGTCCTTACAAGGCCATCATGAAGGAAGATGCGAGTCTGAAGGAGCATACCATTCTGGTGCCGCAGGATCTTTCTGTCTTTGGCAAGAACCAGAAATTGCCCGTGTTGGTATGGGGTAACGGTGCCTGCACCAACTCGCCCTGGGAGCATTATAAGTTCCTGAATGAGATCGCCAGCCACGGCTTTATTGTCTTGGCTACCGGCTTTATTCCTATGGACGATGAGGGTTATCGTGGCCCGATGTCGAGAACGGAGCAGCAGATAGAGTCCATCGACTGGATCATTGCGCAGAATGCCGACAAGAACTCACCCTATTATAACAAGATCGACACAAAGAACATTTGTGTGGCGGGTATGTCGTGCGGTGGTCTGCAGACACTCTTCAATTGCGCTGATCCCCGTATCAGTCTGTTGATGATCTGCAACAGCGGACTTTTCAACCAGCAGAATGCCAATCAGGCCGTTGGTGGCATGCCCATGCCTCCGAAGGAGAAACTGAACGAGATTCATACCCCGATTATGTATCTGCTCGGCGGTGAGACGGACATCGCTTATGGCAACGGTATGGACGATTTCCATCGCATCAGCCATGTGCCTGCCCTCGCTGTCAACTTCCCAGTAGGTCACGGCGGTACCTATCGTCAGCCTCATGGTGGTGAATTCACTGTTGCGGCTTTGGCTTGGCTGCAGTGGCAGATGAAGGGTGACGCTGAGGCTGCTAAGATGTTCAAGGGCAGCGACCCCGGACTCCTGAAGCGCAAGGACTGGACCCTGGAGAAGAACCAGAAGTTCGACGAACTGAAATAAAAACTACCACAGATTTCACAGATTACACAGATTCTGATTATCGAGATTGTTATTGATTATTGCGGCTCAAGCCGCTTGATTTGGCTACCGCATGGAATCTGTTAAATCCAAAATAATCGTGGTTTTAGCCACTATAATCTGTGTAATCTGTGAAATCTGTGGTTTAAATTAGTAGTTATGAGAAAGATATTTATGTGTATGGCTGTGGTGGGGATGATGATGCCTGCTATGGCGCAAAAGGTGGCTTCCCCGAATGGGAAGTTATCGTTTGAGACAGTGGGTGAAGGACTGCGCCTCTCTTATCAGAGCCAGCCCGTGCTCGATATTCCTGAGGTAGGCTTCGAGGGCGTGAGTGCCAAACCCGAGTTCCGTTTTGTCAGGAAAGTGACGGCTGATTACTGCATGCTGGCAGGTAAACGTCTGCATACCGTGAACGAGGCCAATGAATATGAGACGGCCCTTGGCAAAGGTGGGAAGATGATTGTCAGACTGTATAACGACGGTCTGGTCTTCCGTTACGAACTCACGCAGGTGTCAGGTACCCTGCCCAAGGAAAAGACCACTTATCGTATTCCTGAAGGCACAAAGCGATGGATGCAGCAATGGACGGACTCCTATGAGGGATTCTTTCCTTTGACGACGTCTTATAAGACACTGCCTGTGCGCAGTTACAGCGGTACCTTCAAATCGGCTGACGGCTGGAATATCCGTTGGGGTTATCCTGCTCTGTTGGAGCCTTGCGACGGGGTCTTTGCCCTGATCTCAGAAGCCAATATCGAACGTCTGCAGAGTGCTTCGTGCCTGTATAATGACGGTGAACTCTACCGTGTCACCCCCGATACCAATACCCTGAATATCTCCGATGACTGGCATACACCTTGGCGCGTCGCTATCGTAGGCGGTCTGGGAGATATCGTGGAGTCGACCTTGATTACCGATGTCTCTGAACCTTGCAGACTGACGGATACCAGCTGGATTCATCCAGGTGTGGTTTCGTGGATCTATTGGGCTTATAACCATGGTTCCGACGACTATAACATCATCTGTAAGTATATCGACTTGGCTGCTACGCTCCATCTGCCCTACATGCTCATCGATGCTGAGTGGGACAGGATGAAAGATGGTAAGACCGTGGAAGATGCCGTGAACTATGCCAAGGAGAAGGGCGTGAAACCAATGATCTGGTATAACTCCAGTGTAGGCTGGGTGGATGGTGCCCCGACACCGAAATACCGCCTGAACAAACCTGAGGACCGTGAGAAGGAATTCGCCTGGTGCGAGAAGATTGGTGTGGCCGGCGTGAAGATCGACTTCTTCTCGGGCGACAATCAGATGAATATGGACTATTGCATCGATCTCTTGGAGAGTGCCGCCCGTCATCATCTGTTGGTGAACTTCCACGGCGCAACGATTCCCAGAGGTTGGCAGCGTACTTATCCTAATCTGATGTCTACGGAGGGTGTCTATGGGGCTGAGTGGTATAACAATGTGGCCACCTTCACCAAACAGGCTGCATCGCATAATGCCACCTTGCCTTTCACACGAAATGTCATTGGCCCGATGGACTATACGCCATGTGCCTTCAGCGACTCCCAGCATCCGCATATCACTTCGAATGCCCATGAACTGGCACTGACGGTGCTCTATGAGAGTGCCTTGCAGCATCTGGCCGACCGTCCCGAGAGTTTCCTGGCTCAGCCTCAGGAGGTACAGGACTTCCTCTCGTCACTCCCCAGCATTTGGGATGAGACGCGCTTCGTCTGTGGCTATCCGGGAGAGAGTGCCGTCATCGCCCGTCGCAGCGGCCATATCTGGTATGTTGCCGGCATCAACGGTACCGACGATGCCAAGACCCTGACAATCTCTCTGGACAACATTGTCACGAAGTCTTCTGCCATCCAGGCATTCTTCGATGGTAAGAACCAAAAGAAGCCCTGGGACATCAAACCGCTGAAACAGCTGCCAACAGAAATCATCTGCCAACCCCGTGGTGGCTTTATCTTGAAAATCACAGAATAAGGATTATCAAGAAGATTTAACGAAGATTTTTTTATAGAAACGAATGAGAATAATGAGAATAATTTAACCCACGAATGAGAATAATAATTATTTTAATTCGTGAACAGAATTATTCCAATTATTCTAATTCGTTTCCCAAAATATAAAAATTCTCTAATTCTCTAATTCTTGGTCTAAAAAATAAACCCCGCCGATCGGCGGGGCTTAATAATCTGTGTAATCTGTGGTTGGAAGACTTAGTGGTTGCGGAAGTTCCACTTGGAATTGTCGCTGCTGAAGTCGTACTCTGCGAGGGTGGGGGTAGAGTCGCCTGCGGAGTAGAGACAGATATGCGTGTTGATTCCCTCCTGTCCAGGGATTACCTTCGGCATGATACGGAAGGTACCGTCGGTGAGCTGCTCAATGCGCCAGAGCTGTTCGTCAGCACCAGTATAGGCGGGAACAGTCTTCACCTCGCAGTCTGCAGTAGCAGCCAGAGCGCGCTCGGTTCCTTCGATGGTAATCTTGAAATAGGTGTTGCCGAGGTAGGCGCCCTTGCCCTCTACGGGTGTGACGGTCCAGCGCTGGTGAGGACGGAACATATAGTCGCCGATACGGGCGGGAATGTCACCCTCGGGCCATGTGCCCTTCACCTGATCCAGTGTCTGGTTCTCCACGGGCTTGGGAGGTTCTGCATTCTGCTGTGGACGACCGAAGCCACCGAAACCACCTGCACGGGCCACGTTCATGCGAACGAAGTCGACAGCCAGCTCGAGGGCATAGCCACGACGCTCACTTTCAATCTCGAAGGTGCCACCCTTGAACTGCTCACCGCAATAGGGCCAGTCGTTCTTCCAGAGCAGCGGACGGATAGCCAGTGTAGAACGGCCACCCATGTCGAAGTCAGCCTCCCAGTGGAAAGATGCCACCTCTACGCCCTCGTCGATAATGGTACGTCCGAAGTGTCCGGCACCGGTCTTACGATCGCCAGCGGCTACAACCATGCGGCCACCACCATGATACATGTCGCGGCCTACATTATCTATATATGGGCCCTCGGGACTCTTAGAACGGCCGACAACAATATTATAGGTGGAGTTCACGCCGTCGCAGCAGGTGCCGTGTGTACCAAGCAGATAGTACCAGCCATTGCGGCAGATGAGGTCAGAGGCCTCACAGTCGATGGCGATATCCTTCTCCACATTGCCGCTCTTACGGAAACCTGTGGTCGGATCGAGCTCAATCAGACGGATTGTTCCGAAATAGGTGCCATAGCTCACCCACAGACGACCTGTTGAGGGATCGAGCATGATACCCGGGTCGATGGCGTCCTGATCCTCCATACCGTCGGAGAAGCAGACCTCTACTGCCTCAGACCACTTGAAGTCGGGTGACTTCGGGTCGAGGGTCTTGTTCCACATGGTGAGGATACGGCCTGCGTGACCGCCGCCGAGACCACCACCGGTAGCACCGTAGATGCAGAGGTAACGGTCGCCGATCTTGATGATATCGGGGGCAGCACCGCCTCCGGGACGCTCAGCACCGCTGTTCCAGGTCCAGCCGTCTTCTGAGATAAGACCGCCGCCGCCAGTGCCGAAAGTATAGTATTTGCCCTCACACTCGGCAATCGTCGAGGGGTCGTGGATAAAGGGCGCGCCAATCTGCGCTACGCAAAACAAATGAGCTGAAACAGCCAATGTCGCACTTAACAAATATCTTTTCATATTAATATTCTTTTTTTCGATGAAAGAAATGTGAATAATGTGAATAATTACGACCAGAAATATCTATTAATTAAATTTCTGAATAAAATTATTCATATTATTCATATTTCTTTCATAATATATTTATTTCTGATTCAAATTAATTTTGTAGTTCTTAACGGGATTGCCTTTCTCGTCGAGGAAGCGGACGCAGAAGTCGCTCATGCCGGGGCCGTTGATGACGGCACCACGCAGGATGTTGCGGCCCTTCTTCAGGGTAATGCGCTTCGACATAGCGTCGTCCTTCACCATACGACGGTCGCCGGAGAGCAACAGGGTCTCCTCGCCGTTCAACCACCACATAGAGGCGGAGTTAGAACCGACGGCCAGTCGGACGTTCTCGATATCCTCGTCGCAGTCGATGATGGTCACGGCCCAGAAGAGCACACCGTAGATCTCCTCACCATACTTCTCAGCGAAGCGGAAGAGCTTCACGTTCATGTTCTCACTGTCGAGTGCATGCCAGGTGAGGTTCTGGGTGACGGTCTTCACCTGAGGACCCTGAGGCTGTTGCTGGGCACCGAATCCACGGCCGAAGCCTGCGGGAGCCTGCTCCTGCTTGAAGACGGCCTTTACCTTCTGACCATCCTTTGGGATGATGGTCTGCTGACCCTTGAAATATTCTCTGTTGAAATGTTCGCGCAGATAAGTGTCTGTGAAGACGGTATTACCGCTGTTGGGCTTGGTGATAGGCTCCAGGAGCAGCCAACGGTGGATGAAGCCCTCTGCATCAGGCTGTACCGGTGTGGCGGTAGCGGCTGAGAAATACTTAGGACGATTCTTGAAGCGTACATAGTCCACGCTCAAAGCACCTTCGCCCTCGTTGGTGATCACGAGATCGGTCACGCCATTGGGGACGTAGTCCAGCTTGGCGGTCTGTGTAAGCCACTGGTTGCGTTGGTCACGACGGAAACGGGCCATCATGGGATTGGCCTGGGCACCGCCTGCGGGCTCCTCGGGCTTCACTGTCAGCTTGATGCGGGCCAGCACCTTACCGGTAGCGCTCTTCTCGCGGATGGCGAACTCGGTGTTGTCAGCAGCCTTCACACTCATGATGAGGTAGCCGTCGGTGATGACACTGAAGTCCACGTCGTTATATTTGAGCCAGCTGCCCTTCTTTGGCAGTGTGGCCATATAGCTGCGGAAGGTGTTGACGGTATCAATCAGCTCGCTGGTCACACCATCGCTGGCGCTGCTGTAGCGGTCGATCTCGATCTTCTCAGTAGCCTTGTTGATACCCACACCACGCATGGTCTGCTTCACCTCCTGGATGGTTCCGTCGGGATTGAAGTAGAGTTTCTCGATACAAGCTGAACGGCGCTTGTCGTCATTGGGTGAGAAATAGTTGTGGTGATAGAAGAGGTACCACTGACCTTTGTAGTTGACGATGCTGTGGTGGTTCGTCCAGCAACCGTTGGGTTGCTCGGCCATGATCAGGCCCTTGTACTCGTAGGGACCCATCGGGTTCTTACTCATGGCATAGCCCAATACCTCGGTATTCTCGCGTACGTACGGATAAGTAAGGTAATACCAGCCGTTAGCCTCGAAAGCGAACGGACCCTCAG
>JAEEGH010002464.1_pt1 | contig 50108 bp, 48 predicted proteins | sample 9134181 | NCBI WGS metagenome assembly JAEEGH01 (sample SAMN16246544, study PRJNA631951) | gut metagenome | biome: gut microbiome; feature: rumen; material: DP-attached | host: Bos | place: Iran: Karaj | collected 2018-10
GTACCTTTGCAGTCGCTATTGAAAAATACTTTCAGCTAGCTTCCGGAGAGGTGGGTGAGTGGCTGAAACCAGCAGTTTGCTAAACTGCCGTAGGGGTAACTCTACCGCAAGTTCGAATCTTGTCCTCTCCGCCTTTTTAGGGCTAACAATCTAATTTCAAGATTGTTAGCCCTAATTTTTCAATATCCCATAGACACAGAATAGACAGCACAAAAGGACTAACCCATCGGCGAAATCAAGTATGCGCTTGCTTAGTTCCAATCACGGGTTAACGCACTATTAATCAAGCAACTAAAATCAATCACCCCATCAATAAGTAGGCAATGCCATTTAACCTGCTTTTTTGGCGTTATGGTGATGGGGTTGGGGCTTGTCAATTGCGGCGTTTTTTATATTTGGAACTGTTGCTAAGTTGCGCTATGTGTTGCAGTTATGTGGCTGCAGTGGTTTTTTAACTGATGCTGTATGTGGTATTCAAAGAAATTTTATTAATTTTGCAGGTTGTTCCGCTTATACAAAAGCATGAGTAAGCGAAAGAATGAGCAGAAAGATCAACTCTGCAAACAAAATATGACTACTGAATCTTCGGTTAAAGAAGATAAAACAGCTGGTATGGTACAACTTGCACCTTGTGCGAGCTGCGCCGTAGGCGTATCTGACCTGAACAAAAAATGGTTTATCATCCAAGTCAACAACAATACAGAGAAAGCTTCCTCTGAGAAATTATCTGACCTTGGATATGAGACATATCTTCCTGTTCAAGAGGTGACTAGCATCTGGAAAGATGGCCGGAAGAAGGTGCGCCAACGTATTCTTATACCTAACATAGTTTTTATTCGTTTGTCAGAGCAGGAACGTAAAGACGTATTGTCATTTCCGTTTGTCAAGAGATTTATGGTCAATCGAGCAGGCTCGCTCAATTCCTTTCATCGTCACCCCATAGCTACGATACCGGACGAGCAGATGAATCAATTGAAATTCATGTTGGGGCAAAGTGAATCGAGCGTATCCATTGAGTCTAACCAGTTAGTCTTAGGGTCAAGGATACGAATTGTGCGAGGTTTACTTCGCGGGTTGGAAGGTGAGTTACTCCAATGCAGTGTAGGGAAATCATACATCATGGTGAGCCTGGACTGCCTTGGATACGCCAAACTGGAAGTCTCGCTTAGCGATATAAATCTATTGAATAATTAACAACCGCAAATCAGTTGAATTATGAAATACGCATTAATTACTGGAGCGTCAAGAGGCATAGGCCAAGCGATTGCTAAAAAACTGGCTGCAACGGGAATGCCCGTTGTGGTTAACTACCTGAGCAATGTGAATGCAGCGCAAACCGTTGTCCAAGAAATCACAGATGCCGGTGGAACGGCAGAGCTGTTGCCATTTGATGCGTCCGATCCTCAGGCTATCGACGCCGCATTAGAAGCTTGGGAGCAAGCGCATCCCGATGATTATATCTCGGTGCTGGTCAATAATGCCGGCATCCGTCGTGACAACGTGATGTTTATGATGCCTGACGAGGATTGGCACAAAGTGCTTGATACGACCCTCAACGGCTTTTTCTATATCACCCGCAGACTGCTCAAGCACATGATGCCACGCCGCCGTGGTGGACGCATCATCAATATCGCGTCGCTGTCGGGCGTTAAGGGTATGCCTGGACAGGCCAATTACAGTGCGGCTAAGGCTGCATTAATTGGCGCGACTAAAGCATTAGCCCAGGAAGTCGCAGCACGTCAAGTAACCGTCAATGCCATCGCTCCTGGTTTCATTGAGACCGATATGACCCGGGACCTGCCTCAAGACGAACTCATACAGCTGGTTCCGATGCGGCGCTTTGGCAAGCCCGAAGAAGTTGCCTCGCTTGTGGCTTTCCTCGCTTCGGATGAAGCTGCCTATATCACAGGCGAAGTCATCAATATCAACGGCGGTCTTTACACATGATTGACAACGAGAAATGGAAAAGAGAAAAAGCGAAAATATCTCACAGTGCTTATGTAAGAATCGCCATCAGTGCGGATACCATCAAACTAAATAATTTATGAGAAGAGTTGTAATTACAGGTATAGGGATTTGGTCCTGCCTTGGAACAAATATTGAAGAAGTACATCAATCATTATATAACGGTAAATCCGGTATTGGACTCGACGAAGAGCGATTAGCCTACGGCTATAGGTCAGGCTTAGTCGGTATGGTAAAGTCCCCCGTATTGAAAGGGGTGCTTGACCGTCGTATTCGGACAGGATTATCAGAAGAGGCTGCGTTTGCTTATATGGCAAGCAAAGAGGCCTTTACTATGGCCAACATTGACGACCAATACTTGAGAGAAAATGAGGTGGGTGTAATATTTGGCAATGATTCATCGGCAGGTGCGGTTGTAAAATGCGCAAAGATCATGGAGGAAGAACATGATACTGCTATGATTGGATCAGGGTTGATTTTCCAAGGGATGAATTCAACCGTCAATATGAACATGAACACCATCTTTCACTTGCGCGGAATCAACTTCTCGGTTAGTTCGGCATGTGCTAGTGGATCACACTCGATTGGTCTGGGTTACCTGTTCATTAAGCAAGGCCTGCAAGACATGATTTTGTGCGGTGGCGCCCAAGAGGTGAACATGTATGCCATGTCATCTTTTGATGCACTGAATGCGTTCTCAGTACGCATGGATTCACCCACCGAGGCTTCAAGACCTTTTGATCGAGACCGTGACGGCTTAATCCCGAGTGGAGGTGCTGCCGCCCTGGTTCTTGAAGATTATGAACACGCCAAAAAACGTGGAGCCAATATTTTAGCTGAGGTTTGCGGATATGGTTTTTCCAGCAATGGTGGCGGCATCAGCGAGCCGAGCGAGACAGGAAGCATTATCGCCATGAGCCGAGCGCTGAAAGATGCGGAGCTCTCGCCCAGTGACATTGACTACATTAACGCCCATGCAACTTCAACGCCTAAAGGCGACATGTGTGAGGCTCTAGCTCTAAATCAGCTTTTCAACGGACAAAGAGCTCTGATATCAAGTACCAAGTCAATGACGGGACACGAGTGCTGGATGGCAGGTGCCAGTGAAATCGTTTACTCTATAATCATGATGCAGAATGGCTTTGTTGCACCAAATATCAATTTGTGCAACCCGGATGAGTACTCCGAGCCACTTAATCTTACTGCTCAAACTGTAGAGACCGAAGTAAATACTGTGCTCAGCAATTCCTTTGGATTTGGCGGCACCAATTCAGCCTTAGTTCTCAAAAAACTATAGGAATTAATCGAGTCAGACAAGAGATAAAAGGATAATGCCACAGGCTAATCAACATAATGGCGTTACATATGGTAACTTAAGGTTATATAAGGCATTAATTCGTCTTCTGGAGCATGTCAACATCAAGATAATGTATGCGATTATGCGCATTTTCATTATCCCGGTGACAATGGTCATCAGTCCAGGAGCTCGTCTCACCTATGATTATTTCCATCGTATTAGAGGATATGGCAGATGGAAATCCATCTGTTACACTTATCGAAACCATTGTGTTTTCGGAGAGACTGTAATAGATAAATTTGCCATGTATGCCGGTCATCATTTCAAATTCACTTACCATGGACAAGATGTCTATGATAAGTATGCGTCAAAGCCAGGGCCATTAATCCAGCTCAATGCCCACATAGGCTGTTGCGAGATCCTAGGATATTCATACCATACCGAAAAGAGATGCAACATCTTGGTATTCGGCGGGGAGAATGTCGCGTTGATGGATTATCGGAAGGCATCGTTCGAAGAAATGAATATGAGAATGATTCCTGTCGGTATTGGGACAAACCACAGTGAAGAAATGATTGATGCTCTTGACCGGGGTGAAATCCTTAGCGTCTTTGCCGATCGATACATGAATATCAACAAGGTTATCGTATCAACCCTCTTCGGGCATGAGGTAAATCTTGCCAGAGGTCCTTTTTCACTTGCCACGACAAGAGGTATTGACGTCATTATGGTTAGTGCCATGAAAGAAAAAGATGGATCTTACAGCGTTTACTACACCCCGCTACCATACGATAAAACTCTCTCACTCAAACAGCAAAGGCAGCAACTGGCTGATGCCTATGCTGCCGAAATTGAGCGATTGATATCTAAGTATCCATATCAGTGGTTCAACTATTTTAATCCCTGGCGACAATAAATCAAACAGATATATACTCCCGGTATAAAACAATCTTTTTAGGTCATGCACTTATCACGTTCGTTAATTGACAAATACACAAAAGACTCGTTGCCTGCAAGAGATGCTCAACGACTTGCTCAGTTCATTGCCTGGGGTCCTGTGGTTTTCCAAGCAAGCCGATTGATGATCAAGTTCGGCATCTTGGATATGATTCAGGAATCAGACAATGGGTTGACCCGTCAGGAAATTGTTGAAAAAACAAATCTTTCGGACTATGCAGTGAAGTGTCTTCTTGAGGCCTCCCTCAGCATTGGTACAATAATCGTTGACGTAGAAACTGAGAGATATACAATCTCTAAAACCGGGTGGTTCTTGTTGAACGATAACTCAACAAGGATTAATATGGACTATAATCATTATGTCAACTATGAGGGAATGTTCCATTTGGAGGAAGCGCTCACCCAAGGCTTTCCTGCCGGTTTGAAGCACTTTGGCAACTGGCCGACACTATACGAAGCCTTGTCTGAATTGCCTCGCGACGTTCAGAAGAGCTGGCTTGCCTTTGATCACTACTATAGCGACACCTCCTTTCCTGAAGCACTGAAGATTGTCTTTGATGAGAATAACATCAGGACACTCTTTGATATTGGTGGCAATACCGGTAAATGGGCAATCAAATGTGTCGGATACAATCCAGATGTAAGAGTGACGGTATTGGATTTGCCTCAACAGATTGGCATGATGAAAGACAACATCAAGGGGGTTCCTGGAGCCGACCGCATCGTCGGTTACGGAATCAATCTGCTTGACGAGTCTGCTGATTTCCCGACGACCCAAGACGGACCGGATGCAATCTGGATGAGTCAGTTTTTAGATTGCTTTGGGATGGATGAAATCGTAAGCATCCTGAAACGGGCAAAGAAAGCCATGACCAGTGAAAGCCGTCTTTTCATTATGGAAACATTATGGGACAGGCAAAGATTTGAACCGGCTGCATTCTGCTTAACCATGACAAGCTTATACTTCTCGGATATCGCAAACGGTAACTCAAAAATGTACAATACCGAAGATATTACCGCATGCATTCAAGAAGCAGGCCTGGAAATTGAGCAAATCTATGATCATTTAGGGCTGGGACACTCAATACTGAAATGTAGAATTAACAATATATAATTAAAGAACACTATGAAGAGAAATGAGATTGAAGAGAAAGTAAAAGAATTCCTTATCGAAGAACTTGAGATTGATGAAGAAAAAATCTTTCCTGAGGCCAAGTTGAAGGAAGATATGGAAATTGACAGTCTTGATTTTGTCGACATCGCTGTAATGGTAGAAAAGGCTTTTCATTTCAAGATGAGGCCCGAGGAGATGACCGAAGTCAAGACTCTCGATCAATTCTATGAGTATATTGAATCAAAAATGAAGTAATCATAATTATGGATTCGCAAAACTATCCCATCACAACGCTGATACCTCAAAGGCCACCATTTGTCATGGTTGATTGCGTATTAAGTTGTGAGGATGCGGACGCTGTCACTCAATTTACCGTCAGACCCGATAATATTCTGCTTGATGGGGAATTTCTTTCTGCATCAGGTATCATCGAGAATATGGCACAATCATGTGCCGCCAGGATGGGCTGTGTCAATCGGTTAGTCAATCTTCCTGTAAAAATCGGCACTATCGGTGATATAAAAGATTGCGAGATATTGAGGTATCCCCGTTGCCATGAAGTATTAAAGACATATGTTCATATTGTAATCAATATGCATCCTCTCATCATGGCATCTGTCGAGACCAGAATCGACGATGAGGTTATTGCAACAGCACGCATTAAGTTAGCGATGACAGAATTAGAATCGTTTGATGACATACAGGGTCAATGAAGTCGCAAACGATAAACCAGAACTATTATAAATTATCTCATTAATAATGGAAGACTTAGTTTTAGAATTAAAGCAAGGCATAATTGAAGTACTGAACCTTGAAGATGTAAGACCTGAGGATATAGATGCCGATGCTCCCCTGTTCAATAGCGATCTGGGCTTGGACTCTATCGATGCCCTAGAGCTTATTGTCTTGATGGACAAAAAATATGGTATTAAGCTCAAGGACCCCAGCGAAGGCAAGAAAGTATTTCAGTCTGTCAACACGATGGCTCTTTTTGTCAAAGAGAACAGAACAAAATAATAACAAATGATTGAGCCGATATTTATCACTGGTGCAGGCATAATCTCTCCAATTGGAGTAGGTAAAGAGGAAACACTCGTATCACTCTTGTCCAGTAAGACGGGGATAGGCCCAATGCGGTATCTCACATCTTGCCATAAAAACCTTCCGGTGGGTGAAGTGAAACTCAGCAATGATGAGATGTCTCATCTATTGGGTATTTCTAATGAGCCGCACATGTCCCGAACAGTTCTCCTGGGAAGGATTGCATTACGGGAAGCGTTAGAACAAGCCGGAATATATGGGCATGATTTAAGAAAGGTACATCTTATCTCATCAACCACTGTGGCAGGCATGGATCGTCGTGAAATATTCTATGCACAAGAGAGCACTTGTGACAAATATCATGCAATGATTGCTACCCATAATTGTGGGGATTGCACTCGAATGATTGCAGAACCATTTGGGCCATTTGCATCATTATCAACAGTGTCTACCGCCTGTTCATCGGCTACAAATGCCATTATAACAGGCGCAAACATGATACAGTGTGGTCTCGCCGACATGGTTGTCGTTGGTGGCGCAGAATGCCTTTCCCTGTTTCATCTCAACGGTTTTAACTCATTGATGATTCTATCTCAAGAGCAATGCAAGCCATTTGATAAAAACAGGGTTGGATTAAATTTGGGCGAAGGTGCCGCTTATCTTGTGATGGAGTCGTCAAGGTCTCTTGAATCAAGAGGTCATCAGCCACTATGTCTCCTCAGCGGGTACGGTAATGCTTGCGATGCATATCATCAGACAGCTTCATCACCCGATGGCGATGGCGCTTATGCAGCTATGGCCGAGGCATTGCAGACAGCAGACCTGAAACCAGAGGACATTCAGTACATTAACGCACATGGCACAGGAACTCCCAATAATGATGAGAGCGAGGGTATTGCAATTAAGCGGTTATTTGCCCCCAATCTGCCACTGTTTTCATCAACAAAATCATTCACCGGGCACACGACAAGCGCATCAGGAGCCATTGAGGCTGTGATTTGCATGCTGGCGATGTCCCAACAATTCGTTCCTGTAAACCTTAACTGGTCAACGCCTATGGATAACGGCATTGTTCCGGTTACGGTTCTGAACCGAGAGGTTAAATTGCGTCATATACTTAGCAATGCTTTCAGCTTTGGAGGTAACGATTCATCGTTGATTTTCACTAATATCGATAACTGAAATGCGGAGGACAAAGATATACATTCAAGCAGCTGAACAGATTTCAATCCAGCAACCGCTGTCACAACAATGGATGACCGATCCATTAATCCACCATGAACTTTTTGTTCAGGCATTGAATCCTTCATTTGGTGACTACATAGCCCCAAAAGACGCTCGCCGCATGGGGAATCTGATAAAACGGGCACTTGTTACAGCCTTAAAGGTACTCAAGGACACCGAGATAGAACACCCCGATGCTTTTATTACGGGCACCAGTATCGGCAGTCTGAATTATACCGATCGGTTTATTCAAGAGATGGTCGAGAACGATGAGCAAGCGCTCAGCCCCACTTATTTCATGCAGTCGACACATAATACTGTCGGATCCACTCTCGCCATATACACTAAATCCCATGGCTACAACATCACTTACTCGCACGGTAGTTGTAGTTTTGACAAGGCATTACTTGACGCTTGGATGCAAATGAATCTGGGCAAAATCAATACTGCTTTGGTCAGTGGATTCGATGAAATGAGTGAATCATATTTTGAACTCTTGAAGAAGACTGAACATGTCGGCCTTGACGGCATGGTTCCATGCGGTGAGGTTTCAATGTCAATGATGCTCAATACTTCGAACATGGCTGGAAGCCTATGTGAATTGGCTGGAATCAGCACCGGGTGCTTTACAAGCATGGAAGAAGTAAAAAAACAGGTTGAGAACATGCTTGCTGGTGCCGATATGGGTATAGATGATGTTAATCTGGTGATGACAGGCAAGAATGGCAATCCCAAGAATGACAAGTGCTATTCCGAGACACTGCAATCTATCATGCCGAACGTGCCACAATTACACTACAAACATATCTTTGGTGAGAACTTCACATCATCAGCCTTAGGTGTATATGCTGCTGCACACTGTTTGAGTCAAGGTTGTGTGCCCCACTTTCTATATGAAGATCCTGGCCAATCGTCCCCCAAAGAAAAGATCAATAACATCGTTCTTTTCAATCAGATGAATGGTCAAGAGTATTCATTTGTCCTTCTAAAAGCCATATGATACTCAAGCTATTGCCAATATCATTGATTCAATGTATACTGCTCTCAGGTGGGCAGGTACTCATGAAATTTGGCCTTACCAAAGCCGGCGATTTCTCATGGTCTTGGCAGTATTTTGGGAAACTCTTATTAAACTGGCAATTCATCGGGTGCGGTTTATGTTATGCTGCAGGGTCCATCTTGTGGATGTACATCATCAAGCATTTTCCATTCAGCATGGCATATCCTATGGTGAGTTTGAGTTATGTTATGGGGATGTTTGCAGCTATGATCTTTTTTCATGAGCAAATACCATTGGAAAGATGGCTAGGTGTATTCTTGATCCTAACCGGGTGTGTGCTAATCGCGAAATAAAAAACAATAATAGAATAGAAACAATGAAACGAACTGTATTTATTAGCATCTTGCTTCTCGTCTTGTCCCTCAGTGTTCAAGGACAGACCAAGTTATCGTCAGCTCAACAGAAACATGTCATTGAGCAGATCGATAAGGCAGTAAAATCTGTCAGCTCTATTCAGTGTGACTTCACTCAGACCAAGACAATGAAGATGTTAAAGAAGACCATGACATCTAATGGCGTCATGTATTTCAAACGTGACAACAAGTTGCGCTGGCAGTACACATCGCCTTATGATTATGTTTTTATTCTTAATGGCAGTCAGGTCTCCCTCAAGTCCAAGAATTCCTCTCAAAAGATTGATACAAAAAAGAACAAGGTGTTCAATCAAATCGCTAACGTCATTCTCAATAGCATCACGGGCAGAGGTCTGAACAATGGTGCGGACTTCACTTGCGTCATGTACCAGAATGGGGCAACTTACTCGGCCAAATTGTATCCGAAGAAAAAAGAGTTGAAACAAGTATATACCGTCATTGAGCTTTTCTTCAATTCTAAGTTCATGGTCACTAACGTGAAAATGGAAGAAAAGACTGGAGATGTCACGAATATCAAGCTCACTAACGTGAAGACGAACATATCCATCAATGAGAAGAATTTTATCATTAATTAGCGCGATATTACTTGGAGGCCTATGTCTTTGCTCGGCTCAAGAGGTACAGCTATTTGAGTCGGTTGACACAACCATAGTTGATACGTGGGAATATCATATCACAATTGATGCTCGCGGGAATGAGATTACAGGCCTCTGTATTATGAATGTTTATACCGATAACTCGATAAAGGGGACCATTATTAACGAATTTGGAACTAAGATTTTTGATTTTTCTTGTTCCCCCAAGAAGAAAGTCAAAATTGAGAATGTCATAGCTCCAATCAATAAATGGTACATCCGCAGGGTCCTGAAGGGTGATCTGGCCTTTATCCTGTCTCATATCGGGCAATCATCTGATGTCGTCGAGAAGAAAAGAAGTTTTACTGTACAGCCGAATGGAGACATCAGTGTAAACAACAACAAATATAAGATATATTATACTCTACATAAATTGCAAGGTGATTCATGAGACTCAAAGATGATTTCTACAATATCGTATCACTTGAAACCTTTGACAATGGTCTCAAGTGTAAAGTGTGTCTAAATCCCCACCATCAGATATATCAAGCCCATTTTCCTGGCACACCCATAACCCCTGGAGTGTGTCTCTTGCAAATGGTTACTGAAATATTAAAGCTGCATCTTGGTCTAGACCTTGAGTTGAAATCTGCTATTGACATAAGATTCAGGCAGACAGTGACACCCGATATTCAACCTTTCCTGATCATTAAGGGCCTGTCATCCCAAGACAATGAGCACATGAACATCAGTGTCAGCATTGAAGACGATGATGCACAGTTGGCAAGAATGACTTTGATTTATCGAATACTCAGTCATTGATGATTAGAGTGTAATGAGAAACTCTGTTCACATAGCAAAACAAGTATTCTTAACTGTTTTTTCTTTCTGCTATTTCTTAGGTTTGGCATTAGAATTAACAGTTCGCGGTTTTTTCCTCATTACACTAGGTGGAGCGACTGACGAGCATAAACGCAAGTATCATCGTATCCTTCAACGCAAAATGAAATTTGCGGTCAATAATATTCCCGGCACGCAGTTCAAATTCAGCAATACGCCTGGAGAAACTTTTGAAAAGCCTTCAATTATCATATGTAACCATCAATCTCACCTGGATTTGGCAGCTATCATAATGCTGACGCCCAACTTGATTATTCTCACAAAAAACTGGGTGTGGCATAACCCGTTCTATGGTGTGATTATCCGATATGCTGATTTTTTCCCTATCAGTGAAACAGAAAAGATGTCCGATAATCTTGAAGCAATGGTCGCAAAGGGTTACTCAGTGATGGTTTTCCCCGAGGGCTCCCGGTCTCCCGATTGTAGAATCCGGCGCTTCCACAGTGGCGCATTCTATTTGGCCGAGCGTTTGAATTTGGACATTGTTCCTGTTTTCATTAGCGGATTTGGTAAAGTACTGCCCAAAGAATCATTTTTGCTGCATGAAGGGCGTATGTCATTAGAAATCTTACCGCGTATTTTACGAACTGATCCGTCATGGTCGATGGGTTATAGGGAAATGACAAAGAAAGTGCACAGCTTTTATGTGAAAAAAAATAATGAAGAAATGTGTAATTATCGGTAGTGGGCTTGGAGGTCTATCTTGTGCTTGCATTTTGTCCAAGAACGGTTATCAGGTAACCGTCCTTGAGCAAGGCAACCAGATAGGAGGATGCCTGCAATGCTTTAGGCGAGGAGATGCAATCTTTGATACGGGTATGCACTATGTTGGTAGTGCCGATCCGGGTCAAACTCTTCATACGATGCTTCGGTATTTAGGCATAGATTCAAAAATCAATCTGTCAAGACTGGATTCGTCCGGATATGATGTTATCTCCTTGAACGGGGAACACTATCGATTGGCAAACGGAAAAGATGGTTTTATAAACAATCTTGTCGATCATTTCCCGAATAGCCGCGATGAGTTAAATCGGTATTTTGACCTGTTCTCCCTTGTGGCTGCTTCTCAACCGATGCATTCACTGAACCATGAGATCAATTTGGAGATTAATGCCAAATATCAGCGACTCAGTGTTAACGACGTCATCGATAGTGTCATAACCAATCCACGCCTGCGGGAAGTTCTTGCCGGCATTCAACCACTATATGCAGGAGATAAAAATCGCACACCATTCTCAACCCATGCTTTAATCAGTGATTTTTATAACCAAAGTGCTTTTCGCATTATCGGAGGCAGTAGCGTGATTGCCGACTCGTTGGTTGATGTATTAACTGACATGGGCAGCACAGTCATCAAACAGTCCAAAGCATGTAAAATAGAGTGCAACAATAATGGTGCCGTTGCAGTCATCACCGCTAACGGTGAGCGTTATCCTGCCGACCTTGTTATAAGTGCGATTCATCCGTCTCGCACCCTTGAACTGATTGACAGCCACCGTATACGACACTCATACCTAAAGCGCCTGAACTCGGTCCGTAACACAGCCTCGGCTTTCACGGTATATCTCAAGTTTAAAAAGGACAGTGTGAGATACATGAACAGCAATCTGTTTTATTATAGAAATGAAACGACTTGGGGATGTGGGGATTATGATGAATCCTCATGGCCTAAATTCTTGCTGTACTTGCATTTCTGCCATCAGGATAATCCCACCTATGCCGAGACCGGTGAGATTATAACTTACATGAAATTTGATGAAGTCAAGCAGTGGCAAGGAACCAGTATAGGTAACCGTGGGCAGAGTTATGAAGATTTCAAAAGAAAGAAAGCTGAAGCGGTTATCGATGCCCTTGAAAAAGAGATTCCCGGTATTAGAGGAAACATAGAACAATACTATACATCAACGCCCTTGACATATCTGGACTACACAGGAATTCCCGATGGCTCGATGTATGGTATCGCTAAAGATGTCAGTATCCCAGGGTCTGGCATCATTTCAAGCAGAACCAAAATTCCCAAATTATTATTGACAGGTCAAAGCATCACGTCGCATGGCATGCTTGGCGTGCTTGCCGGTAGTTTCTTGACCTGTGCTGAGGTTTTATCATTTGATGACATTATGTCTCAATTAACATCCGTAGCTTAAACCAGATGAAAACGGCAATTTTTTATTATTCACAAAGCGGTCAGGCTCTTACCGCAGCAAAAAATATCGCTGCCCCACTTGACGATGGGGGCAATAATGATGAGGAGAAGAAGGGAAAAGTGATATACAAGCAGATTGTCCCTTTACAGGAATATCCGTTCCCATGGAGCAAAGACGAGTTCTTCAATGCTTTTCCCGAATCCCGTCTAGGCATTCCGCCATCAGGAATTGAGCCGATTGATTTCACTGATATTGATGATGCCGATCTGGTGATTGTAGTCGGACAATCATGGTTTCTTTCTCCGTCACTCCCGATTCAGTCATTCTTTTGCGATGAGAATGTCAGGAAATATCTTCACGGACGCCGCGTGATTTTTGTCAATGCTTGCCGTAATATGTGGCTCAAAACGAGCCATGCCATCAAGAATTATCTCAAAGAGATTGGTGCGGATCTGATCGGGCATATCGTGTTGCAGGACAATACGCCAAATCTTATAAGTGTCATTACTATTATCCGATGGCTGCTCTATGGCAAGAAAAGCGCAACGCGTACTCTTCCTGAAGCCGGTATTTCAGAAAAAGATCTGAAAGAAGCATCACGCTTTGGTGTAATTATCAAGGAAACATGGGAAGCAAATGAATTGGGCGATTTGCAGAATCGTTTATTGTCTGCTGGTGCCATTAAATATAAGCCCTCAGTTTTATTCATTGAAAAAGTCGGACATCGGATGTTCGGTTTTTGGGCTAAATTTGTCCGTCGAAAAGGAGGCTTTGGCAATCCGCAAAGACGTTTCAGGCTTAATTTGTTTTGTATCTATCTCTTCACTGCTTTATATGTGATTTCGCCTTTTGGACTATTGGTTTTTTATTTGACCTATCCGTTTAGGCATATATCACGACACAAAAAAGAAGATTGTAATGTAACTCAATAATATTTATGAACGCTTATATATCAAAAGCTGCTAAATTCATGCCAAACAATCCCGTCAGCAATGACGAGATGGAGGATTATTTGGGTATGATTGACGGCAAACCATCAAAAGCCAGAACCTTGATTCTGAGTAGAAATGGAATCAAACAGAGGTATTATGCACTAGACAAAAACGGAAATGTAACACACAGCAATGCCCAAATGGCGGCAAACGCGATCAGAGGGCTCCTGGATGAAAGCTTTACGCTCGACGATATTGATGTCCTGTCATGCGGTACCGCTTCTCCTGAACAGATCATGCCGTCACATGGTGTGATGGTCCATGGTGAGTTGGGAGGATCCCGCAACATGGAGGTTGTCTCCTTCGCTGGTTCATGCTGTGCTGGTGTTGATGCTTTGAAATACGCTTGTATGGCAGTACAGATAGATCCGTCGGTTAATGCTGTGGCATCTGCATCCGAACGCTTGTCGGCTTGGATGCGTGCATCCTATTTCCAAAAGGAGTCTGAAAAATTCTCGCAACTCGAGAAACGCCCGATGTTGGCTTTCCAGAAGGATTTTCTGCGTTGGATGCTGTCTGATGGTGCCTATGCTTTGCTCATTCAGAGTAAACCCAGTCAGACACAGTTGTCATTACGGGTTGACTGGATTGAGATTACGTCCTTTGCCCACAGGGTTAAAACCTGTATGTATGCAGGCGGCGAGAAAGATGCTGAAGGCGATCTGCAGGGCTGGGCGTCATTCCCTGAAAACGAATGGCTTAATCAATCTCTTTTTGCCCTCAAACAAGACATTCACCTTCTGTCTGACAACATTGTCCCGCTAGGACTGGAGTTCTTACTGCAATTAGGCAAGAAACATGGTTTCACCTCCGATGATGTCGATTGGTTCCTGCCCCATCTGTCTTCAATGTTTTTTAAAGATAAAATATATGAAGAAGCTTCCTCTAACGGCTTTTTGTTCCCGGAAGAGAAATGGTTCTACAATCTGCCTTATGTCGGTAATATCGCGTCAGCATCTGGATTTGCCATGCTTGAAGAATTAATGTATTCAGGCAAACTCAAAGCAGGTCAGAAAATATTGATGATGATACCCGAAAGTGCTCGCTTTTCCTATTGTTATTGCATGCTCACCGTGTGCGAACCCAAATAATGAGCGTATGAAAGTAAAAGATGTTCCACAAGATTTAAAGTATTTAAAGGGAACTGTTATTCGCGACTTAGACTATGCCGTTGACGAGGACGGCAACTATCAGGCTGTAGTCAGTGATGGCTGGGATCCTAAGAACGATGCCCTTGAAATCACCATGGATGACATTCATGAACAATGTCAGGAAATCTTGGAGCGTGTTCGCGCTGGAGAGACAAGTCCATTGGAGTATCATGCAGCAGTAAACCTTATGCCCATTGAATTGCTTTCAAAGTATACCCGATTCTCCAAGAGGACTATACGCAAGCATCTCAACCCTAAGGTTTTTGCTACGCTTGATGATGACACCCTTGCCATTTATGCCGAAGCACTTCGCATATCGGTAGATGAAATCAAACACATACCTGACTGATCATCTATGGAACTACAGTTGAATCATCAACCGGCGGCTCATTGCGAAAACGGAGTCATCTCGGCTATGCTGCGGTTTTACGGGATCAACTTGTCCGAACCATTGATCTTTGGTTTGGCAAGCGGCATATTCTTCACCCATCTGCCGTTCATCAAGATGTCTGGCATGCCAGTCACATCATTTCGCACGTTCCCGGGCATATTGTTCAAACGCATTACCAAATTGATGGGAATCAAAACGGTTACACGTCGATACTTCAATCAAGAACATGCAATGCGTGACCTGGATGAGATTCTCCTCCAACAGAAGATACCTGTAGGGTGTGTTGTTGGTATGTATTATTTGCCTTATATGCCCGACGAATATCGTTTCCATTTTAATGGTCACAATATTTGTATCATAGGTAAGGATGAAGAGACTGAAGAATACAGTGTACTTGATGCGAATGCGATTCAGCGCGTGACAATCAGCAAAAAAGACCTCATTAAGGTAAGGTTTGCAAAGGGCGGCACTTATCCTCTTATGGGGCAGATGTATTGGATTAAGTCGGTCCCTGAGCAACTGCCAGATTTAAAGCCTCTTGTCCTGAAATCCATCAAAAAAGCCTGTTGGTTTATGGTCTCACAGCCTTCATTCGTCCCCTATATCGGTGCTAATGGCATCGTCTATCTCTCGAAGAGGATACGTGAATGGGAAAAGGAGATGGGCAAGAGAAGGGCCGCATTAAATTTGGCTCAGATCATTCGCATGTTGGAAGAAATAGGCACTGGTGGTGCCGGCTTTCGCTTTATGTATGGCGCATTTCTTCAGGAAGCTGCCAAAATTACTGATATTGACGAATTGAATGTGTTTGCCGAACGCATCACTCAGATAGGCGATCTGTGGAGAGATTTTGCCTATAAAGCGTCCCGCATCTTTAAAAAACGCCAGGGCGAGAACTACACCTATGATGACCTTGGTGATGTGCTCCAGCAGATTGGTGAACAGGAAAGGACTTTTTTCACGGAACTTAAATCGTTGGTTGAGAAAAACATCAAGTTAACTAAATGATTGCCTGGTTATAGTAAGAGATAAGCTATGGTTGATTTTTTTCTTAAGATATTTGATTTCTTGAAACATAGGCATTCTCTGTGCTATGGACTTGTTGTCGCGATGACAGGGATTTTGTTGGCTATGGTGTCGTCTCTTAAGTATAATGAGAACATCATCGACTTCATGCCAATGGACGATAATGAGCTGAAGGCTATCACGTTATATCAAGATATCTCTGGTGGGCAACGTGTTATCGGTATGTTCAGGATAAACAATGGTGATACCACCGCCATCGAGCAACTGACAAATGCTGTTGATACATTTGCCTTAAAAATTCAATCCAGCCCTGACTCTAAGCATATTACTGAAATCATCACACAGGTTGACTTTGACAAAATCTCAGGCGTCACAGACTTCATATACCAGAATATGCCCATGATGCTTGTTGATTCGGATTATGTCTATATGGAACGGATATTGACAAACCCGGATTCCATGGAAAATCAACTGGCTAAAGATGTGCAGATGATGATGATGCCTGCGACAGGCTTATTCAATACAAATATCAGCAATGACCCGTTTGGCCTATTCAACAATATCATCAATCGCTTGCAAGCCAAACAAACCTCAATGCCATTTGAGATGGATAATGGCTACATCTTTACTCACGGGCAGAGGTATGCACTGGTCATGATGACTTCACCTTATGGGGCCATGGAGACGGCCGGCAACAGTCAGCTGGTGCATTTTATTGACAGCATCTCAAAACAAACAATGCAAGCGTGCCCAAATGTTGATATCGCCTTTACCGGTTCGCCGGTAATAGCTGTAGGCAACGCTAATCAGATCAGAAAAGACAGTTATTGGGCCATTTCAATAGCAGTAACATTCATCATAATGTTATTGATATTCTCATTCCGTAAGACAAAGAATATCCTGCTCATTGGCGTCGCTATTCTATTCGGATGGCTTTTCGCCATGGGCTTTACTGCTGTTCTGCGAACTGACGTATCGTTGATTGTACTTGGAATCGGTTCGATCATCATAGGCATTGCGGTCAACTACCCGCTACACTTTGTAGCACATATCGATCATGGCGGAAGTGTAAGAGAGACATTAAAAGAAATGGTTCCTCCGTTGCTTATCGGCAACATTACAACAGTCGGCGCTTTTGCCAGTTTGATTCCCCTTGATGCGCCAGCGCTGAGAGACTTGGGATTATTTGCTGTCTTCATGTTACTCGGAACGATTCTCTTTGTGCTCGTGTTCTTGCCACATTTTGTGAAGCAGAAAGCGTCGTCCGAGAAGGAACATTTGTCTTTTGGAAAGATTTCTTCTTTCTCCCCAAATCGCTATAGGTGGATGCTTTGGGCTGTCCTGATTTTGACCATTATTTTTGGATATTTCAGCCTGAACACCTCTTTCGATGCCAACATGCATAATGTCAATTATATGACCTCCGAGCAAAAAACATTGCTATCTGATTTGAGCGCATCGGTCGGTATAAATGACACTTCTAGCGTTTACATTGCAACCGAGGGTGATTCGTGGGATGAAGCACTCAAGGAAAGAGAAAAAATATCGCCTCTGTTGGAGCGCATGAAGCTTTCTGGTAAGATAAATCAATATTCCAATGTCCCTTCTTTCATATGCTCTGTCGATGAACAGCAACGCCGCATAAACATGTGGAACCAATTTTGGGACAAACATCGCAAGCAAGCCATCCAATCCCTGAATCAATTGGCATCTAAATATGACTTCAGTGAAGACGCATTCGATGGTTTCCGGGAAATTATAGAGAAAGAATACAAACCAGGCACGATAGACCATTTTGAACCGGTCAAATCCGCAATTCTCAACAACTCGTTCAGTGAGAGCACTGGCAAGTGTACTGTGGTTGACGTGATCGATGCCAGCAATTGTGATGTGAAGCAGATTGAATCGACTTTGAACGATGCGGTTGATGGCAAAGGATATGCTTTTGACTTTGTGGGGATGAACAGTGCTGTCGCCTCATCTCTTTCCGATAATTTCAATTACATCGGTTTCGCCTGTGGATTTATCGTGTTCTTATTCCTTTGGATTTCATTTGGTCGTATCGAACTGGCCCTTCTCGCCTTCCTCCCGATGGCGATGGGGTGGATATGGATTCTTGGAATAATGTATTTGCTTGGAATACAGTTCAATATTGTCAACGTTATCCTTGCGACATTCATATTTGGTCAAGGTGACGATTACACAATCTTCATCACCGACGGCTTAATCAACGAGTATGCCTACCATAAAAAGCTGCTGAAATCTTACAAAAACAGTATTATAATTTCAGCTCTGATTCTGTTTATCGGCATGGGTGCCTTGATTGTCGCTAAACACCCCGCCCTTCATTCTCTGGCCGAAGTGACAATCGTGGGAATGTTCACCGTTGTCTTGATGGCGTGGATAGTTCCGCCTCTCATCTTTGAATGGCTGATAAAGACAAACAGCAAGTTGCGCCGTTCTCCCGTGACGATCAAGCAGGTGCTCCGCACAAGTTACTGTGCCATCGTTTCTTTTGCCGAGTTGGCATATGCTTACTTGATTGGCCTGTTCATCAAACTCTTTGGTGGCAAAAGCAGCAAGCATAATAACTTTTTCCATGGGGTTATCTACAAATCGATGCGAACCAACATCAATCACATCTGGGGAGTAAAATCGGTTATTCACAATGAATCGGGGGAGAAGTTTGACAAGGGAAGCATCATCATCTGCAATCACCAATCAATACTTGATCCCACCTATCTGCTGGCATTAGATCCCCATATCTTGATCATGATTGGCGGGAAAGTATGGAAGAATCCTATATTGAAACCATTGTTTAAGTTGGCGGGATTCATCAACCTGGATCAATCTATTGAAGACCTCAAAAATGATGTCGCTAATGCTGTCGCCAGCGGTTACAATGTGGCCATATTCCCTGAAGGCATGAGCTCATCTGAACAGATTCCGCGTTTCCATGAAGGCGCTCTTCATATAGCAGAGGAGATAGGAGCTGACATTCTTCCGGTATATTTGCATGGTGCCAACCATGTGATGCCCAAGGATAGTGGTTTCTTATCATCAGGACAGGTAGATGTGGTTATCGGAAAGCGCATTGCTCCTGACCAGCTCTCTGAGATGCGTTCAACTCAAGGGGATATTGCAAACGCAATCCATAGTCTGTTCCAAGAGAACCTTAATCAAATGCGTCTCACAATTGAGACATCCCACTATTTCCATGACTATGTGGTAAGTAAGTATATTTACAAGGGTGCAGGCATTGAGAGAGAGACGAAACGGCTCCTTAGGATATATGATGACTTCAGTAAATGGATTGATGACTATCAGCCCGATGATAATACATCCCAAGTAGTATCCGTTCTCAATGCCGGCAGGGGCCAGTTCTCATTACTTCTGGCTCTTGTTCACCCTGAACTGTTGGTATATTCCTATTCTAATGATCATGATGATGTCGCTCTGGCTTCATGCTGCGAGCCATTGCCTGAGAATCTTCATATTTATTATGCTGATGAACAAAAAACGTCTGAAGTCATGGCAAGTGGCGGGAACATTATCGACTTGCACAGCATTATTAAATAAGAAGAGCAACGCATCGTGATCGATAAACTGCTAGAAATATATTGTTTATGATTCTTAAACATTCAAAAGACATAGAGATTCGCTTTAGTGAAATTGATTCAATGGGGGTCGTATGGCATGGATCATATACGCTCTATTTCGAAGATGCCCGAGAAGCCTTTGGCCAGAAATATGGTTTGGGGTATATGACTTTCTTTGAGAATGGTTTTACGGCTCCTTTAGTTGAACTGTCAATGCATTACAAGCAAATAATTAAATACGGGATGCGACCGCGTGTTGATATTGTTTATCGTCCCACTGAATCAGCAAAGATTGTATTCGATTACGAGATTCGTGATGATAACGATAATTCGCTAATTGCAACAGCTCACTCTGTTCAAGTTTTCATGGACAAAGACTATCAGTTGGTCTGGGACAATCCGGAGTTTTACATGAAATGGAAAGAACACTGGAAGGTATTTGAAGACTGACATCTCTTGATTTCACTATGATTTATTGTTTAAGCGATAATGTGATATCCCCTTTGGGAGAAACGGCCCAGGAGAACTATCAAGCCGTGAAAACCGGGCATTCCGCCCTCAGGGTTTTTCAAGGCGAATGGAATTTGCCTGAACCGTTTACTGCATCCCTTTTCTCACAAGAACAGACCAGTTCATTAGCAATCAAAGGCATGTCGCGCTTTGATTCATTGGTTATAAGATCAGTTTCTAAAGCCATCAATGACTCAGGCATTGACCCATCAAAATCCAACGTGGTCTTTATCCTGGGTACGACTAAAGGAAATATTGAACTCCTACAGGATGGGGAAACACCACCGCCGGAACTCTATCTTGGAAACACCGCTAACCGCATTGCAACGGCTGTGGGTATTTCAACACAGCCCATAGTGGCCTGCAATGCTTGTATTTCGGGAGTGTCTGCAATCATCCTTGCCATGCGCCTGTTGGATGCCGGATACTATGATTACGCAGTTGTCTGTGGCGCCGATGTCCAAAACAAGTTCACTGTATCTGGCTTCCAGTCGTTGAGTGCGGTCTCTCAACAGCCGTGCAAGCCCTTCGATCTTGAACGCTTAGGGCTCAACCCGGGAGAAGCAGCAGCGACTATGGTGCTTGCAAGCGATCGTCTGTTCGATTCTAAGGACTGTAGCAAATGGTGCATTGAAAAAGGTGCGGTTCGTAACGACGCTTTCCATGTGACTTCGCCTTCCAAGAACGGACATGGTGCATGCTTAGCACTTCGTGAAACAGATTTCGGCAAGGATAATGACCAGCTTGCTTTCATTAATGCTCATGGCACGGCAACAATGTTCAACGACCAGATGGAATCTGTCGCCATTGAACGGGCCGGATTGCAATCTGTGCCAGTTAATGCCATAAAAGGTTACTACGGCCATACGATGGGAGCTGCAGGCGTTCTTGAGACGATAATTGCGATGCATTCCGTTGATGATCATACGGTGTTGGGTACTCGTGGCTTCAGTGAGCTTGGCGTCTCGGGAAGGATACACCTGTCAAGTGAGAATCAGCCGACAGAAAAAAGCAGTTTTATTAAGATGATTTCTGGATTTGGAGGGAATAATGCCGCATTGTTTGTTTCTAAGGGAAATCAATCCTCACGTGAGCCGCTTGCTTTGCCCGAAATAAGGAGAATGCACAATGTTAAAGTCACCCCCAATAGCCTTGTCATAGATGGAGAAATACAAGAAGTCGTTTTAGAGGACAACTGTAATGTGCTTAAATCGATCTTTAAGCAATACATTGGTGATTATCCCAAGTTCTATAAAATGGACTTGTTAAGTCAGCTCGCTTTTGTCGCTTCTGATTTGCTCTTGCAGGCCGAAGGGAATGAAAGAAATGTGCCCTGTGATGATAGGGCTATAGTTTTATTCAACCACTCATCGTCAATTCAAGCCGATTGCGGTTATCTGTCAACCATCGCCGATGACAATAACTTCTATCCCAGTCCTTCATTGTTTGTCTACACTCTTCCGAATATGGCTGTTTCAGAAATCGCCATACGAAATCAGTATCATGGGGAAACATCGTTATATATACTTCCTCAAAAGGATAACGCAGTCATGAAACAGGTGGCTCAGGCTTCACTGTTGGACAATTCAATCAATAGCATGGTAACGGGATGGATCGATTACCTTGATGATGAGCATTTTGAAGCCGATTTGAGTATTATCGAAAGAATTGCCGATTAAGTCAATTTCACTATCATGAATACAGATATCAGTAAGGGCTTGCATGATAGGGGAATCTGTGTGATAATCCCTACTTACAATAATGAGAAAACCATTAGTGGAGTGGTGAATGAGGTCCTTTCATTCTGTGATAGCGTTATTGTGGTGAACGACGGCTCAACCGATTCTACGACTCAGGCCCTACGTTCAATCAGCGGTATAATACTTGTTGAATATGAAAGGAACCGGGGAAAGGGATATGCCCTTAGGTGCGGTTTCAACAAAGCATTGGAGTTGGGGTTTACTCATGCCATTACACTTGATGGTGACGGACAGCATTATCCTGCCAATATTATTGATTTTCTTAACGCAAATATCCGATATCCCCAGTCTTTGATCGTGGGCCAACGGAATCTGAAAGGTGTCACGCGTTCCAAGGGCAGTAGCTTTGCTAACAAGTTCTCAAATTTTTGGTTTTATGTACAAACAGGGGTAAAACTGGATGATACCCAAACTGGATATAGGCTTTACCCGTTGAGACTGCTAAGGGGGCTTTCTTTGCTCACTTCTAGATATGAAGCAGAGTTGGAATTGATGGTGCTGGCCTCATGGCATGGTGTCGATATTGTTTCGATACCAATTGAGGTTTATTATCCTCCTAAAGAAGAGAGGGTTAGTCATTTCCGGCCAACCATGGATTTTGTGCGTATCAGTATACTGAATACCATTTTATGCATTCTTGCCGTCATCTATGCCTTGCCTTTACGGATATGGCGATGGATAACGAAACACCAGTTAAAAAAGACTCATAATCTTTCGTAGCATCAAAACATAGGTTTGGATATCATATGTTCAAAAGATTTGCGCTTATACTGGTAACTGTTATTATATCTGTAACCTCGCTCGCCAATATAAACATTTGGGAGGGAAAGGCGCATCATCACAAAGTTGAACTGGTACCCTATGTCGCAACGGGAGAGTCCAATATAGCAGTTATAGTTTGCCCCGGTGGCAGTTATTTCTGGCATGATATGCATGCCGAGGGGCATGATGTCGCCAAATGGCTTCAACGGAATGGCATTACTGCTTTTGTCTTGAAATACAGGACGGGTGGTGCATGGGCATATGTGTCTCATTATCGTTTGCTTTGGAGAGGAAACCGTTATCCCGACTCTCAAGACGACTTATTACAGGCATTACGGTATGTGCGGCAGCATTCTCAAGACTATGGCATCAGCACCAATTGTGTCGGAGCGATGGGGTTCTCTGCAGGAGGGCATCTGGTGATGTCTGCGGCAGAATTATTCGATAAAGAAGATCGTCCTGATTTCGTGGCTGCGATTTACCCCGTTGTGACGATGACACGAGACTGTGTTCACAAGCGCTCCAGGCGCGGACTATTGGGCGATTCTCAAGTGGATAATACAGACTTATGCAACCTGCTCTCCCTGGAAAAACATGTAACATCAAGTTGCCCTCCCGTGTTTTTAGTAAATTGCGTTGATGACCCGACTGTAGATTATCATAATTCTGTATTGCTTGACTCGGCTCTCACGGCTAATCATGTGAATCATGTCTATTTGCAATTTGCCAGTGGTGGTCATGGCTTTGGGGCTAGTGAAACTAAGGGAACCCCCGAAAGCCGACAATGGAAAAATGATTTTATAAAATGGATTTATAATATAATACAATAATCATGGAAAGTAAATTTGACGATATCCGTCCATATTACGATGATGAGATACCTTCAGCGATGAAACGTATCGCCAATAGTGATGTGTTTCCTCTGCTTGCCTCTTTTGTCTATCCCGATGAGCCAATTGAAGATGTGAAGAAACGTGTCGCGTCTTTTAAAACCATTCGGGAGTTTCAACTCGAAACGATGTACAAAGCGCATGAGCAGATCATCGCAAGGTCGATTACCGAGTTCACATGTTCTGGCATCGAGCGGTTAGATCCTCAGCAATCCTACCTCTATGTATCCAATCATCGTGATATCATGTTGGATTCAAGCCTCATGCAGCTTTACTTGGTCAACAAGGGCTTCGAGACAACCGAGATTACTTTTGGCGCAAACTTAATGTCCCATCCTGTCGTTATCGACGTGGGCAAATCTAACAAGATGTTCAAGGTGGAGCGCCCCAGTAGCAACATCCGTGATTTTTATAAGTCCTCTTTACATCTGTCAGAATATATTCGCCATGTCATTAACGAAAAGAAGCAGTCTGTATGGATTGCCCAACGGAATGGCCGAACGAAAGATGGCATTGATGCTACCGACCAGGGCATAATCAAAATGTTCTGCTTGAGTGAGCCTAGAGATAAAATCAAAGCGATTGCCGATTTACATATCGTGCCTGTATCAGTCTCCTATGAGTGGGAATCGTGTGACGTTCTCAAGACCTTGGAACTGTACCAGTCACAGTTCATGAAATATGTAAAGAAACCTGGCGAAGATCTCAATAGCATTCTTACCGGCATCCTGCAGCCCAAAGGCAGAGTCCATTTGGAATTATGTGAACCCATCTCCATACCTGAATTAATGGCGTTCGAGGGTGATACCAATGTGGAGTATCATAAATCTGTTGCACAACTGATTGATAGGAGAATTAACACCGCCTATCGGTTGTTCCCCAACAACTATATTGCACATGATTTATTATTCGGCAATACACGTTATCAGCAGATGTACACCGATGAGCAATATCAGGCTTTTTTGACTCATATGGCCGAGCTTGATCAATACGAATCATTTGATTTGGAACGGTTAAGAGAAATATATCTTGGCATCTATGCCAACCCGGTAGACAATAAATAAACCCATATTGTCGCAAATTATCAATAATTAATCTTGCGTGTTTTGGGGTAACTTCTATTTATTGAAAAAAATATAATTACCATTTTGCCGTTTATTTCTATAGTATTTCGTTCATTACAAGACAAGAATATATGAAAGAAAGAATAAAAGCTTTATTGGAAGATGTTCTGCCATTGGTGGACCTGGACTCGGATTTCTTGTTTGCAGAACTGGATTCTTTGGGTGTGACCACCATAATGATGGTCCTGTCAAGTGAGTATGGCATACAATTAGACGCAGTCGATGCAACGCCCAAGAACCTGAAGAATCTTGACAGCATTGTTGCCATGGTTCAGAAGAAGCTTGAGTCAAAATGACGATAGAAGACTACCTGCAACGAAATGCAAGTCTTTATCCCGACAAGATTGCAATTATTTGCCGGGGTGAAGAGATTACATACAGCCGCCTCTGGCAGCTCGTTGAGGGTAAGGCCATGCTTCTGCGGGAGCAGTATCAGCCACACCATGTAGCGGCAATTCGGACGTCACAGTCCATTGACTTTTTAGTGACCTACTTTGCACTGCATGTGGCCCAAGCTGTCGCATTGCCCCTTGAACATGATATACCGCAAGGCAGATTTGAGGAAATTGCTGATCGTTATGCTGCTTTCACGGCACCCGAGGAGGTAGCCGATATCTTGTTCACGACCGGTACAACAGGCAAATCCAAAGGGGTGATGATCAGCCACCGCACAATCATCGCCGATTCCGAGAATCTCATAGATTCCATGGAGTTTTCTCATGACCTTCTGTTTGTAATCAACGGTCCCCTCAATCATATCGGCAGTCTTTCAAAAGTATACCCCACAATCATGATGGGGGCAACTCTTTACATCTTGGAAAATCTCAAGGATTTGGAAGCCTTCTTCGCCGCCTTTGACTATCCTTGTTCAAGAGTAGCCACATTCCTGGTGCCTGCAAGCATACGCATTCTTTTACAGCTAGCCAAGAACAAATTGGCAACTTATGCCGATAAAATAGACTTCATCGAGACCGGAGCGGCACCGATGGCACATAGCGATATGCTTGAACTATGCCGATTGTTGCCAAAGACACGGCTATACAATACCTTTGCATCAACCGAGACAGGAATTGTTGCTACATACAACTACAACGATGGGGAGTGTTTAGTCGGGTGTTTAGGACGTCCCATGAAACATTCTCACATCCTGATAACCGATGAAGGCCGCGTGGCATGCCAGGGCCCTACGCTGATGACAGGATATGCCGATGAAGAGGAACTCACTGCCCAAGTGATGCATGACAATACCGTCTTTACTGCCGATAATGGTCGTATTGACGAATTGGGCCGACTGCACTTGATGGGCCGCAACGACGATGTGATAAATGTTGGTGGATATAAAGTGGCACCGACCGAAGTTGAGGATGCAGCGATGGCTTTTCCGGGAGTAAAAGACTGCATCTGCGTGAGTGATGTCTCGCCAGTACTAGGCACACGACTGAAGTTATTATACGTAGCGAATGAGGACGTTGAGTTTTCCAAGAAAGATCTGGCAAAGTTCATCGCATCCAAGCTGGAAGTCTATAAAGTGCCTCAAGCATATCAACAGGTAAATGAGATTCACCGCACATTCAACGGAAAACTAGATCGAAAATACTATCGCCCCCACCCATAATTTAATCACTCCCATGCATTAATGCCGCCTCTCCCCTATCATTCCCTAAATCGCATCCTTTTTTGGGGAAAACAGTAGTTGAGCTGGATTAGGTTTGGGAAATTAGTGTTACTTTTGCGGCACCAAATTAACAAAGAAGACAAATGATTAAATTTTGCGTGCGATTAGTGCAACGTTGGTTGCCCGAACCTTTTATATTCGCCATACTGCTCACCTTCGTGGCAGCGTTGGTGGCGATGCCGTTATGTCACCAGACTCCTCTCGAGGTAGTTGAGCATTGGGGTGGCGGCGTATGGAATCTGTTGGCGTTTGCCATGCAGATGGCTCTGATTCTTGTCTGTGGCTCGACCTTGGCTGCAGCACCGGTTGTCAAACGAGCCATCGATGCGATGGCCCGCCTGCCCAAGAGTGCTCCCGCCGCGATAGCTCTTGTGACTGTCGTGTCGGCAATAGCCTGCTGCCTCAACTGGGGCTTCGGCCTTATCGTGGGTGTCGTGTTCGCCAAGGCAATTGCCCGTCAGCGTTCTGATGTCGACTATCGGCTTCTCATCGCTTCGGCTTACAGTGGCTTCGTCGTGTGGCATGCCGGCATCTCTGGCTCTATTCCCCTGACAATGGCCACACCTGGCGATGCACTCGCAATGGCTACCAATGGAGCGCTGACCGAGCCTGTGCCATTGGCGCAAACCATCTTCGACTGGCACAACCTGATGACCGTACTGTTTGTGATTATCGGAATCACCGTTGCCAACACCTTGATGCATCCCAAGCAGGGCGTCGTCACCATCGACCCTGCGCTCCTCAAGGACGATGATCATATCTCGACCGACGCTTCCACAGCGGCCAAGACACCGGCACAGCGGCTCGAGCAAAGCAAATTGCTCTCGTGGCTCGTGGCACTGATGCTCGTGGCCTATCTTGTGATTCATCTCGCGGTGCGCGGTGCAGGATTGGACCTGGGCGGTGTAATCATGATATTCCTCGCGCTGGGACTCTTGCTGCACTCCACACCGGTCGACTACGTGCGTGCCTTCGGCAAAGCGACCACTGGTGCTGCCGGCATCATATTGCAGTTCCCGTTCTATGCCGGCATCATGGGCATCATCACAGGCATCGGTGCCAGCGGCATCAGCCTGGGCGGTGTTATGGCCGAAGCCTGCATCCGTATCAGCAATCCCGTAACCTACCCGTTGCTCACCTTCCTTTGTGCCGCAGTGCTCAACATGTTTGTGCCCAGTGGCGGCGGTCATTGGGCCGTACAGGCTCCTATCATGTTCACAGCCGGCGCCAACCTCGGCGTTGACCCGGGCTTGACGGGAATGGCCATTTCATGGGGCGACGCATGGACCAATCTCATACAGCCATTCTGGGCGCTCCCGGCCTTGGCTATAGCACGCCTCGACGCTAAGGACATCATGGGCTACTGCCTCATCGATCTTCTCATCACCGGTGTCATTATCTGTGCCGGCCTGTTGATTTGGGCAATGTAGAACAGCGCTCCGGCTAAATGCTGAAATCAACTCAGAATCGATAACAGATACTTATCGACCCTTACAGATTACGCAAGTTTGCGTTGTGCAAACTTGCGTAATCTGTTGTTCGTTCAATCCGGAATTATTTCTTGAGTTTTTCCTTAGCCTGTTCAAGCACGGTGGAATATGACATGAATTCATCATTCACCTTATCTGCAACAGTGTCTTCTTCCTGATTGTCTGTTTTTGTATGTTGCTTGCCAAATTCAGCTAAATCTTTTTCGCTCACTTTCATCATCTGCATGCACATGTCACGTTGCCGCTTCATCTCTCGCAGCCAAATATGATTCAAATAAACATATTCCGGATAGTTAATATCGAGCAGCTGCTCAAACGAGTGCATGACATCCTTTCCGGTCCACTCCTCTTTCAATTCGCCCAACAGCATTTTCTTGTAATTGTTGCGGCTCATATAGAAGGACGAAACCTCATTGACGAAATTGACATCGCCGATGGTGTTGAAGGTCTCAATGCTTGATGTAAAGATTCTCTCGGTCGTTTCAGGAAATTCGTTAAAAATCATTGACATCCCGGCGGCGAGATAAACACGCTGGCTATCAAACTGCTCGGGATGAATGGCAATCTCATTCTGCAAACGCCGGCACTCATGCAACCCGGTGTCGACTTTCTCGACCAACTCGATGGTGTTGTCCATGTCGCTGATGATCATCATCACCATCTCTTTCTTGGCCGCTTGTTTCTTGTTATAGTCGATGATGGCAGCCGTTCCAAAGGTGAGAATAATCGATACCGAGGTGGCGATGAGCGACAACAGGAACTGCTTGAGCGAAGACATTCCACTTCCCGTCTGCAGCGTCTTGGGAGTATGAAGTTTGATATTCATATTGCTTGAAAACTATTCGTTTGAAAATGCAAAGGCAGCAATTATTTTCTCTTTTCACGCATGATTGTGAGCCTTTTGTTGTTCATAGGGGAGAATGCGGCTTTACATGCAAGACGAGAAAATAAAGCGTTCAAATCAGCAAACAGAGAAAACTATTCGCTTCATGTGACAGTTATGTCTTCAATGATGGAAACTCAGCAGCAATTGGTCAACGGGTTGCTGCATAGCCATTCGACTTCAATCCAGCCAATAACGTCAAAGCCAGGCACCTTGACCTTTACCCAATCACCATGGACATCCATCGGCATGAGGGTCAGTTCCTGGTTAAAGGTGAAAACGATGTTGGCCTCTTCATCGGGTGCTTCGCGCAGATAGAGTTCCTGCCCGCCATAATTCCTGGTATCGACGCCAAGAACCGAATAATGGATCCAGTACTCGCCAGTGTCAGAGCCTTGCAGTACGGTTTCTTCCTCATCATCTGCGGCATTCCATAGGTCATCGATTTTCCACCATCCGTTTTGGGGAGAAGTGAGCATGAATACATAAGCCTTCATGCTATCGTCCTTACCGCTATTGAGCTTCATGACCACGTTTCCGCCTGGAGTGCTGCGGATGTTTGTCGTTTCGTCACTATCTGTAAGCATGGCTTCCAGCATATCCTGGGAGCTTACCGAAAATGCCGTAATCAGCAGAATCGCCAATGTAAAAACCTTTTTCATCATTCTGTCAGTCAGTTAGATAGAACAAAATATATGTTATTTCTTATTTTTGGATCTCTTTTTGAGTTCATAAACCAATGCGATGAACGCAATGAATACGCCCAGAACGCCCACCAACAGGTTGACCAAATCAAAATTTTCTTTCAGAAAAGCAGTTACCGTTTCCATCTCATTGCCAATTAGTCTTTCACGTCTTTCTTGAAAAGCATATCAACGGCAGCCTTAAGATTGGGTGCCAGGGGCGGGATATGGTGGTTATTCTCCAGGCGCCGCAGTTCGTTGATGTCCATCTCCACCTCGTTTTCCTTGCGCGTCTGCTTGAATTCTTTTTTGTCGATGTAGTCGCGCCCGATGGTGTAGGTTTCCAGCAAGATAATGTAGTCCTGGTCGGTCCTCTCAAAATGGCCCGACACGAGAATCTGTTTCATTACCAGGTCATCGACGCGTGATTTCCCGTTCTCGTTAATGTTATAGACCTCAAAATAGCCATGGTTGGCTTCGAACTTCTCTTTTTTCTCTTTGGGTTTCTTTCCTCTTTTGGCGGCTTTGGCTGCTGCCTTGGTCGCCTCGATGTGGTCGTCATAGGTCCAGATGTCGAAACTGGTCGTACGCTGGCCCGCCTGCATATCGTCGTCGATATAGCCCAGGACCGAAATCGTGTCGCTCACCACACGGCGGCCCGATGCCTCCTGGGTGATGGACAGCGAGCCCCTTTCCGCATTCTTTAGAATCCGTTTGTAGTAGGTCATTGTGTCGATACGCGCCCATCGGTCAACGATGTGGCCCACCAGAGTGCTGAGGAGGAAACGTATGAGGCCGTTTTCGCCTTTGGAGACACTACGGGTCTTCGCCGAAATCTTTTGCTTGGCCAGCTCGTAGGTGTTGTCCACCACGCCGGCACGGAAGTAGATGGGGCCCTCGTCGCAGACATAGACCAGGCGGTAATAGGTCTGCACATAGAGCAGTTCCTTGGGCTTCACTTCCAACTCTGTCAACTGGAAAGTCTCATCCTGCATCACCACGCAATGGCTGGGGATTGTATCGATATTGACATGAGTGGGCTTGAACGCCACGTGCGAGAAGTATAGCTGTTTCACGCCCTTGGCATCGTTGAGCCAACCTTCGCTATCGGTCGAGCCCACCAGAGCACCTTTCGCGTTGGTCACACACACGGCAGCAATGGGCAGGCCATCGGTATCAACGACCTGGATGCGTTGGGCCTGGGCAATAGCCGCCATAGCCAGCATCAAGAACAGGAGAGATAATTCTTTCATTAACGATCTATTGGTTATGACAAAAAGAGACGCAAACTGTATTCTGCGTCTCTGTGATTACTTACTTGAGGAGCTCACCAATCGAAGTGGTGAGGTTGAACATGAACGTCGAGGCACCGGTGTGGGGACGCGCAAAGGCGGCGCCAATGCCAAAGGCCCTTTCCATTGAGACGGCGCCCACCGAGAGACCCGACATGAAGTCGCGCTTGTAGGTCGCCATATCGGTGCGCGTGCGGTAGTTATAACCCACGCCCAGATAGATGTTGTTGGTGGGCAGGATATCAACACCGAAGACCAAGTGACGCAGCAGGTTGCTGCCGAACGATTCCTTCTCAATCAGGCCGCTATTGGGATTATTGACATCCTCAATCTTATAGTAAGGAGATTTCCAGCGGGTGAGTTCATAGGCCGTTACATGCAACCTGATGGGCGCATGTCCCAGCATCTTGCTCATGCCCACCTGGATGTCCCAAGGCAGGTTGTCCTTGTAATCGTTGAATTTCTTCACCTGACCACCCAGATTCTTGGCAACCAGCGAGGCCGAGAACTCATGATCGGGATCATAGAAGTTGATACCCAAGTCGGCGGCAACGGCTCCCGCAGTGTAGTCCTCATATTTGGAGTACAGGTATTTCAGCGTGATACCACCGCGGAACTTCTCGCTGATGTCGTGGCTGTAGGTCAGGCTGAAGGCCATATCGCTGGCGTTGAAGGTTCCCGTTCGGGTGCCGTCAATGTCAGCGCCCTGGATGTTGCCGTAGCCAAAGTACTGCAGGCCCACGGCAACGGCACCATGCTCACTCACGCCCTGGCCGTAGCGCAATCCGGCAAAATTGGTCTCGCCGATGTAGCGCATATAGTTCAATCCCACCTGATGGTCATATTCCGGGCCCAGCAATGCGGGGTTTTGCTCAACGAGGTTGATGTCATCGTCGATGATGGTCAGGTTGTGGCCACCCAGACCATAGACATGGCTCGAAGCGGGCACACTCAGGAAGTTATAGGCCGTGGTCTTGGGGCCGTCATCAGCCATGGCGACAAAGGCCACTGCTGCGGCAGCAAGCAATATCAAGTGACGCAAATAGGTTGTCATATCGTCGTTTTCCAATCTTTATTACAATGATATAACGAAAAAATGCCCTTTTTAGTATATCGTCACTCCTCGGTCACGTCGGGAGCGGCCTCGTCGGTTTCGCTGATGACCTTCTTGGCCAACTCGAGGTCGCGCTCAAAGACCACAACCCTGACGGGCGCCATCCAGATGGCGTTGGCGGTGCTGTCGACAATCACACCGGCGGGAATGCCGCTGGCTTCCAGCGCACCCTTGACGATGTTGGCATCAACAGGGCTGCTGTACTTGGCAACAACGACCAGTTTCTCTTCATTATCCATTTTTCTAGTTGTTAGTTGTTAGTCTTTAGTTGTTAGTTTCCAGTACCTTGCCATTAACGGTAGTCTCAAATTGGCGAATGCCAACTAAAAACTAAGGACTAGGGACTAGAAACTCCTATCTCACTTGATTCCGCGGGAATTCAGGGCCGCCTGGTAGCGGTGGGCATTGTCCAGGTGGCTGGCATAGTCACGCGTGAAGTCGTGGTAGCCGCTGAAGTCGGCACGGGCACACATGTACAGGTAGTCGTGCTGCGGAGCGTTGAGCACGGCGTCGATGGTCGATTTCTCGGGCAGACGGATGGGGCCTGGAGGCAAGCCGTTCACCCGATAGGTGTTGTAAGGCGAGTTGATCTGCGTCATGGGCACGGTGATGCGCTTGATCGAGAAGTCGCCGATGGCAAACTTAACCGTCGGGTCGGCCTGCAGGCGCATGCCCTGCTGGTAGCGGTTCAGGTACAGGCGAGCCACCTTGCCGCGCTCATCGGCCTTGACGGTCTCCTCCTCGACAATCGAGGCCACGGTGGCCACCTCGTCGGGCGTGAGGCCCAGTCGCTCGGCCTTGGCCTTGCGCTCGTTGGTCCAGAAGTCGTTGTAGTAATCAAACATGCGGTCGAGCATCTTCTCGGGAGTGATGTCCCAGTAGAACTCATAGGTATCGGGCATCAGCAGGCAAGCGATGGTCTGCGGCGTCTTGCCGTACTTGGCGCACACGACACTGTCCTTCAAGGCCTTGCGCATGCTGTCAGGACCAGCCATGAACATTTCGCCCCAGCGCTGGGTCCACTCGTCGAGCGTGCGCACGTTATTGAAGGTGAAACGCACACCGCTCTGCGCACCGTTCTTGATGTAGCGGGCGGCAGTGAAGGGCGACATGCCCTTAGTGATGCGGAATGCCCCCTCACGGTTCTCGACCTTGGCGCCCATGAGCGAGAGCATCGTTGCCACGCGCTTACCGTAGTTGACCTCTACATGAGCCTGGATGCTGTCACGGATCGACTCGATGGTGCTGCCCTTACGCATCTTGATAAGCCCCTCGGCGGGCGCTCCAGTGAACAGATAAGGCGCGGTACAGGCCACGGCGATAACAATCAGTGCGGCCAAGCCGCCAATGATCCATTTCTTTTTCATGTCTATTACGGTTTTTTATGATTCTGGGTGGGTATTGTTGCCAGCAGCATGCGGGCAGTTCCGTTCAGTTCGACCCTGTCGGCAACGGCAGGAACCAGGACGGTCTCACCCTGACGAATAGTGGCTGGGGGCATATTCTTGACCTGCAAGGTCGCCTCGCCCTGGATGCAGATCATGGCCACAAAGGTGTGGCAGCCGGGATTCTCCAGGCTGTAGCTGCCGTCAAACCCCAGATGACGCACGAGAAATTCGGGACTGTTCACAAGCTGTGTCATGCCGGGTGCTACGTTAGGTTTGTCAATCACTTTTCCTCCACCGGGAGTGAAGTCAAGTGCCTCGCAGGCTTCCTGGATATGGAGCGGGCGCAGATTGCCGTCGACATCGCGCCGGTTGAAGTCCCACACGCGGTAGGTGATATCGCTGGACTCCTGTATCTCGACCAGGAAATTACCAGCACCGATGCTGTGAATCTGACCAGCACGCAGGTAGAACACGTCCCCAGGACTTGAAGTAGTGGAATTCACTACATCAAGAATTGAACCATCCTTCAATAGACTGACAAATTCATCGGGTGTCAACTGTCGGTTGAAACCTGTGCGGATCAAGGAGTGCTCATCGGAATTGAGGATGTACCACATCTCGTTCTTGCCCAAGCAGCCGTGACGCTGCCGTGCCATCTTATCGTCAGGATGCACTTGTATGGATAGGTCGCGATGAGCATCAATGAACTTGATGAGCAGCGGGAAAGTGTTTCCATAGCGGTGATAGACATAGTCTCCCACGAGTTCGACGCCATGATGGCGCACGAGTTGAGTGAGTGTCATGCCGGTCTCCATTCCCTCGGCCACCACCGACTCACGACCGGGCATTGCCGACAGTTCCCACGTCTCGCCAATGAGTTGATCACTTGCTGGCAACCCTTTGAATTCCAACAACTTGCTGCCGCCCCAGAGGACGGGCCTTAATATGGTATTGAATTTATAAATCTGCATATTCCCAAAAGTTTAACTTACAAAAGTAGTAAAAACATTTATAAATAACACTGTCATGCCTATTTTTATTGTCTAACGGATGCACCGATATGGGATTACTGCGCCACTTTGTTGTTGTCGTCCTTGACCCACTTGATATACTGGCTATAGTCGTGAGGAACAAGAACGCCATTCTCGCGGTCGTCACGCCAAGTGTCGGTCCAGTCCATGTCATAGCCGTGTCCTGTCGCGTCATGGAAGATGTGGCCCTCACCCTCGTTCATCTTCCAATAGGCCACCAGACCGTCGCTATGGGCGTTCACACCGGCAAAACCAGTCGAAATCTCGCTCGCCGTGAGCGCCCGGTTCCACACGCGCACCTCACACAGACGGCCATCAAAGAACTGGCTGCTACGGTAATTGCCCCACGACATGCCCAGCTCAAAGCGCTGGAACGGTGTCGCCTTGCCGCTACCGCTCGTCTGGGCATCCTCCACCCCATCGACATACATCTTGAAGGTCGAGCCGTCGTAGGTGCACGACACGAGATACCAGCGGTTGGTCTTGAAATGTGTCGAGGAGAAGCACCGGCCTCCCGGCAACACCCATTGCAGGATGTCACCACCTGCCGAGCCGTTCTCACCGAAGCGGAACATGTTGGCCTCCTCCTCGTTCTTACCCTCGATGGACAGCACACGCTTGATGTTGCCCACGTTGCCGAACCGGTAGGAATAGACCTTGAACTCGATGGTGTAGTTGGTCAAGTTCACCATCTTGTCGTCAGGGAAGATGTAGTTGGACGACGCCTGCTGGCTGTTTTCCAGCGAGTAGAACGAGATGATGCGCGATATCTGCAGGAAAATCGTACGCGAACTCTCTATCACTTCCCCGCCATCACCTTCCACCTGACTGATGGTCACCGGAATGACATAGGTGGCGCCCTCGATGAAGTCGTCGGTACTGAGGACTTTGACCTGGGCCGAAGAGGACAACGCCTCGCCCTCGGGGATGGTCACCTCGCTGTTTTCGAGTGTAACGGCCGATGCCGGAACGGGATAATAAGCCGTGCCATGCTTGGCGTTATAAGAACGCACCAGGGCCGTATCGATGGCCAGGCGAACGGTCACCGCTTTGGAGCAGCGGCGCGTAGCCTTGACAGTCACAGCACACGCGGCGGGCAGATCCTCGACGGTAAAGCGCTGCACCGGCACCTGTTCGGTACCCGAGATGAGCAACCCCACCTTCTGGTAATCAAACTTGTCGCCCTCACTGTCACAGGCCGCAAAAGCCAGCGACATCAGCACAACAGCAACAATATATCTTATCATTCTCATAATCATAACTCCTAACTACTAACTTCTAACTCGTAACTCCTAATTCCTAACTCCTAATTCCTAACTCCTGATGCCGGATTCATGATCTGTATAGCACGGCGAATGGCGCCATAGGGCACGCCGTCGCTCGTATTGTAGTAGTTGCGCTCCACATAGTAGGCGCCGCAGCCGCCCTTGTGCCCGGTGGCAGGTTCCCATGCGGCATAGTTGAAGATTTCGCCGCCCGTGGGTTTCTGGCCGAAGGACTCGCAATAGACGGTCTTCTCATCGGGGTGTCCCATTGCCCCCACGCCAGCGCCCTGCTGGCTGTAGGCCTGCTTGACGTAATAATCCACCCAGGGGTCGCATGCCACCGGAGGCGATACCGAGAAATAGTCCACGATGACCAGTTTCTCGGGGTAAGAGCCACTGGGGCCGATGATTTTGTCACACTCCTCGATAGCCCAGGTCAGGTGCTGCCCGTTCCAGCCCTCGTAGTCGAAATCGACACCGTCAAGGCCCGTCTTGACCACGGTGTCACACACCCAGCGGGCATAGGCGCGAATGGCCGCCTCACTGCGGTCGTTTGACAGGTCATACACGATGCCGTCTGTTGTGAACTTGTGGTTATAGTTCGACGCGTCGGCATGGAAGACAAAGCGGGTGCCTTTCTTGTCGCGCGTCTCAATCATGTCCTGATAGGCAATGGGATGCGTCTCGGGAGTCGGGATCCCCATCCACAGGTTCACGATGTCTATGCTGTCGGGCAGGCCGATGATGCGCTCGCCCCACGAGGCCGGGTCCTTATAGCCGCTCGCACCCTCGATGGGCGCCCAGTCGGCATAATACACGTAACAAATCTCGTGTTCGCTGGCCTTGTAGTCGCGCAGGGCCTGATAGTACTCCTCGCTATATTGCTTGAGCGGCTGCAGGTCCAATGCCTCAGGCTCGGTGTCACAAGCCGTGACAACGAACAGAAGCAAAGCCGCCGATATATATCTTGTCAGTTTCATAATTCCTAACTCCTAATTTCTTATTCCTAATTAGCTTTCTGGTCCCACCACAGTCGGGTGCCGCCATTGTCCTGACCGCCGCCCAGGGCCTCGCCATCCAGCAACTGGATGGCAGCCTGCACAGCAGCCTCGTTGGTGTTATACTCCTGTACCGGGAAGGGGCAGCGTCGCACCTGAATCTCGGTATCTATCAGTCCCTGGCTGTCGTTGTTTACGACGGGCAGCAGGTGGGGATAGCCTGTGCGGCGGAATTCCGCCCAGCCCTCACAGCCGTCAGGGTACATGGCAATCCACTTTTGCGTGATGATGCGTTCCAGATGGGTTTCGAAATCTGCCTCATCGTCCCAGGCGATAGTGAGATTGCTGGGGGCATTTGCCGCATTGCCGCCATTGGTGCGGTCCACATAGCGGGTTGGAATCAATGACGTGTTGGTGATGTAAGCGTCTTCACCGCTCACGCCGTTTTCGCTGAATGACGCGCGGATGCCGGCCTCATAGAATGCCCTTGCCGTCCCGCCCATGTTCCAGCCGCGCAACGCCGCCTCGGCACGCAGGAAGAAGCCCTCGGCAGCCGTCATCCACACGATGGGTGTGGTGGCACGGTCAATGTTCAGATTGGAGGTATAGGCACCGGCATATCGCGTGGGATTGATGTTGTGGACGCCCAGGCGAACGCCGTGGTACTTGTTATCGCTGCTGGCAGGCACGAAATAGGCTGCCAGACGAGGATCGTTGTAGCCGTTCATGTAGCAGTCCATCGTCGCGCCCATGCGCACCTCACCGGCATTGAAGTTATAGGCGATGTCATAATTCGGGTGGAAGTAAGTCAAGCGGCCATGCAGCAGCTGGGCACGCTCGGCGGCCGTCTCGATGAAGCCCAACGGACAGGCCGCTGATTTCTCAGCCTCCTGCTGGGCCAGGGCAGCATCGGCATAGACCACCCTCAAGGCCAGACGCAGTCGCAAGGTATTGGCAAACTTGACCCAACAGGCCACGTTGCCCTCATAGACGTTGTCATAGTCCGGCAAGAGCGTGCCGCCCGACTCGGCCAGCGGGGTGAGCACCTCGATGGCATCGTCAAGTTCGGCAAAGAATCGGTTATACACCTCTTGCTGACGATTATAGGTCGTTCCCAATGTTCCGCTGCCGAAACTGATGTAGGGAATGGGTCCGTACATGTCGGTCACGCGGTGCAGGGCCTCGACTTTGACGATCGTGGCAAGGGCGGCCACAGCCGGCTGGCCCATCGCCTCGGCAGCTCGCGTGATGCGCTGCCAAGCCGGCATCACTTCGCTGAAGGCACGCGTGAACATCTGGTCATACCAGCCGCTCACAAAACTGTAGGAACCGTTGTGCACACCGTTGCGCCACGTGCCCGTCAGGCCCACATAGCCCGAAAAGGCATCGGCACTCAAGCCCTGCGCCACCTGGTAATCCGACGACAGGCAGTTGCCCGAACCGTCATCAAAGAGGACAACCCGGTTGACCATCTGCGAGAAGAAGGCGCCCACGTTTTGGTAATCACGTGCCAGTTCTTCCTCGGTGAGCTGATGCTGATTGGTATTGATTTCGTCAAACGACTTGGTGCATCCGGCAGCGATTACTGCTATCGCACTCACATATAATAAGATTCTTGTCTTCATAGCCGCATCAGAATTTGAGTTTCACATTAAATCCCATCGACCGCAGGCTGGGCTGCATAAAGTAGTCGATGCCCTGGTAGTAAGTACCCGTGTTGGAGGTCATCTCGGGGTCGTAGGGGGCTTTATTATAAATCATGCACAGGTTGTGGGCGACAAAAGACACATTCAGTCCCTTGATCCACTTGACCCAGCGATAGACCGGCACATCGTAGCCGATGCTCAACTCGGCCAGCCTAAGGTTGGTCGCACTATAGACATAGCGCGAATCAACCGTGCCGTTGGGATTGCCCACAGTCTGGTAATAACCTTGGGCATTGATTTTCTTGCCGTTGATGACCACGCCGCCGTCGTTGCGGGCATTCTGGGTGGCCTCACTGGCTCCGTAATAATCGAGGATAGCCTGGGTCTCGCTCACGACGATACCACCATAGCGGTAGGCGAACAGGGCAGATAGGGTCACACCCTTGAAACTGATCGAGTTGCCCCACGACAGGTTGTACTTGGGAGCGGCTTGACCAGCATAGATGTAATAAGCGTTGTTGTTGGGATTGGCCTCGACATTCTGGCGCTCGGGGTTGACATAGATAGCGCCGTGCTCATCGGTCTTGAGCGTGGAGACATACACGTCGCTCAACGTGCCGCCCTCGGTCAGGCGAATCTGATAACCCGAGGTGCCTCCCATGTAGAGTTCGTCCAGGTTGTAAATCTCGCCGTCAATGGGGTTGCGCCAGTTCTTGAGCAGTTCCTTGACCTTGTTTTGGTTAAGCGTCCATGTCAAATAAGTTTCCCAAGTCACTGGGCCTAGGGGCTGGATATAACGCGCTGTGAGTTCAACGCCCTCGTTATCCACACGTCCACCATTAACCACCGCACTGGTATAGCCCGACGAAGCGGGCAGCGTGGGATAGAAGAATTGGTTGCGCGTGCTGGACTTGTATAGAGTCATATTCACGCGCAGGCGGTTGCGGAACATATGCAAATCGATACCGGCCTCCTGCGAGCTGGTGCGCTCGGGCTTGAGGTCGGTAAGCATCCGTGTCGAGGTCTCGGCAAGACCGGTCGAGGGGTTGATGGCGTAGGTCTCACGCGTCAGGAAAGGCTCGTTAGGCTCATTACCCACCTGGGAGTAGCCTATGCGGGTCTTGAAGTAGTTGAGCCAATCACATTCTATATCCAATTCTTTCAGCAAATCCGTCCATACACATGAAAGGCCAGCCGACCAGTAGAAGTAACTCTTCTCGAGTTTGCTCGACCAGTCGTTGCGGGCAGTGACATCAATATAGACTGCACTGATAGCGCCCAATTGGGCTGTGGCATACACGCTCTGCAACTGGGTGCGGTAACCGCTCTGCACGGGCTTGAAAGTCGAGTTGGAAGTCTCTACATTGGCCAGGGTGAACTTGTTGGCGGTACCCTTCAAGTGGCCACTGAAGCCCTCGATGCTGTTGTCGCGCTGGTCAAAACTCGTGCCCAGCACACCGCTCAAGCTCAAGTGGCCATCGGCAATGTAAAAGTATTTGTCGAACTTGGCGAAAGCCTCGGCATACAGCTGGCGGTTGCTCACGTTGCGCAAGCCATAGTGGCCATACTTGGAGGCATAGAGCGTATTGGTCGAGGCAAAGAATTTCTCCTCATACTTGTCGCTGCTCTTGTCATATTTCACGCGGCCCGTGATGTCGAGCCACGGCGTGATGCGCCAGTTGAGCGAGATGGTTGCCTGGTGGCGTTCCTTGTGGTTGATAAAACGCTCTCGCTCGGTCTCCCAATAGGGGTTCTCCATTGAGATGTCGTAATTATAGGGCCAATACTGAACAGGGAAATTGCGGCCCGTATCATAGCGCTCGTAGTAGCCCAACTTGGAGAAGTCATCTCCCGCGGGAAACAGATAGACAGGCACCAGCGGATTGTGGTACTGGCCCTGGCTGATCATGTTCTGTTCCTTGACGGCACTGAGCATATAGCCCAAATCGAGCGTCATGCGGTCGTTAAGGAAGTTGGTGGTATTGCGCACGCTCACGTTATAGCGGTCGTAGTTGTTGCTGTGGATGATGCCTTGGGAGTTGGTAGCGCCGAGCGACAGGTAAGTCTGGTTCTTGTCGCTGCCGGTGCTCAGGCTCACCGAGTTGGCAATGTTGGTGCCCGTCTGGAAGAAGTCGGCGGGACGGTAATTGCTGGGCGTCGCCAGTTTCTCGCCCCAACTGAAGTAACTGCCCGTCTCACTGGGTCCATACTGGTTCTGGAACCGCGGCAAGACAAAGGGCCGCGAGAACTGGAAACTGCCGTTGTAGGTCACATCTACCCTACCCGCACGGCCGCGCTTGGTCGTGATGAGGATGACACCATTAGCGGCGTTAGCACCGTACAATGCGGCAGCCGAGGGGCCTGTCAAGGCACTGATGCTCTCGATGTCGTCGGGGTTGATGTTGCTGGTGGCATCACCCGTCTGGCCCGCACCGGCAAAAATGCCCTCAGGCTGCTCGCTACTGAGGTTCTGCATGGGGATACCGTCCACGACATACAGCACGTTATTGTTGCCGTTGATCGACTTGGCACCACGCATCACAACGCGGCTGCTGCCGCCCGCACCCGTCGCGCTGGCATTGATGGTCACACCGGCCACCTTGCCAGCCAGCGAGTTGACGAAGTTGGCGTCCTGCACCCTCATCAGCGCATCGCCTTCAACCTGCTGCACATTATATGACAACGATTTGGCCTCCTTCTTGATACCCAAGGCGGTTACCACCACCTCGTTAAGGACTTGGGAATCCTGCTTGAGGTGGATGGTCAAAGTCTGGCCGTCAACTTGCACTTCCTGAGTTCCATAACCCACATAGCTCACAGTGAGGCTAGCGCCTTGGTCGGCTCTTATGCCGAATCGCCCGTCAAAGTCGGTGACGGCATTCACATTCTTGCCCTTGACACTCACGGTCGCCCCGATGACCGGGTCGCCGTTCTCGTCAAGCACCTGCCCAGTCACCGTCGAGGCCTGCACCGCGCCGCTCTGCCCCTGCGGCACAGGAGCGGCCAACGCAGTGCCGCCACCCAAAACGAGTGCCGCCACCGCTAGCCGGCAAAGCATCCATGGCTTCAATTTCAATCTTTCTAACATATTCTATTTATCATTTGGTTTCTCAAAGACACAAAGGTAATTCATTTTTCAGAATTCTGCCGATAATTTTGAGATTTCCATAAAAGAAATGCGAGCAAGACTCTTATCATCTTGCCCGCACAATTCTTTATATCACTATGGGATACTATGCGTTCTTGACCCGTGTGACAAACAGCTGTCCGATCAGGAATACCGGCATGGTACCCAAGATGACCCATAGCCATTCGACAACGGTGAGCGGGGCGCAATCAAACATCGGCGAGAAGTATTGAACCAGCACGATTTGCCCCACAAAGATGACCGTGGCCACCATCCAGAAGACCTTACTGTCCTCCAAGTTGTTAAACGCCCATTTACCTGTCGCAAAGGATCTTGCATTCAACATGTTCCAGAACTGCAGGAAGACAAAAACGCTGAAGTACATGCCCATCTCGTGAGCGTTGATATTGGGATTGATGCCTCGTGCAAACACGGGTCCGCCATTAGCCTCACGTACAAAATAGTAATACAGGCCTATCATCAGCACGGCGAAAATCGCACCGCTGGTGAGGATGAATTTCATCATCGTTGACGTGATGATGCTCGCGTTGGAGTTGCGCGGACGCTGTTTCATCAGGATGCTGTTCGGCGGCAGTGCAGCCAGTGCCAATGCGGCAAAGGTGTCCATGATGAGGTTGACCCATAACATCTGGGTAACGGTGAGAGCCGGCTGCTTGCTGAAGAACGAGCACACAGCAACCACCAGGCAGGCACACACGTTGACAGTCAGCTGGAACAGGATGAAACGCTGGATATTGCTATAGAGCGAGCGGCCCCACAGCACGGCCTTGTTGATGCTGGCAAATGAATTATTCAGAATGGTGATGTCACTGGCCTCCTTGGCCACAGCGGTGCCGTCGCCCATCGACAAGCCCACTTGAGCAGCATTCAGAGCAGGAGCGTCGTTGGTGCCATCACCGGTGACGGCAACCACCTCGCCCTGCTGTTGCAGCAGTCTGACAAGGCGCGCTTTGTCGTCAGGACGTGCACGCGACATGATTTTTATCTTGGATGCGCACTGGGCGGCTTGAGCGTCGTCCATAGCGGCAAAATCGGGACCGCTGACTATCGCGTCATCACTGTCCTCGTCGGTCCACAAACCCACCTGACGGCCAATCTCACGTGCCGTGCCACCGGTATCGCCAGTGACAATTTTCACTTTCACACCGGCATTGCGGCAATCCTGGATAGCGGCAGGCACATCGGGGCGCACAGGGTCGCTGATGGCGACGATGCCCATGAAGGTGAGCGGTCCTGCACCACCGGTCTTGAGGCGTTGCAGCACCTTTTCAGGTTCATCGCTTGCCGACAGCGGACAATAGGCAAACGCCAGGGTGCGCATCGCCTTGGACTGATAATTGGCAAGCTCGTCGGTGATTTGCTGGAACGGCACGTCGCCCATCACCGTGTCGCACAAGCGCATGATGATTTCGGGAGCACCCTTGACCAGCAGGCGGCGATTTCCCGTCGGGCTATCGACAACTGTGGCCATCATCTTGGTCATGGTTGAGAAAGGCATCTGGCCCAGCACGTCACAGCCATCGCGAGTCGCCATGTAGTCGATGCCGGAGTCACGCAGCCACAACAGCAACGCACCCTCGGTCGGATTGCCCAGCGCCACGACGTTGGCGGGATCGCTGTCGTCGAGATAAGCGGTACTGTTGCAGGCGATGCTCTCGCTCACCAGTGCAGCGGGATCATCGGCCTCGTCAAGCCGTTCACCGTCTTTCAAGCCGTAGAAATGTGCCTGATAGACCTGCATCTTGTTCTGTGTGAGCGTGCCCGTTTTATCGGTACAGATCACCGTCGTGGCACCCATCGTCTCGCAGGCATGCATGCGGCGCACCAGATTGTTGTGCTTCAGCATCTTGCGCATGCTCAACGCCAGCGACAGGGTGACGCTCATGGGCAAACCCTCGGGCACCGAAACGACGATGAGCGTGACAGCAAGCATCACCGTTTCGATAAGATATTGTGCATCAGCAACGACACCCTCACTGCCGGCAACAAAGTACTCCACAAGACGGCCCAGCACCAGCAAACCGGCCATCACATAGCTGCCACGGGCAATCGTTCGTCCCAGGCGGTCAAGCTGTTGTGTAAGAGGGGTCTTGATGTTGTTGTCGATTTGCGCATCGCGGTAAATCTTGCCATATTCAGTCATGTCGCCAACACGCTCGATGCGTATCGTGGCACTGCCCTCGATGACGGTGCTCGCGCGCAGCAGCAGATTGACAGGATAGGTCGCCTCGGCCGATCCGGCACTGGCATCATGGTTTTTCCATGCCGAAGGCTCGCCGGTAAAAGAGCTTTCATCCACCCTGAGGTTGAAGCTATCGATGACGATGCCGTCGGCAGGCACTTTCTCACCTGTCTCCAGCAGCACGATGTCGCCCACAACGATATCGCATCGCGGCACCTGGGTAACGTGGCCATCGCGCATCACCTTCACGTTGACATGGTCATCGGTCTGGTTGAGCAGGCGGAATTTCTTGTTGGCGCTGACTTCGACCAGGAAGCCCACCAGTGTGGCCAACACAATGGCTACAAAGATGCCGATCGGCTCAAACAGGATACTCACACCCATGTCCAAGCCAAAATACTCATAGGCCGACAAGCCCAATGACAGCGCAAGCGCTACCAACAGGATCTTGATCAGCGGATCGTCAAATTTTGCCAGAAACTGTCGCCACAAGGGGTCACGACGTGGAGGGGTGAGTACATTGTCGCCATGCTCACGACGGCTGGCAATCACTTGCTCGGGGGTCAACCCTCTATCGTGTATCTTCTTTACCATGATTAAAATGTGTCAATTTTCACAACTGATAACGACCTGTTTCACGCAAGAACCGTGCCAACCGTTTTCACGACGGACGACAGCGCGACAAACCCAGTTGTGGAAAGTCAATTACGTCGAGGCTCCAGTTGACGGGCAAAACGCGACCTGTTGAATATGGAGTCCCAACGCAACTTGATCACGCCCCACAGCGCCTCAAAGAAGATGCTGCTGTTCATCTTGCTGGTACCCAGCACACGGTTCACGAACACGATGGGCACCTCCTTGATCTTGAAGCCCATGCGGTGAGCGGTGAACTTCATCTCGATCTGGAAGGCATAGCCCTTGAACTCGATGGCATCCAGGTTGATGGACAACAGTACCTCGCGGCGGTAGCACACATAGCCCGCCGTGGCGTCACGCACCTTCATGCCCGTAACCAAGCGGACATAGGCCGACGCATAATAACTCATCAGCATCCTGCCCATGGGCCAGTTCACCACATTCACCCCGGACACGTAGCGCGAGCCCACCGACACGTCGGCACCGCCCGTGGCACAAGCCGCCTGCAGCTCGGGCAATTTGTTGACGGGATGCGAGAAGTCTGCGTCCATCTCGATGACGTAATCATACTCATGGCTCAGGGCCCACTTGAAGCCAGCGATATAGGCTGTTCCCAATCCCTGCTTGCCCGCGCGTTTCAGGATATTGACACGCTCGGGATGCAACGCGATCATTTCCTCGACCAGCGCTGCAGTGCCGTCCGGGGAATTGTCGTCAACGATCAGCACATCAAACTGGTGCTCGGTGAGTTCCAGCACGGCTGTAATGATGGCCTTAATGTTCTCCTTCTCGTTGTAAGTCGGGATAATGACTAAACTGTCTGACTTCATTGGTGCTTTGAATATTATTGGTCGTCGTTTAAACTACAAAATTAGTACTTTTTTTTCACATAACGGCCACGACTCCCCATCTTATTGCCTTTTTTGTGTTTTTTATGATTTCATCCACCCTCTTTTTTGAGGTTTTTTTGGCATTCCGCTCGACTTACACTATCTTTGTGGGTTCAAACGACGATAAAACATTGACAACAGGCTATGCACAACACTAGCAAACAATATGACGAGGCCATCGCCCAGTGCCGCGAACTGTTCATTAACAAGATGAAGGACTACGGTCCCTCGTGGCGCATCCTGAGGCCCCGCTCGGTGACCGACCAGATCTTCATCAAGGCCAAGCGCATCCGCACTCTCGAGCTCAACGGCGAGACCAAAGTGGGTGAAGGCATCTGGCCCGAGTTCATCGGCATCATCAACTACGGCATTATCGGCCTCATCCAGCTGCGACTGGGCTACAGCGACACAGTGGACATCACCGCCGAGCAGGCTCTGCAGCTTTACGACGAACTTATCGGCGCCACCAAGGACCTGATGATTGCCAAGAACACCGACTATGGCGAGGCTTGGCGCGACATGCGCATTTCCAGCTACACCGACCTGATCCTGACCAAGATCCAGCGCACCAAGGAGATAGAGAACCACGGCGGTGCGACGCTGGTGAGCGAGGGTATCGATGCCAACTACCAGGACATGATCAACTACAGCGTGTTCGCCCTGATCAAGCACAACGAGGAGTTAGAAGTCGAGAATTAGTGGTTATCTGAAAACCAATAAATGAAATGACCCTCAAGACCATCATCAACGCCATCAAATACGAGAAATGGTGCCAGTTGCTCACGGTGCTCATGCGCTTGACCGTGGGCGGTGTGTTCGTCTTCTCGGGATTTACCAAGGGCGTTGACCCGTGGGGCACTTGTTACAAGATCACCGACTACTTCAATGCATTGGGCCTGGGACAGTGGAGCGACACCGCATTGTTCATCGCCGCGGCGATAGCTGCGATTGAGTTTATGCTGGGTATCGCCATCGTCGTGGGAGCCTACCGCCGCAGCGCGCCATGGATTGCCCTGCTCATGTTGCTGGTGATGACACCGCTCACGCTATGGCTTGCCATCACGGGCGCCGTACCCGACTGCGGCTGCTTTGGCGACGCACTGCATCTGAGCAACTGGGCCACCTTCGGCAAAAACGTGCTGCTGTTGCTGGGAACGGTTTATCTGATCCTGCTCAACACCTCGGTGCGCGGCATTTTCGGCCCTGCCGTGCAGTGGATGGTCATGGCGGCATCGTTTGCCTTTGTCATGGCAGTGGCTTACTACGGCTACTTCACTCAGCCGCTCATCGACTACCGCCCCTACCCCGTCGGCACCCGTCTGGTATCACAGGACAGCACCGACGACAGCACCGAGGACGAAGACGACTTCATCTTCATCTACAGCAAGGACGGTGTGGAGCATGAGTTCACCATCGACAGCCTGCCCGACGAGGAGGACGGCTGGGAATATGTGACCCGCTATCACGCCAAGCGCCCTCGAGGCAAGGTCATCGTGCAGGACGGCAGCCACCACAACAGCATCGCCATCATGGACAGTGACGGCGACGATGTGACGCTCGACGTGCTGGGCGGCAGCCATCGCACATTGCTACTGCTGTTCCCTGATCTGTCCAATGTGGGCGTGGCCAGCTCTTTTGCACTGAACGAGCTGACTGATGCGGCTCTTGTCTCCGATGTCCAAGTCATCGGGCTCACGCCTGCCAGCAACAACGAAATCGACCGTTGGAAGGACATCTCCATGGCCGATTATCCCATTTACAACATGGATGACAGCGAACTCAAGTCGCTGGCCCGCGGCAACCCCGCCGTGACCTATATCGAGGACGGTGTCATCAAGTGGAAGCGCACTCTCGCCTCGCTCGACGACGTGGAGCAACCCGTGGAACTGAGTGCCCTGGGTGACGACTACGACGAAGATGCCATCCTCACCCGCCTGATGCTCGCTTATCTGGCCGCGTTGGGTGTCATCCTCGTGTTGAACCGCAGCCACCTGGTCATCAAGCACTTCTTCTTCAAGAAGAAGCCCAAACAATAATGCCCACCATACCGCGGCCCTCTAACAACTAAAAACTAAGGACTAAGGACTAGAAACTAAAAACTAAAATATGATTCTCAAACAAGGACAACCCATCGGCAAGTGGCACGTGGTTTACCTCATCAAGGAAAACCCCTATGCCGAGAGCTATCGCGTCGAGGACGAGAGCGGAAATCCCTATTTCCTGAAGATTTACCGCCTCAAGAACACCCCCGACAAGCTCATCCATGATGGCGAAATCGCCGAGATTGCCATCAGCAGGCACCTCAGCCACAAAAACATCGTCAGTTACATCGACGACGGCGTGTATAACGACGAGGCAGGCGAATGCCGCTACCTGGTAGCCACCTACTTCAGCGGCGAACTGCTCAGCGAGTTGCTGCAAAGCAGGAAGAGGAAAAAACTCGACAAAGCCAAAGCCGTGAAGATATTCATCGAGATGCTTCAAGGCCTGCAATACCTGCACGAGCAGCCCGGCGTGCTACTGCACAACGACATCAACCCCACCAACATCATGCTGAGCAAGAAAACCGGCGGCACAGCCGAACTCATCGACCTGGGCCACATCTCGCCTTGCTTCATGGGCAACGCCCCGTTTGACACGGCCGACCTTGACCCGCGCTATGCCAGCGGACAGTCGTTCTTGGGAAAATACGACGAGCGCAACGACATTTTCGCCGCCACCAGCGTCTTCTACACCATGCTCACCGGCAAGGCTCCCTGGGGAGTGGAATTTGCCCCCGGAATGTCGCGCAAAGAGAAAATACGCCTTGTACAGAAGGCCCGCAGCGAGCAGGGCGAAATCGACATCGAGGAGATTGGCGACATCAAGCTGCAGGCAATCATCATGGGCGGAATGGCGCTCGGCTATAACGACCGTTACGAGAGCGTCGATGAAATACTTGCCGACATCATCGAGGGCGACGACAGCGAGATGGCCCAGGAGGTGCGCGACAGACTCGCCGCACGCCACAAGGCTGCCGATGACGAAGAGTCCGACAACATCGGGTCAGGCGGCAGCTCGGGCAGCAGCACGACCTCCCGTCAGGCTACCGAGACCAGTGCCGACGTCCAGATCAAGCGCGGCGGCGGCAACGGATTTGCCGACATCGCCGGCATGGATGACCTCAAGGAGATGCTGCGCAAGCGCGTCATCCTCATCCTCAAGGACAAGGAATTAGCCGAGAAATACAAGCTCACGCCCCCCAACGGCATGCTCCTCTATGGTCCTCCGGGCTGCGGCAAGAGTTTCTTTGCCGAGAAGTTTGCCGAGGAGACAGGCTTCAACTTCATCCTGGTCAAGGCCAGCGACCTGGGTTCCATCTACATCCACGGTTCGCAGGGCAAAATCGCCGACCTGTTCAGGAAGGCCGAGGAGAATGCCCCCACGGTGTTGTGCTTCGACGAGTTTGACGCCTTTGTGCCCAACCGCTCGGGCGACACCTCGGGCAACCAGGCGGGCGAGGTCAACGAGTTCCTCACCCAGCTCAACAACTGCTCCAAGCGCGGCATCTTTGTCATTGCCACGAGCAACCGCCCTGACAAGGTAGATCCCGCTGTGCTGCGCACGGGACGCATCGACAAGCAGGTCTATGTGCCCATGCCCGACCTGACGGCCCGACGCCTGATGTTCGAGCTCTATCTGAAAGACCGTCCCTGCAAGGACATCGACTGTGAGGCCCTTGCGCAAAAGGCCGACGGATACGTCGCCAGCGACATCGCCTACGTCGTCAACGAGGCAGCCACCATCGCGGCGTTCAACCGTGAGGACATCACCCAGGAACTCTTGAGCAAGACCATCGAGGGCATCAAACCCTCGGTCAACAAAGACCTGCTCAAGGAATACGAGGAGATGCGCGACAAGATGGAAGGCATCACCCGCGCCAACGCCCTGCCCCGCGTCGGATACCTCTAAAGGTTAATGGTTAATGGTTAATGGCAGCACCCGCATTCAACTAGGGACTAAAAACTAAGGACTAAGGACTAAAAACTAAAAACTAAAATATGGACTTAAACAAAATGATGATGGAATTCCTTGCCGAGGAAGGATTCCGTCCACACGAGACGCCGTTTGGCATCGCCTTCAAGAGCGAAGGCTTGAATTTCCTCTACTTCAAGGACGAGGACGATGAACAGTACTTCAGGCTGATGATGCCTGCCATCTTTGTGGTGACCGAGGACAATGAGGACACCGTCTTGAGCGTGATGAACGACGTGAACGGCACCATCAAGGTCGTCAAACTCTACACCATGGACATTGAGGACGAGGACGGCAAGAGCGAGAAGAGCGTATGGGCTGCTTTCGAGATCCTGGCCGACACCACACCCGAACTCAACGACATCGTGCCGCGCGCCATCGCCCTGCTGCGTGGTGCACGCATCGCTTTCCTCGCCAAGCTCGAGGAGGTCGCCGACCACTAATAAACTACAAATTACACGAATCTTTAGCAGCGGCTTCTGCGACATTGGCCTCACGCCAAGGCGCAAAGCCGCTATTTTTTCGGGCCGGCCAATTATTTGGAGTCTACGAATTAATCGAATGAAACGAAGGCATCCGCGCCCCGGTTTGAGCGCAGATGCCAATTCCTAATTCCTAATTTCTAACTCCTAACTCCTACTTTACCAATGGCCTGTAAGCAGGGCGTCGATAAGCACAGTGACGTCAGTGATGGTAATGCTGCCGTCCAGGTCGCAGTCGGCGGCCGTCAGGTTGACGCCGCTGGCATTGCCGCTGAGCAGGTAGTCGATCAAGGCCGTCACGTCGCTGATGGTGACGTTGCCGTCAGCATCCACGTCGCCAAGCAGGCTGACGTTATTCGAGGTGAAGTAGCCCGGGTTGCTCGTGCCGCCGTCGATGTGGGCGTAGGTCTTATCCGCCGGGTTGGAGAAACT
>JAEEGH010002466.1_pt1 | contig 50041 bp, 39 predicted proteins | sample 9134181 | NCBI WGS metagenome assembly JAEEGH01 (sample SAMN16246544, study PRJNA631951) | gut metagenome | biome: gut microbiome; feature: rumen; material: DP-attached | host: Bos | place: Iran: Karaj | collected 2018-10
TCAACAAGACGAAGGCGAAGCAGGCGCTCAGCGAACTTTACTACAAGTTAATGGAACTGCGCGAGATGGAAACGCGCGTGCTCACCGAGCCCGAACTCGCCTATTTCGGGAGCTGGAGCTGTGCGGCTCTCCGCGCGCTCATCGGCATCACGAAGGACACGAGCGACATTCCGGAACTTGCAGGCCACCTGAACCCGCCCATCTCGCACGACGAGGCACGCAGCGCGCTCGAGATCTTGAAAAAGCTCGGGCTTGTCGCACCGGACGGCAACGGCGGCTGGAACATCACCGACCAGATCCTTTCTACCGGCGGCGAGGTCAAGAGCCGCGCGGTCCGCGATTTCCACAGGCACACGATCGAACTTGCCCAGGAATCCATCGACCGCCACAAACCCGAGGAACGCGACATTTCGAGCGTGGTGTTCACCGCGGCAGAAGACGACCTGCCCGAAATCAAGCACCGCATCGAGGAATTCCGCAGGGGACTCCTGCAGTTTGCCCGCAAGAGCGAGCGCGCCGACCGCGTTTACGCCATGAATATCGCGATGTTCCCCCTCTCCGACAGGGTGGAAGACCCCGCCACGGCAGGCGACAGCACACCTAACCCACCCAAGGAGGGCTAGGCGATGCTCGGGAATTTCAAAAAAATGTATTTTTCCAAGGTGCAGCGGAACTTTTCGACATTCGGCCTGGGACTGATCGCGCTTTCGACGGCGGCGGTCCTTTCGGCATGTTCCGACACCGACAAGACGGCAGGCGGCGGCCCGAGCGGCACCGATGCCGGCAACGCCATCATGGCGCAGCTTACGGTCGACGGGCAGCCCGCCGCATTCGCGAGGGTCAAGCTCAGCGAGAGCGAAAGCCTGGACGCGACCGACAACGAATTTACCAAGGCGGACGAAAACGGCAAGATTGTTTTCGAGAATGTCGCCGAAGGTACATACACCCTTGAAGCTAGACTCGACGGCAAGGCGCTCCAGAAGGAAGTCTCCGTCGAAGGTTCCGACGTGGACCTGGGCAAGGAAGCCCTCGAAGAGACGGTCTCCATCGCAGGTTCCGTAGGCGAAGGCGCCGAAGGCACGGTGAAGGTCCGCGGCATGGCGCATTCCGCCAAGGTGAAGGACGGCAAGTTCTCCATGGATTCCCTGCCGGCAGGGCCTATCAGCCTGGTGTTCATCCCGAGCGAGAAGGGCGCTGACACGAGCAGCACCTACATGAAGGTCATCGCGGGCGAAAGTTCCACCGCGAGCACGTTCGCCGAAGAGAGCCGCGCGCTTCTGCTCGACGACTTCCAGGACTCCAACTACCAGAACCGATTCATGCCCGCACGCACTTACGACGGCGGCTGGTGGTATTTCGACTACAACGAAGAAACGGTAACGCCCAAATTCACCGACAACGGGTCCAGCCACAGGTTCAGCCTCGAAAGCGAGGATGGCAATATCGTCGCGCATGTGGCGGCGACATTCGGCGAAGCGGTCAAGGATTCCTCCGGCGAGACGCAGTGGCCCTGGGCGACGGTCGGCATCGAGCTCGGCAAGAGCGACAAGAGCCTCTGCAACGACATATCCTCCGTGGATTCCATCGCATTCCGCACGAGGGGCGAAGGCGCCATCGTATTCGGACTCATCGACGAGACGCAAAGCAGCCAGATTATCGCGCAATCCGAATTCACGCTCAGCGATAAGTGGGAACGCATTTCCATACCGCTGGCCGACATCCTGGATCCGCAATTCTCCTACACCTGCGTGAACCAGCTCGTGTGGAGCTTCAAGCCCAACAACGAAGAAAAGACCGTCAACTTCTGGCTCGACGACATCGAGCTCACCGGCGGCAAGCGCCTGAGCATCTGGAAGCGTTAATGCAGGGATCGCCGAAAGCCCACACTGCGGGCGCACGCGCCGTCACCACGAACCAAACCGACATTTACGACAAGCTGGAAGAAGCCGTACGCAAGTACGCCTCTACGGAATACTTGCGCCCGATTGCGGACCATACGCGCGCGGCTTTCGCGGAAACGGAGAAGTTTATCGAGGGATTTTACAAGGACGCGGGTCGCGACACACACAAAGTAATTCTCGATTCAGGTTGCGGCACGGGCGAAAGCACGCTCAACATCGCGATTGCCCACCCGGACATTCCCGTCATCGGCATCGACAAGTCGGCTGCGCGCCTCACGAAGGGCGCCGGGGGCAACAGCGCAAGGTTAAACGGCGCCGCCCCGCGAAACGCATTCCTCGTGCGCGCAGAACTGCTCGACTTCTGGCGCCTCGCACTCGCGAAGGTCACTGCAGGCGCGTGGAACATCCCCTACCACGCATTATATTACCCGAATCCCTGGCCCAAGCAGAGCGAGGCCACAAGGCGCTTCCACCTGCACCCGATTTTCCCGACGCTCCTGCAGCTCGGAGATACAATCGAACTGCGCACCAACTGGGAAATCTACGCTCGGGAATTCGCGGAGGCGGCGCATGTTTTACAAGAGATGCCGGTCAGTGATTGCTTCCCCTCTTCGAGGGTCGCAATGACAATCCGCAGCGAGGCTTTCGAGCCCGAGCGCCCCATCACCGCATTCGAGCGCAAATACAACGAAGCCCGCCAGCAGCTGTGGCGGGTCATCGTCAGTCACAAATAGAGCAATCCTAGTTGCGGTCGGCCAGCCACTTCAGGTAGGCCTTGAATTCCTTCGTCGTCTGCACCTGGACTTCGGCACCGCTCATGATCAGGAATTCCGAGAGGCCGTACTTGTCGCCCTTCGAGCCCCAGTCATAGGTGTAGCCCAGACGCGTCCACGGATAACCGTGTTCCTTGTAGCTTGCCGCCCACGTATTGTCGAACCAGTTGCGCAGCCACATGCCGAGGCTATCCAGCTGGGAATCGTCTTCCTCGTTGAAGCGGCAGGTCATCTCGGCGCTCGCGATGTCGGGAATGTAGGCCGGGCGCACCATGTCCTTGGGGTCTACCCAGATGGTCGTGAAGTGCGTCAGTTCTTCGCCGCGCGGGAGGCCCAGGAGCTGGCGAACACGCAGCGGCCAGTTGCGCACCGACTTGCGGTTCGCCTTGAACCATTCGAGCATTTCCTTGTCCGAGAACACGCGCGTTTCCTTGTCGAACGTCACCTTCAGGACATCCTCGAACATCGCCGGATTCGTATGCGCGACCACCATCAGGACCTTGTTCTTGTCCACGTTCCACGTTACTTTGTCCGAGTTCTCGTCGATCGAGATCAGCGGGCGGATATCCTCGCATGACCCGTCACGTGCAGCCTCGATCGCGGCCTCGTACTGGGCATCCAGCAGCGAATCCTTGTTCGCGAAACTCACGGCGGCGCCATCACTGCTCACCACCTCGCAATACGGGATGCTCGAGGCATCCAGCGCGACCTTCTCCCTCTTGAACACTTCGTCGAGCAGGGCGTCGTTATGGTCGAACAGCCTGTCGCCCTGGACAAACGAAATCACGATCTTGCAGAATCCCTGCTCGGGGATAACGATTCCCGAAGAGCCCTTGTTCTCGGCGGCCGTATCCAGGACAAACTTGTTTTCATAGTCACCGCAATGGTAGGTGTAGCTGCGCAACATCGCGCGGCCGGGCTTCTGGGGCGTAAAGAACACGTTGTCCTGCTCGGAACTCCACGTGGGCTTCACGACAATGGTGGAATCCCCGATCTGGGCGTAATGGGGAATCGCCTCGCTGCAGTAGAAGGCCGACTGGCGGAAAACGCCGATGACGCCCGTCTTACCCTGGAAAGTCTTCTCGTCGCGGAGCTTCAGGTTGCCGGTGCAGGCGGTCGCAAGCAGCAAGCCCGAAAAGGCGGCCAAGAGCCAAAATAGCCTCGTTCTTTTCATCTTTTTACCTTCCTAGGCGCCAAAATGAAGCGCTTTACCGATAAATTCCCTATAAATATAACTCACTTTCGCAAAAAAACAATGTAAATTTCGTATAGGGCCACCCCAAGGGACAGGCCCAAGAAGGTGTCAGGATTATGAAAAACTTTCTTTTGGCAAGAACGCACAGCACGGCAGCCTATTGGGCCTGTGCCATCGCACTTATCGTTTTCGGGCTGCTGCTCAACATCGTTCCTGCAAAAATCGCCCTCTATTTCGAACTACCCGTATTCCTCGACTCCATCGGCACCATCCTCGTCGCCATGCTGGGCGGCACACTCCCCGCAGTTATCGTCGGGTTCTTCTCCAACGCGTTCAACGGCCTTTCCGACATCACGACCCTCTACTACGGCATCATCAGCATCCTGATCGGCGTCGCGGCAACTCTCTTCCAGCAGCGCAAGTTCTTTGTCAGCGTTCCGAAAATCATCGTTTCCATCCTCGTCTTCACGCTCCTAGGCGGCGGACTGGGATCCATCCTCACCTACTTCCTCTACGGCTACAACTTCGGCGAAGGCATTTCCGCGCCGTTCGCCACCGCCATCTACGAGAACCTCGGATGGACTAAGTTCTTCTCGCAGCTTACGGCAGACATCATCATCGACATCCTCGACAAGACCATCGTCGTCGCCGCCGCCGTCATCAGCTACAGGTTCATCGACGAGCACTACAAGCGCCTCTTCTCCAAGACATTCCTCTTCGAACCCTACATCAATCCCCAGCACAAGCTCTTCAAGCGTTCGTTGCTGCGCAAGGTCGTATTCATCGTCATCGTGGCCGAAATCCTGCTCGGTGCGCTTGCAAGCGTTACCGGGTTCATCCTCTACAGGCAAGTTTCCATCGGCAAGTTTACCGACATCGCCTACGGACTTTCGGAGGCCGCCTCGGTTGTCATTGACGCCGATCGGGTCGACGAATTCATCGAACAGGGGCACAACGCCGAAGGCTACGATGCGATAGAGAAGCTCCTGTACAGGATCCGTGACGGGTTCCCCCAGGCGCAGTACCTCTACGTCTACAAGATTCTCGAGGACGGCTGCCACGTCGTATTCGACCTCGTGTCCAGGGACGGCGAAGCGGGAAGCAGCCCCGGAGATCTCGTCGCATTCGACCCGAGTTTCAAGCCATACCTTTCCAACCTACTCAAAGGCGAACCCATCGAGCCCATCATTTCCGACGACCAGTACGGATGGCTGCTTACCGTCTACAGGCCCCTGAAGAACAGCGCCGGCAAGACGGTCGCTTATGTCGCGGCAGACATTTCCATGGGCGAAATCGTCTACGACCAGGCAAAGTTCTTCATCAAGCTGCTCTCGATGTTCTTCGGGCTTTCCATTATCATCATGAGCATCGTGCTGGAATTCGCAAAGCGCGGAATCGTGCATCCGGTGAACAGGATCGCCTCGGCGGCCATCCACTTCGCCTACAACTTGGAACAGGGCCGCGAGAACAGCCTCACCGAACTCAACACGCTGAACATCCGCACCTCCGACGAAATCGAGCACCTCTACAAGGCCATCACCAAGATGGGCTACGACTCCGTCGATTTCATCCACCGGTTCGAGGAAGCGGCCGATCGCATCGCGAAGATGCAGGACGAAATTATTATCAACTTCGCAGAAATGGTCGAAGCGCGCGACACAAGTACCGGAAATCACATCAAGAAGACAGCCTTCTACGTGGAGGCCATCGCGAAGGAACTGCAGCGCGAAGGCAAGCTCCCGGACATCATTGACGACGCCTACATTGCAAAGCTCAAGCGCTCGGCGCCGCTCCACGACATCGGGAAAATCGCCGTGTCGGACCTCATCCTGAACAAGCCGGGAAAACTCACCGACGAAGAATTCGCCATCATGAAGAGCCACACGACCGAAGGGTTCCACATTCTCGCGAAGATTGTCGACAATACCAACGATTCGCTGGACGACGACTATCTAAAGGAATCCATCGAGATGGCGCACTACCACCACGAAAAATGGGACGGCACCGGCTACCCCACGGGAATCAAGGGAGATGCGATTCCGCTTTCGGCAAGAATCATGGCTGTCGCGGACGTGTTCGACGCCCTCGTGGCCGAACGCATCTACAAGAAGCCCTTCACCTACGAAAGGGCGATGAGCATCATCACCGAAGGTTCCGGCAAGCATTTCGACCCCATGGTCGTCGATGCCTTCTGCAAGATTTCGGAAAAGCTCTATAACGAGCGTACCAAGCTTAACGAGGACGGCAAGCCCGTCTAGGCTTGCCTCGCAAAATTTCCCTTACCAGTCCTTAGCCGGCCTTGCCTGGCCGCGGACGGGCTTCCAGGGCTTGCGTTCGCCGTTCTGCTCATCGAAATCCTTGAGCAACTGCGCCGCTTCTTCCGGGCTCATCTCGCCCATCTGCGCGGGTTGTTCCTCCGGTTCCTCACCGCTGTTCGACGAATCTCCCTGGCTATCGCTTGAATTCTCTTCGGGCTGTTGCGGCTCGGGTTGCTGACCGCCATTGCTGTCGGAACTTCCAGCATCGGAGCTGCTCGACTGGCCTTCGCCATTCTGCTGATTCTGGTTCTGGTCGTCGCCCTGACTAGAAGAACTCTGATCCTGGTCCTTGTTCTGATCTTGGTTCTGATCCTGATTCTGGTCCTGGTTGTTATCCTGGTTCTTGTCGTTCTTCTTGTTCTCGTTCTTCTGCTCGTCCTTGGCCTCTTTGATGCGGTCGAGGAGCATCTGCAACTTCTGGTCGTTCGGATAGTATTGCAGGCCCTCGTTGCAGGTAATTTCGGCAGAAGGCAAACGGTTCTCGATGTACTGGAAGGCGGCATCGCTGTAGTAGGCGCTCGCAGACTTCGGGGCGGCAAAGGCTGCGGCAGCGAGGGAAAGCACCGCGACTATAGGCATCATCTTTTTCATCAGATTACCTCCAGGTCGTTGTCGGTGTTGCTCGCGTCAATCTTCGCCTTGGGCTTGCGGCCCGCCTTGATCTCGATGACGTCGTCGATACGCTGCACGTGGCCGCTCAGCTGGCCCGCAGTCTCGTCTTCGGCAATCAGGTTTTCGAGCATTTCCTTCGCCTCGGCGTACTTGCCGTCCTTGCAAAGCTGGAGTGCCCGCGCCAGGACTTCCTTCGCCTTCTCGGAAAGCGGCGGCTGTTTCTGGTCGTTGTTCTGGTCCTGATTCTGGTCCTTGTTTTCCTTCTGCTTGTCGAGTTCTTCCTTCAGCTTGCGCTGGACGATTTCCACGTTCTTCTTCGCGTTCTCGAAATTGTTGTCGAGGTCGATTGCCTTTTTCAGATAAGCCACAGATTCGCGCCACGCGGCAATGCGCTCGCTACCTTCGGCAGCCTTCTCGCCGATGCGGAAATGCGTGTTCGCGAGGTTGTACGCGGCCTTCGCGGCCATCTTCTTGTCCGGCATGCGCACGGCGCTCTCGAGTTCCTTCTTGGCCTCTTCGTAATTGCCAAGCCTGTACTGGCACGTACCGATGTTGTAGAACAGGAGCGGGTTCGCGGGTTCGGCCTCGCGGGCCTTCATGTACTTTTCCAAGGCACCGGCATAGTCGCCTTTCGCAAACAGCTTGTTGCCGTCATTGATAGGCCGCGCCCAGAGGGCTGCCGACATCAAACACACAAGAATCAAAAAAAATCGCATCTTCAAGCCTTCGTATTCTCTACATGGCAAGAATATACAAAATCACCGTGCTCAAGACAAATCCCGCAACGAGGGCGTAACCGAGAACTTTCCACTTGAGAGAGGCGCCCTCGACATGGATTCCCATGGCCACAAACGGTATAAAACTCAGGACGACCGGCGCAATATACCTGAAGTCGTTGCTGCAAGAATACGGCACCTTGATCCGCAGGAACATCAGCGCCGCAAAAAAGGCCACCGCCTGCAGCAAAAGAATCCAGTGTATCGCCTGAAGCCTTGTCTTCCAGAATCCGCGCGCCGCATAGACGAGAAGTCCGAGGAACGTCACGCTCATGATAGTCGCAAGCGTTCTCCCGTTCACATTCGGCACCAGTTCAAATTCGCCAAACATCGCCGTCTTGAACGAATAGTTCCAGAAAAATTCGCGTCCCCATTCCCCGTTCCAGGCGCTAGTGAAGGGTTGCGTGACGAAAGATTTCAAGTCAAAGAAAATGTAGTTGAACGCATCGTTGCCGACCTTGAGTCTCGAATTAAGACCGCTCGAATTTCCGACCAGGTCAGCATCGCCAAGCAGCTTCTGCAGTACAATGGCCGCAATCAGGGCGGCAAACATTCCCCAGGCCACAAGCTCCGACCTGGAGGGACGCAGCAGGCGGAAATTGCGGACATAGCCGCACACGGCAAACAGGAACACCATCCCAAGCGTCACCACGGCCGTCGTCTTGGTCCACATCGCAAAGGCTGCCGCAACCACCGCGGCAATCAGGTACTTTCCGCGGCCTTCGTTGAAATACCTTATACCTCCCCAGAGGGTAATGACATGCAGCAGATAGAACATCTGGTCGTTGCCGATGCGCGGAGACACCAATATCATCAACGGCCACAAGGTCCACAGCAGCGACGCAATTCCGAGAGTCGCCCCCGTCAGGAAGTTCCTCAGGAACATTATTCCGAAAAGCAGCGTCACCACGGACAAAAGCAGGCTAAACGCCTGGACTCCCGAAGGCCCCGTAATCCCCATCCATTCGCCAAGAACGAACGAGGGAGCAGCCGCTACATAATAGACCGGCGGATGGTAGCAGGTCCAGCAATCGTCGACACCGGGAATGGCATGGTTCTCGAGAACATACTGCACATACGCCACATGGCCGTCGACATCGTTCGCGTAGGTCGTATAGGGAATATTCGCAAAAAAGACCGTCCTGAGAACAACCCCGAGGAAGAAGATGAGCAGCAGGCCGCCACGCAACTTGAACCGTCGCGCAAGGAACAGACAAAGTAACGCAAAGATTACGACCGCACCCACATTGGCGACAGTCGCTATCGACGACTTCTGGTAAATAAAGAGATTCAGGCCAGCATCGCCCCCGTTATTCTTCAGGCTGAACGAGAAATGCGTCTTGTCGCCTACCCTATGGGGAGCAAGCACACTATCCTTCAGGAGGAATCCCTTCGAAAAGTTGCAGCGGTTGTGGACGTCCGACACCTCTATACGCTGACCGTTCATCACGATACTTTCCGCGCAATCGTCGGGAACGACCCGCAAGTCATACGCAATACCAAACGGATTCCTGACATCCAGTTCTACCTGGAAAAACTCGCCGTCGTTCATCTTCTTTGCGATTGGGAAAGCCACATCTTCAGTCGCACCATTCCGAATCAACTTGACATCGTCAAACGTGACGCGCATCGCGATTCCCGCAACAATGCAGGCAGCAAGCAGGATGACGCAATAGAGTTCAGGAAGTTTGAAAAAACTTATAACGCACTTCATGATTTACGACTTCTTGCCTTCGTGGTATTCTTCTTCGCTGTTCACGTTCCAGAGGGCGGTCTTGTCGCTGGAATTTTCGCGGATGCACTTCACCACTTCCATGGCAGCAAGCATGCTGTGGTCCATATTGTTGTACTTGTGCATGCCGTTGCGGCCCATGAGGAAGAGGTTTTCAATCGGGTCAACGTATTCGCGGATCTTGCCGAACTCGCCGTAGGTACCGAAGTAGGCGGGGTACGCCTTCTTGATATGGAACACCACGGAGTCGCGGACCGCATCGGGCCTCGCCACGTCAATCTTGTCGAGTTCTTCAATCGCGAACTTGATGAAGTCCTTGTCGGGCATGCGCCACATCTCGTCTCCCTCGGTCGCGAAGTATTCGAGGCCGATCCACACCTTCTCCGGGTCTGCGACCAGGTAGGGGCTCCAGTTGTTGAAAATCTGGATGCGGCCGAGCTTCACGTCGGATTCCTGCACGTAGATCCAGTTATCGGCCACGAACTTGAGCTTGCTTTCGGGAGTGCCGGGCTTTGCCGGGTTCTTGATGAGCAGCTTGTCGAGCAAGAGACCCACGGTAATGAAGTCACGGTACACGAGGCCTTCGGCGACACGCTTGACCTCGGCGGGCACAGGATTCTTCTCGCCGTCCATCGCGGCAACGAGTTCCTTCACCGGCATGGTGCTGAGGAAGTAATCGCAGGGAACAGTCTCGCGCATGACAAACCCGTCGGCATTCATGCCTTCCACCACGACGCTCTCGATGCGTTTGCCGCCTTCGGAACGGTTCACACCCACGACCTTCGAGTTCATGTTGATCTCGCCGCCCATCTCCTTGACCTTCTCGGCGACGGTTTCCCAGAGCTGGCCGGGTCCGAATTTCGGGTAGAGGAACTGGCCGATGAGGCTCGTCTCGGTATCCTTCTGGCGGATGTCCGCACCGTTCGCGGCGCCGGCCTCCGCTTTCTTCTTGCCTGCAAAAATCTGCTTCAAGGCATGCACCACGGTCTTCGTAATCGAAAGTCCCTTGATGCGCTGTCCGCCCCAGTCCGGGCTAATCTTGCTACACGGCACGCCCCACACCTTCTCGGTGTAGTCGCGGAAGAACGTGCGGTAAAGCTCCACGCCAAAGCGGTTGATCATGAAGTCTTCGAGGCTACGCTCCTTGCGGGCGGGCAACAGCTGCACCTTGATGTAGCTCATGCCGATCTTGAACATGCGCCACAGCCCGAGGTTACGGATAGTGTCGCCGTTCAGCGTGACCGGGTAATCGAAAAGCTTGCGGAGGAAAAGGATGCGGCTGAGGCGGCTGCGGCAGAGCATCACGTAGTCCGTCTGCTCGGGGTCGGGGCCACCGGCGACCAGCGGCACGCTGCGCCCGATGGCGATATCGTCCTTGCTCGCAACACCCTGCAGCGGCAGAATTCCCTGCCACCAGTCCATCACGGTATCACTCTTGCTGAAGAAGCGGTGACCGCCGATATCCATGCGGTTGCCGTTGTAGCGTGCCGTACGCGAAATGCCGCCGATGACATCTTCGGCCTCGAAGATAACCGGCTTCACGTCCGTCGTGCGTAAAAGTTCAAGTGCCGCAGTGAGGCCGGCCGGGCCAGCTCCCGCAATCACGGCAATCTTCTTTCCTGCGTTATTCAGTCCTTCCATAAAAGTTTCTCTCCTAATCCACCTTCTTTTCACGGAACAGCATCAACTTGCGAGCTCCGAAATTCCACATCAGTACAAGCACGGCAGCGACCATCTTCGACACCATCTCGTTCAGAGAAAGGCCATCGACCATCAAGTACATGAGCAACTGGTTGATGCCGACCCCGGCAAACCCCACCAACGCGAACAATCCGAACTCCGCGGCCTTCTGCTTTTCAAGCGTCCTTTCGCAAGCGGTAAACACCCACACGATACTCATGGTATAGTTGAGTACAAGTCCCGCGATCAGGCCCACCAGATTTGCAAGCAGGTAATGCCATTCAAAAACATACAGGCATAGCGCGAACAGGCCGAAGTCCACGACAAAAGCAAGCCCACCCGTCACCAGGTAGCGCAAGAACTGTCCCAGCAGGGACTTGCGGGGAAACTTGTCGCGCAATGCTTTTATCTTATCGGCAAACATGCATCTGCAAATGTAATTAATCTAGCCCTGCGCTTCGCTTTCAAAAAACGCCGACACCAAGCGAATCATGCTTTCGTGGTCTTTTTTTGCGGTCATCTCGCGTGCACTGTGCATGCTGAGCATGGGTTCGCCGATATCGACCGTCGGGATGCCGAGGCTCGCCGAAACGGCGGGGCCCACCGTCGAACCGCACGGCATGTCGTTCCGCATTACGAAGGTCTGGAGCGCCACTCCCGCGCGTTCGCACAGGAGCCGGAGGCGCGCAGAACTTTCCACGTCGCTCGCGTATCGCATTTGCGAATTTGTCTTCAATACAATCCCACCGCCAAGGATCGGGGCGTGGTTCGGCTCGTGCTTCTCGGGGCGGTTCGGATGAACCGCGTGCGCCATGTCGATGGACAGGGCGCACGATTCGGCGAGAATCGCCGAAAGCCGAGAAGCGAGCGGCAAGCGGCAAGCAACTTCTTCCAGCACGGCCCTGAGGAAGTTCCCCGCAGCGCCTTCGCGCGTCTCGGAACCGACTTCCTCGTTGTTGAAGAAGGCCGCCACCTGGAAATCCTTTTCGAGAGGCTTCGATGCTACAATCGCTTCAACAACGGCATGGCAGCTGCTCAGGTTGTCGAGACGTCCCGAGTATATCCATTCGCCGTCGAGGCCGCCAACCGCCGCAGACTGCGCATCGAACAGTCGGACATCGAAATCCAGGAGCCGTTCCCCCACCCCAAGTTCACGGCGCAACGCATCCGCGAAACGCTCGTCGCCAATCCCGGATTCTCCCCACAGGGCATTGAGGTCTACCTGCGGATCGAGCTTCAGACCTTCCTGGTTCACGCCCCTGTTCAGGTGGACCGCGAGCTGCGGAATCCGGAGGAGCCCCTTCCCGCGGAAAACCTTCGTCCCCACTGCGCCGTCTTTCTCGAACGCGAGGATGCCGCCATAGCCGAGGTCGCGGTCGAGCCAGCTCGTAAAGAGCGGCGAGCCGTACACTTCCGGATGCACCGTCTTGATTCCGGCCTTCCCGCAGTCCGGGTTCGGCGAAACCTTCAGGGCGGGGAAATCCGTATGCGCAAGGGCGATGCGGAACCGTGAAGCCGCAGAAACGGATTCCGGCACGCGGAAGGCGACCAGTGCCGAACCGCGGACCGCAAAATAGGCCCCGCCGGGAACCAACTCAAACTCGGAACAGAGGTCCAGCCGAGAGAATCCCGCATCTCCGAAAATACCGGAAAGGGTCGCTGCCGTATGGGCAGGGGTGACGGAAGAGTCCAAAAACTTCAGAAAGTCCATAAAAACCTCGATTTTACGACCAAAATATAATTCCCCGAAAAGGGTATTTTCATTGCAAACGAATATTTATATATTTCGCACTATGATATTCAAGCCCGTCAAACAGATCAACTGGATGGAGATTTCCGGTCTCCTGGTCGGCGTGTTCTTTACCGTCGCAGTCACGGTTTTCGGGCTTGTCCTCTACACGAAGCTCTTTACCAGCGGCATGATCGGCGTCGAGGAATACACCCTGCACAGCACCTTCGAGAAGGCGCTCGGCCTACGCCCCGGCACCCGCGTCCAGATCAACGGCGTCGACGTGGGCCAGATTTCGGACATGGAAATCGAGGGCGACGGCGTCCACATGGATTTCGTCATCCGCAAGCAGTTCCAGAGCTGGATTACCGACAGCGCCCAGGTGTACGCCATCCGCGACCAGAACCTGATCTCGGCGCGTGTCGTCACCATCGACGTCAAGAAAGGGAAAGGCCGCATCCTCGAGGACGGCGACTACATCCCGCCCGGAAAGGCGCAGGATATCGAAACCGTGCTCGAGACCACGAACGAACTCCTCGGACGCGTGAACGCCCTCATCAACGCTGCGGACACGCTTGTCGCCATGGCGATGGATACGGGAACGACCGTCGGTGCCCTGTTCGGTTCGCGCGCGCTGTACGACAACCTCAACACGCAGCTGAACCGCCTCAACGACATTACCCTCGCAGGCAAGTCCGCCCTCTACAAGGCATCCTTCCTGCTCGATACATTGCAGACCAACGTGCCCTCGCTCATGCACCGCGTGGACGGGCTCATGGACGATGCCTCCGGCATGATGTCGGAACTGAAACCGCTTCCCGGAAAGGTCGACAAGCTCATGGGCAATGTCGACGGCATGATGGGCAACCTCGATTCGACCATCGGAAAGGTCGACGGACTTTTGGACCAGGTCGGCCAGGTGACCACGGGTCTCTCCGACTTCATGGAATCGACCGAACAGACTTTGCAGAACGCAGACGACCTGATGTCTGGCATCTCGAACATGTGGATTATCCGCAGGTCGATGCCTAGCAAGGATTCCGTGCCCTTCATGGTGGAGACGCTATGGTAATCCGCAAGTTCGGCATCGCAGCCCTGCTCTCGCTCGCAACGCTTGCAAGCGCCTCGGAATCGGGCGTGCTCTCGTACCGCGCCCAGCGTTCGCTCGACGCAGGCAAGATCGCGAAAAGCTACGGGCAGCTCGAACGCGCGCTGCTCGCCAGCCGCAAGGAATCGGATCTCCGCGCCGAAGCCCGCGTGCTGATGGCCATGGCGCAGATCCGCACCATGAGCCTCGACTTCGCGTTTGCCGATTCGCTGCTCGCCCAGGTGCGCGAGGAAGTTCTCGACAAGACCTCGAAAATCCTGTTCCTCCAAGGGAAAGCGGCACTCGCAAATGCGCAGGGCAAGTTCGACGAAGCCCTCGGACTCTGCAGGTCCGCAGACCCCAACTCGTTAAAGAAGGTGGACGACCCGCTGCAGGCGGCGTTCTATTCCGAATGCGCCATCGCGCAGGCAGCAGAACGCAGGAGCGAAGACGCAGACGAATCGCTCAAGATGGTCGGGAAGCGTTCCGACAAGAAGGGCGGATTCTACGCCTGGACCGCGGCGCGCATGGCAGACCTTTCGGGCAAGGGAACCGCGGATTCGCTCTACAGGGAAGCCGAGAAGAAATCCATCCGCGGCAACATCCCCTACATGACCGCGACTATCCTCTACCACCGTTCGCAGCTCAAGAGCACTCCGGCAAAAGACGCCGAAGACCTGAAGCTCCGTTGCAAGAACGCGTTCGAGCTGATGGGGCTCCCCAACAACGCGAAACGCTGCGCGGAATAATCCCTCTCTTTTTCAAAGCAAAAGGCGCCGGTCAAAACCGACGCCCATTTTCATTTTCACTGTTTCTTAATTCACTGCGGGAGCAGCCGCGGAGGAATCTGCCGGAACTTCCTTGGGCTCCTCTTCCACCTTCTTCAGCGAAAGCAGGTGGTGGAACGCGTACGGCGGAGGAATCTTGCCATCGGCGAAGGCATCGATGGTCGCCTTCACTTCATTGAACTTCGTAGAATCCGCACCCGTCTTCGAACCTACGCCGCGATACCCCAGCACGCGGAAGGCCTTGTTGTAGAAGCTCGCGCGAAACTTCTTGAAGCGCGGCTGCATCACGTCGTTGAGAATCATTTCGAGCGCAGTCTCCGTCTGTTCCGCATCCAGTTCAAACGTTCGATACAACAGGCGGATATGCTCAGGAATCGTAGTGTCAGGACTATCAAAGTACGGACGCATCACATCAGCAGCGGCATGCGGGTTAGGATAAGGTCCTTTAGAAAGCCTGAACGCTAAGGATAACGCAAATTGCCAGCGTTCCGGATAAATTCTCAACGCACGACGCATCACAATAAAGTCCGTCGTGTCGTACGAATCCATCGGCGTAACGCCACTAACAAAGTAATAAGGCGTATAGAACAGGCTGTCCAGTTCGGTACACAGGTTTGCCACGTGACTCAGGTAATTGTATTCCTTGCCCGTGATATAGCTCTCGCCGAGTTCAGTGAGCCCCTTGATCCAGAACAGTCCCGCCACGGAGGCATCGTTCCCCGCAGCGACGTACTTCACGTACGAAGCCTTCGGCAAGAAGGACTCGTCGAAGTTCGTTTTCGGCAACGGCTTCGCGAAGTTGAATGCAACCGCGATAAGCGCAACCGCAAGAACTATGGGAACGAGGAAACGCATGGGCGGACCGACCTTCGTGATGGACTAGAAGTTGCAGGCCTCGGCCAACTTTTCGAGCGCGTCGATACAGTCGTTCGCGAAGTTCGCCGGCGTGTTGTTGCGCTGCCAGGCGAAGTTCAAGCCGCTACTGCTGTTGAGCACATGGAACTTGCGCTTGCCGCCGCCGTTGGCAATGGCGGTCAGCACCGTCTTCGCATCGCCGCCCTGGCCACCGGGGACTCCCGGGATCGAGACGCCCGGAATGAGGAACGGAATCTCGTGCTTCTTTGCCACCGTGTAGGCAGTAATCTGTTCGAGTTCCTCGGGATGCGTCGCACCCACGACCGCGCCGAGGTATCCGAGGGAACCGTCCCATTCGATAATCTTGTCGGCAACGGAGTAGAACGCCTGCGCATTGTCGCGCGGGTCATCGCTACGGACAACATTCATATCCTGGAAATCATGCGCGCCCTTGTTGCTCGTACGGAGCAATACGTAGGCGCCATTCTCGGAATTCTCGCGGATGAACGGGCCCACGGAATCGGCACCCATCCACGGAGAAACCGTCACCGCGTCGGCCTTGTACACATCATAGGCGGCATTCGCATAGGCGGCACTCGACTTGCCGATATCGCCGCGCTTCGCATCGAGAATCACCGGGATCCCCGCGCTCCTGTAGGCGGCAATGAGTTCCTGCAGCACAAGCATCGCCTGCACGCTCACGCATTCGTAGTAGGCGCTGTTCGGCTTCACTACGGCGGGCTGCACGTTACGCTTCAGCGCACATTCCAGGATGTCGAGGTAGAAGCGCTTGATCTTTTCCTCGGCGCTCCCTTCGAGCGGAATGAGTTTCAGCACCGGGTCCATGCCGAGGCATACCGGGTTCCCGCACTTGGCGATTCTCTGTTCGAGAAGTTCGTGGAAGTTCGCCATTACTTGAGTTCCTCCTGGATCTGCGCGGCCTCGTAACTGAGGATGCCGTGCGCCACGGAAACATTGAGCGATTCGAGTTCGCTGCTCATCGGGATTTTCACCGTCTCGTCGGCAAGCTCGATGAAGTACGGGTTCGTGCCCGCACCCTCGTTACCCACGAGGAAGGCCATCTTGCGGAGCTTGTGCTTCGGGATCTCGCGCAGGCTCTGCTTTGCATGCAGGTCGGTCGCGATGATAGTGTAGCCCTTGCTGCGCAGGAAGTTGATATGGTCCACGAGGTCGATGTCGAATTCGAAAGGCACGCGAAGGAACGTACCCGACGAGCCGCGCACCACCTTCGGATTGAACGGGCTCACCGTGCCGCGGCCGAGCACCATGCCGTTGGAACCGAAACCGAGGCTCGTGCGGAAGAGCGTGCCGAGGTTGCCCGGATCCTGCACGGCGTCGACGAGCGTGAGCACGCTGCGGCTAGCCTCGTAGACGGGCTTGGTATTCGCGATGCGGCAATGGGCGATAATGCCCTGCGGAGTGACGGTCGAAGAAAGCTGCTTCATCTGGTCCGGCGTAAGCACGTGGAGCGTGACGTCGGCATCGTTGATCTTCTCGACGAGGTTCTCGTCCTCGAAGCCTTCGACGACGTACACGGCAATCACGATTTCGCGGTGGCGGGAGACAAGCTCGTCGACGACATGCACGCCTTCGCCAAGGAAACGGCCTTCGCGTTCACGGCCCTTCTCGGTCGTGATGGCGAGGAGCTTGCGGAACCAGGGCGGGTTGCCGGCGCTTTCCGCCACGGTCTCGGCCTGGGCGGCGCGGGCTTCCAATACGGATTCGTCGATATTCTCGTCAATGATCCTTTCCTTCTGTTCGGGGCGCTGACGGTACACGGGAGCACCCATGTCGCCAGAGGCACGGAACGGACGGGAGTCGCGGTCGAAGCGCTTCTTGAAGGGGCGGTCGCCGAAGCTGCGGGGACGGCGCTCGCGGCTGAAACGGCCTTCGCCATCTTCACGACGGCGTCCGTCTTCGCGCAGGCCGCGCGGGCGGTCGCCACGGAAAGCGGGACGGTCACCACCCTTGAACACGGGGCGGTCTTCCCTGCGGAACGGACGGTCGCCGGCATTGGCTTCCGACCTCAAATCGTCGTCGCGGCGGGGACGGCGTTCGTCTTTCTTTTCGCTCACTCCGAACTTGCGGTTCAAAGTCATTCTTACTGTGCGCTTGTTTTCTTCGCTCATAATTTTTCCATCAGCTGTCTGGCGACGGATTCTCCGTCAATTTTCAATAGTTTGTACAGTTCCTTGATTTCGCCCTGCTCCACAAAATGGTCGGGCAGTCCGAAGCGGAACAACCTCTTGTCCGTAAGCCCGAAATCTTCGAGGAGTTCCGCCACCGCGGAGCCGTAGCCACCGATGCGCGTATTGTCTTCGAGCGTGACAATGACCTTGTGGCTTTCGAAAAGGCTGCGGTAGCATTCCTCATCCAGGGGCTTGATAATGCGCGCATCCACGAGCGTCGGGCTATACCCGTTCTGCTTCAGGACTTCAGCGGTCTTCTTGAGCTCGTTCGTCATGAAGCCCGCACCGAGCAGCAAGATATCCTTGCCTTGTTCGAGGACCTTCGGGAGCTTCGCATCGAACTCGCCCGTAGGTTCAACAAGCTTTTCGGCGAGGGCCGTCCCGCGCGGGTAGCGAATGGCGACAGGGCCTTCCATGTCGATGGAGGCCGTAATCATGTCGCGGAGCTCGTTCTCGTCGCTGGGCGCCATAATCATCATGCCAGGCACCGTGCGCAGGAACGACAGGTCGAACACGCCATGGTGCGTCGGGCCGTCGGCGCCGACCAGGCCGGCGCGGTCAAGCACAAAGACGACATGCAGGTTCTGGAGCGCCACGTCATGGATAATCTGGTCGTAGGCGCGCTGCATGAAGCTCGAATAGATGGCGACCACCGGAACCACGCCGTCACAGGCAAGCCCGGCGGCAAACGTCACCGCATGTTCCTCGGCAATCCCCACGTCGATAACGCGGTCGGGCAGTTCCTTCGCAACAATATCAAGACCGCAGCCCGTAGGCATGGCGGCCGTGATACCCATGATGCGGTTATCCTTCTTCGCAAGTTCCAGGAGCGTCTTGCCGAACACGCTCGTAAGCGATGGGTTCGGGCTACCCGGCGAAAGCGGGAGGCCGCTCTCAGGGTCGAACGGACCCGTGCCGTGGAACTTCGTCGGGTTCTTCTCGGCGGCGTCCATGCCGCGGCCCTTTTCCGTAAGCACGTGCACGATGCAGGGACCGGGCTGATTCTTGACCCTCTGGAGGATCATGATAAGTTCGTTGATGTCGTGACCGTCGATGGGGCCGAAGTAGCGTATGCCCATGTCCTCGAAGAAGGCGCCAGGCTTCACCGCGTTCTTCGCGGCAGATTCCACCTGCAAGAAGAGGTCGCGGAAACGGCTGCCGAGAATACCGGGCACGCGCTTCATCAGGCGATCCAGGTCCGAACGCATCTTGTTGTAGACCGGGTCCGAAATCACGCGGTTCAGATACTTGCTGAAGCCGCCCACGTTGGGCGCGATGCTCATCTTGTTGTCGTTTAAGATGATGGTCATCTTCTGCTTCGAGATACCCGCGTTGTTCAGGGCCTCGAAAGCCATGCCGCCCGTCATCGAGCCGTCGCCGATAACTGCGACCACGTTGTTGTTGCGCTCAAAATGGTTGCGCGCCACGGCAAAGCCGAGAGCCGCAGAAATCGAGGTCGTCGCATGGCCCGCGCCGAAGCAGTCGTACACGCTCTCGTTCCTCTTCAGGAATCCGGAGATGCCTCCCTGCTGGCGGAGCGTGGAGAACCGGTCATAGCGGCCCGTCAAGAGCTTGTGGACATAGGCCTGGTGCCCCACGTCCCAGACAATCTTGTCGTCCGGCGCGTTGAACACGTAGTGCAGCGCAAGCGTGAGTTCCACGACACCGAGGCTGGAAGCCAAATGGCCCCCGTGCTTGGACACCTGGCCGATAATGGTGCTACGGACCTGCGAAGCAAGCCTGTTGAGCTCTTCCAGGGAGCAGTGCTTGATATCCTCGGGAGACTTTACGTCTTTTAAATCCATTACTTAACCCGCGTAATGATGAAAGCCGCTATGGAACGGAGGATGGCGGTATCGCAGTCCAGCCGGTCCAGGGCACGGAGAGATTCTTCGTAGAGTTCGTGAGCACGTTCGCGGGACTTCTCGAGGCCCACGATGGAGGGGTAAGTCGCCTTGCCCTTCTCGATGTCGGAACCGGCATCCTTGCCGAGTTCCTCGGTCGTAGAGACAATGTCCAGGATGTCGTCGACGATCTGGAAAGCAAGCCCGATGGAGCGACCGTAGTCGCGGATTGCAGCGATGGACTTCTCGTCCGCACCGGCGAGCATGGCGCCGACCTGGAGGGAAGCCTCGATGAGGGCTGCCGTCTTGTGGTAATGGATGTAGTCCACGATCTCGAGGTCGACCGTCTTGCCTTCGCATTCGATGTCGGTCATCTCGCCGCCGATCATGCCGTAGGTACCAAGCAGGTGCGCGAGCGTCTCGATGGCCTTCGCGTTACCCGTCTTGCCCATGAGCTCGAAGGCCTGCACGCAGAGGGCATCGCCCGCCATGACGGCAGTCGCCTCGCCGAACTGCTTGTGCGACGTGGGCTTGCCACGGCGGTAGTCATCGTTGTCGACGCAGGGCAGGTCGTCGTGGATAAGGCTAAAGGTGTGGAGCATCTCGAGGGCGCTCGTCGCAAACCAGATGGAATCGCCCTTGCCGTGGAACATATCGAACGTGGCCTTCGCAAGGCCCGGACGCAGGCGCTTTCCGCCGGCAAACATGGAATAGCGCATGGCCTCGTGCAGACGGCACGGACGGTCGCTTACAGGAGGGAGGTGTTCGTCAAACTTTGCTTCCGCTTCCTTGGCAATGCGGGCGAGATAATCTTGCGCAACGGCAGATTCTTTTTCGAGATTTTCCATAGCCCAAAGATACTTAAAAAAGGGCGGCCAAACAATGGTCACGCCCTTCAAATATCAGAAAAAACAGATTAGAACAGTGCGCCGTAGAGGGTGACGTCGTCGATGTAGAACTCGGAGCCGTCCTGCACGAAGATGTGGAACTGCTTTACCCAGCTCTTGACGCCGCTCCACGAAGTGAAGCAGGATTCCGTCGTCGCGACACCCACACAGAGTTCCGCCGGGTTCACGCTGATGCGCTTCCAATCCTTGGAGAGCGAAATCCACTCGGTGGCTGCCTTCAGATTCTTGGTCGGGTCAACATAGTTCTCGAGCGAAAGCCTGATGTTGCCATTGCCCTTCGCGTAGAACACCACGGAATCAATCTCGGAGAACTTCATGTTGTGATCGAACGAGGTCCCCACCAGCGCCCAGGCATAATCGTCGTTCGCCAGCTTGTATGTGCCGTGGAATACGTTCGACTTGCGGGTCGAATCGTACACGATGCCTTCCTTCACGCTCTGCGCAGGCTTGATTTCGGTACCCTTCTTGAGGCTATCCGTATTCAGGTACCAGCCTTCGCCATCGCCCTCGAAATCCTGCATCACCTTCACCGGGTTCAGGAACTGCGTGCTGTTGGATTCCGCCACGGTATTCCATTCCGCATAGAGCTCGTTCAGGCTGTCGGCAGTAATGAAGTAGACGGAGAGGGAATCGTCCGCGGGCACGCTCGGGAGCACGTAGGCGCCCACGTCGTTCGTCTTCACGAGCACATCGAGGCCGTAGACACCCACCCAGAGGAACTCGTCAGCAGTACGGAGCGTTACTTTACTCGAAACAGAAGCGGTCGCCGAAAGATTGATAGTATCGAGATCCGGCAGGTCCTTGGCATCGTAGACCTTCGAGAACGCAAACCCGTCAGAAACAACCGTCAGGCGGTAATCGCCCTTCTCGGGCCATTCCATGGCAAACCTGCCATTCTCGTCGGTACGAATATCGGAATCCACCATCATGTTCTGGACAACGTAATCTTCGGCCTTCGCATCGGCGGCACGGAGGGCGACCGTCGCGTATGCGGCAGGAGAGCCATCCTTCTGGAGCACCACGACCTTGCCCTCGTCGGGGTCCGGAGTGCGGTAATCCTTCAGGGCAGACTCGCGGGGTTTCAGGTACACGGATTCCTCACCGAGATCCTTTGCGTAGTCGGCGTCCACAAAGTAGAGCTGCAGGGAATCGTTCGCCGGGAGCGCCGGGAACGCGAACCAGCCGTTCGAATCGGTCTTCACGAGCACGTCGGTACCGAGCACGCCGACCCAGACATTGGAATTGCCCTCGGGCACGTCGACGACACCCGCCATGAGGGCGGTCGCAAGGAGCTTCACCGTATCGGGAGAAGACTTGTCGTTCGATTCGTCGAAGTCGTCACGCGAAACGACCTTGGAGAACGCGACTCCGTCCGGGTGGACCACGGTCAGGCGGTACTTGCCCTCGGCAGGAATCTTCACCTCGAAGGCGCCCTTCTCGTCGGCGTAGCCATCGGCCACAACCAGGGCGTTCTCCTCGGCGGCCTCCGAAGCGCGGAAGTCGACCTTGCGGAGCGCGACGGACGCATAGGATGCGGGCTTGCCATCAATGAGCGCAAGACCGTTCGTCGTCTCGCTACCGGGGCCTTTCGTATATTCATCGGGCGCGGAAGAACAGAACCACCCCAAAAGGGCGATCGGCATTAGAAGAAGCAACTTTTTCATTTTTCCTTCTCCTGTAGTTTCTTCGCAAATCCAATCGGGAACAGCTGGACATTCAGCTGGAAGACCGTATCGTCGCCATCGCCTTCCTGGGACATGCGCAAAAGCTCGCTGCGGAACTCCTTGATCTTTTCGCGGATGAGCGCGATGTCGTCCATGTTGAAGGTCATCGTCACCGTGCTGATATCGCGCAGGGGCGGCGCATGGCGTTCGAGGGACTCGCCAGCAAGGCGGATGGTTTCCTTCTGGAACGTGCGCACGGCCTCGGAGCGCCAGTTTCCACCGGTGCTCACGAAGGTGTCGTTCACCTTCCAGTATCCATCCCTATCCCTCGAAATCATGTTCAAATCATACAAAAGTTTTACGGCGTTCTTCGCCTCCTCGACCGTAATCGGGGGCGTACAGCTCTCCGCAAGGCCCTCGAAGTCGTCCTTGAACTTGCAAATACCGATAATCGAGCGGATCGCGTTGCAGTACCAGTTGCGGTAGAACTCCAGTTCCTTCTTCGCAAGGCGCTTGAGCGGGATGCCCTTCAGGATCTGCATCTTCTCGTAATGGTTCAGGGCCTCGGCATCGGTCTTCGCACGGCCGAAACAAACCAGCTCCGTCCAGTAGGCGGTCTCCTTCTCGTCGAGCCCGAAGAACTCGGCCATCGGCTTCACGAGCGAAAGCGTCAGGTGGATCTTTCCCTGGGATACGCGAAGCAGGTTGCCCGGATCCGCACCGAGCTTCATCGCCATGTATCGCCAGGATATGACGCTCTTGCGCTGTTTGAAGTCATCAAAGGCGTCTCTAATCCATTCGCGGTAGTCTGTATATTCAAAGATCGGTTTCACAAAAAAATCCTTGTAAAATTCACTCGAAAGAACACCCGCAAAGTATTGTGGGCTAACAGATTAAAAATAAAACTCTGTAGCCCCAAAAGGTACCTATCCGGTTCAGTCTCCGTTGTGAAATTTTACAACGACATTTTCGGGTCCGGAACAGGTCGCCGTCCAGCGGCACTCCGGGGTCCCCTGGCCCGCAGGATTCCCGCAAAAACCTTCAAATTCGAGAATTTCGCCCTTCAGGTCGTAGTTTACCAGGTAGTCGATGACCTCGGACCTCGAGTCCAGGACCGCCTTCTCGCGCATCACTTTTGCGGTGACGGCAATCACACAGCCATCCTTCTCCGGGTGGTTCTCGGCCGCATCGGACAGGGCGTTCCACGTCAGCTGGATAGGCTTGAAATCGACTTCCGGCTCCTTGTGGGCGCAAGAGGCGAGCAGAAGCGACAACGCCGCAAGGGCAAAGGAGAGACGCGGGCACATAGGCTTATCGGTTCTGGCGCTTGTAGGTCGCGCTCGTGACGCGGTTGCGGCCGCCTTCCTTGGAGGCGTACAGTGCCTTGTCGGCGCGCTCGAACAGGCGCTTCGGGTCTTCGCCCGGCACCATCTCGGCAATGCCGAACGAGCAGGTGATGGTCTGCTGCTTGATGAGCTGGGCCTTCTCGATAGCGATGCGGAGCTTCTCGGCCAGGAACTGCGCGTTCTGGATGGGAGTGTCGCCGCAGAGGATGACGAATTCCTCGCCGCCCCAGCGCACCAGGCTGTCGCTGTTACGGATCTTGCCCTGGATGAGCTTCGAGAGGTTCACGAGCACCTCGTCGCCCACGCTGTGGCCGTAGGTGTCGTTCACTTCCTTGAAATGGTCGATGTCAAGCATCACGAACGAGACGGAGGAACCGTTCTTGTTGAGGTTCTCCTGTTCGCGCAACAGCACGCTACCGAAGCCGGCGCGGTTGAGGCAGCCCGTGAGCGGGTCCGTACGGCTGGACTTCTCGTATTCGCTCTTCTCGATTTCGAGGGCCTCGAGGTAGCGTTCAAGCTCTTCCTGGCGCTTCTTGTTGGCCGCGCGCTCGCGGTTGTAGTCGAAGAAGCGGATGACAAGGATGATAAGGAACGTGATGAACCAGACCGCGACGATGATAGTGACGAGGTCGGCCCAGGGAATCTTCTTGCCCTTGAAGCACAGGCCGCGGATTTCGAGCGTGCCGTAGCCGAGCGGGGCGTTCGTACCCGTCTGGATTTCGATAAGCGGGATGTTCGAGAGGTCGACGCGCGCCTTGTGGACGTTGATCTCGTTCTGAGCCACCCACCAGGACGCCACGCGGAATTCCTGGGGGACAAACACCGCCGGATAGGTCTCTTCGAGCGGGAAAAACTCTATTTCGTTGAACTTGAGCGAGCCCTCGTCGCCCTCGCGGTAGAAGTCAGCGTCGTAGCCGCGCAGGTAGAGGCGGACCGTTCCCTCGCCACGGGGCTTGATCCACACGAAGATGCTGTCGTACTTCGAGAAGTCGCGGCCCTTGGTCTTGCCGTCGCCCAGGAGGATCTTCACGCCCGCGTACGGGTAGGCATAGCCCTCCTTCAGCTCGTAGTCGACGATGATGGAAGAATCCGTGCGGGTAAGGGCCACGGCGGAGGCACCCCCGTCCGCGGAATCCGTCTCGGGAATCACGTAGGCATAGTCAGAAAGGTTCAGGAACGCGATATCGTCCAGGCCGTTCTTGTACGCGAACAGCGCAATGACTGTCGCAGCCAATAGGACGAAAATCAGGATGTTCATCCTGAACAGGGCGTATATTTTCTCCATGATTCTCGACATGTTCCTTCCTACCTATATGCCCTTCAAAAATAACATATTACCGATTTCCGAACCACCCCCCTATCGCGAAAGCCACCCGCCAAGGCGCCCGATAATGGGTCGGAGCGTGTTCGCGAGCTCCTTTTGCGACATTTCGCTCGGATGTCCGTGCAACGCGGTGTTCTCTGTGTAAACAACTTTATACTCAAGGTCGGTATGGCCCGCCGCCTTCTGCTCGTTGTAGATCGACTCGACGGCCGGAGTCATGGAATCGTTCGGCCATGTCTTCGTGGAGACGAGGAGGAACTTCACCCCGGGATGCAGGGCACGCAGTTTGTCCAGAAGTTTCGCGTACGCCGCCTTGAACTCGGATTCGTCCGCATAGGGAGGCTCGCCCTGGAAATCGTTGATGCCCACGAACACGACCACGACCTGCGGATGGAACTTGCCGAAGTCCCAGCGTTCGGGATCCTTCTCCTGTTCGGGAGCGCCCATCAGCGTGTATTCGTACAAACTAGAGAGGGTCCATTCGGGCACGATATTCGCGTAGTTGCGCACGAGCCCGCGGCCGCTCACGGCGTTCACCTGGTAGTCCGCCTTGTAGCCCTCCGCAAGCAAGAAGGCGTAGCTCTTGGAAGCGTTCGTCTTCTCGAACGGGGTTCCGTCTTCCGGGCCGTTCGCGTCGACGCCGTAGCCCACCGTAAAGGAGTCGCCGATAAACTCGATGCGGCGATTCGATGTCGTAGGCTTCTCGCCGAACGTGCCGCCCTTCCCGAGCGAGATTCCGCGGATGCAGATCTTGCCCGGATTGGATTCGCTCACCTTGAGAAGGCGGAACAGGTGCTGCTTGCCGTCCTTCGGGGCTACAAACTTTTCCTTCTTGCGGCCGTTCACCGTAATGTATTTCTGGGGCTTGCCGTCGATATAGAAACGGAACCGGGCCTCGCCCTCGATGTCGAACGACACATCCGGCGCCTTCGCGTTGAACGAGACCGATGCCGCGGGGGCACTCGCACAAAGGCATTCTTCACTGACGCTCCACCTTCCCTGCAGGAGCAGGGATTCTTCCTTGGGCATGGACGGACCTCCATAGGCAAGGGCGGCCACGGCAAGGGCCACCGGCAAAAACAACTTCGTATTCATGGGAAACAAAGTAGCAAGTTCAGGCGCACCTTCCGGGCGTTTTATATATTCTCCACATGCGAAAGCGCAAAAACGCATATGTTATCATCGCGGCTGTCACCCTCTACGGCATCCTTTCGGGGCTAGCCGCTGCGGGTGAGGCAGCGCCGGAAGGCGCCGGCGCCCCCCAGGTCGGGGCGCCCGCCCCCGGCTCCCCCGGGGACACCCTCACCCGCGAGGACAAGCGCATGGCATACCTCGTCTACAAGCTTCTCGACAAGAAGGGGAAAATAAAGGGCGCCAACATCAAGCGCGGCGCGAAGCTCTTCTACCAGAACTGCAGACCCTGCCACGGCGAAGACGGAAGGCGCATCAACTTCAACCCCACGGGCCAACCCGCCTTCATCGGGAACCGCGCACGCGAGGACATGCCCACTTTCTGGTACCAGATGAACTTCGGAGACGAAGACCGGAAGATGGAAGCCTACTACGACGAGATTTCTCTCGACGAGATGAAGGATATCGCAGGCTACGCGCAGACGCTTCCCTGACGGGGGCGGCTAGCCGTTCTTCTGCAGGACCTTGATTTCCTGGATAAACGAAAGCTGAAGCGGGAGCATGGAATCCGCCCCCTGTTCCTGGATATCCACGTTGAGCGGCGCACGCGCAAGGTGCAGCGCATGGACGGAGAACACAATCTCGCGTTCCTTCTCGGCACGCTTGGCGGGGTCTTTCACCTTCGCCGCGAGGTAGGTACCCGCCATCTTCGCGTAGCGCAAAACCTTGACCAGGTCGAAGGTGTCGAGCTTCTGGTAGACGCTCCCGTACTTCGTGGAGTTGAGCGCATGCTGCAGGGTCGCCTCGTCGATATCGTCCTTGAGCTCATAGTCGGGCTTGCCCGTCTCGGGCCAGGCGATACAGAAATCCTTGCGCCATTCTTCCGTCGGGGCGCGGTCGCGGATCTTCGCGGACAGGTCCACGAACGGGCTGTAGCCGAAGCTTTCGAGGATCTCGAAGGCCTTGTGTTCGCGCTTGGGATTCAGGATAAAGCCGTAGCCGGGGATGTATTCTTCCGTGCATTCCATGAAATGCGGGAAGCGGGCCAGTTCCGAAAGAATCTTCAGGTCATCGATCTTCAGCAAGCGCACCGTGCTCACGCGGGCGCCGTAGAACGAGGAATTCCATTCCCTGAAGGTCGAAAGCACGTTCTCGGGAGGCTTGACCCAGTTGAACAGCTGCTCCATGTCGGATTCGGGAATGCCGCTCTTGAGCCCCGCCAGGTAGCCATCCTTATCGAAGGTGAAGCAGAGGAAGGACTCGTCGTTCTTCACGCGGGCAAGGCAGGCGACAAGGAACAGCAGGTAGGGCGCCGTATCCGTGGACACCACCATGTCGAAGTTCGGGAGCATCGAGACGTTCCCTTCGGGCTGCGGGACGACGGAAGTCTCCATCCATTCCTTCCCGGCATCGCTTGCGACAATCGCCGAAACCTTGCCGGCCTGGAACTGGAACTTCACGAGTCCCAGGAGCCACAGCTCGCGGAGCGGACGCGGCAGGAATTCCCATGCGAGATGCTTGTTGGATTCCAGCACGCGGTAGGAGGGGTCCATGACCCAGAACAGATAGGCGGCCTCGGAAATGCTGCGGCCCTTGGCAAGCTCATTCAGCAGGTGCCTGCAATGCACGCCGTCGCCACGGAAACGCGCCTCGAGCCACCACGAAAGCACAAACTGACGCAAACGGAAACCGCTCGTCTTGAGGAATTCGCAGGCCTTCTCGGACGGATAAAGGAGGGAATTTTCCTGTTCGAGCCAGTCATTCTGCGTCAGGAAATTGAAGATAAGCGAAAGCTCGTTCTCGGCAGCCTTTTCCGAAATCTTCGTCGCGGCCACGAACGCGCTCGTGCAAATCTGGAAGCTGCGCCTGTGGAGCGTGCCGTTCGCGTTGATGCGCAGCTCGCCGCGCTTGGCCAGCGAAAGCACCATGCAGATATGCCAGTTCAGCAGGTTCCCGTAGTCCACGAGGTTGCGGTCGAGCCCGGCAGGTTCGTCCGCCTTGATCTCGAAGCACTTGTAGAAGTCGCTGAAGCCATGGTACACGGCGGCACCCGTGGCGTTGGACCTCCAGATAAGGAACTCCCTGCACATCGTAAGCAGGAACTTCCTCAGGTCCTTCTCCTTGCTCACGTGGACCGTCAGGCGGAGTTCGTTGAAGGTAAGTCCCCTCGATACGCTATGGTAGATCAGGTTCAGCGTACGGCGCTGCCACGGTTCCATCGCGGCAAATTTTTCGGCAGCGCGGTTCTTGTCGCTGAAATAGGACATCACCTCGGACTGGATAAGCGCATTGTTCAAAAGCCCCTTTTTGCCATACGCCTTCGCATGGACGTCGCGGAGCAGCGACTTGGACATACCGTCGAAATAACTAAAAAGGTCTAGCATCAAAAAAACCTAAACATCAAAAGAACACCCATCCCAAACAGAGCATTCAGGGGGATGCAAATTTAGAAAAATGGACGTAGGGTGTCAAGAAAGGATACTTCTTCGATAACCCGCGACTACACGAACTTCTTGATGTCGTCGACGCTGTTCGCCGTGACATGCCTCATGTTCCAGATGCGCGCGAACGTCTTGCCGTACGCTTCTGAAACGATGCGGTTGTCGAGGATGAGCACCTTGCCGGAATCGGCTTCCGAACGGAGCAGGCGGCCCAGACCCTGGCGCAGTTCCATGTACGCTTCGGGAATGTAGAAGTTCTTGAACACGTTCTCGCCCTTCGCCTTCATGTCGGCGGAGATGCCCGCGACCAGCGGTTCCGACGGGTTCGGGAACGGGAGCTTCGTAATGACCAGGAGCTTGAGCGCATCGCCCGGGAAGTCGACACCTTCCCACAGGCTCTGGCAGCCGAGAAGGCATGCGCCACGCGACTTGCGGAACATCGCCACGAGACCGTCGAGCGCGCCGTCCACATGCTGGCACAAGAGGAGTTTTCCCTTCGCGGCAAACACCGGCGCAAGCGCCGCCTGCGCCTTCATCATCGCGGAGATGCTCGTAAAGAGTACCATCGTGTTCTCTTCCACCTCGGGGAGCACCTGCACGAGCGCCGCGTTCATCGCGTCACCGAATTCAGGGAGCGAGGGCTTCGGCAGGTAGCGCGTGACCATGACGGTGCGCCGGGAGTCGCTATTGTAAGGTTCGTTGAACACCTTGAGGAACGGACGCTTGGGCTGGTCCGCGCCGACAAGGCCCATGCGCTGCGCGAAATACATGAGGTCGCCCTGCACGGCAAGCGTCGCCGACGTGAACGTCGCGGATTTCACCCAGGGGTAGAATTTCGACTTCCAGACATCGCCGGAATTCAGCGGGTAGGCGTGCATCTTGAGCGTGTGCGGATTGAACGGTTCTTCCAGGTAGAACACCCAGTCGCCGCGACCCGCCTTCACGAGGAACTCGAAATCGGACATGAAGCGTTTCAGTTCTTCCATGCGGCCGACCGCATCCTTGACGAGCCCTTCCATGCGCGGCGCACCGGAAACGAGGCCGAACAAGGATTCCGCGCGGCTCTTCGCGATCTCGAACTGGTCGATGACCGGTTTCGGGTCGGCCTCGTATTCGAGAAGGATGCCGTTTGCAAACGTGAAGCCGTTTTTCCCGGCCTTCTGCTTCGAAAGCTTCTTGCCGATCTTCATGAAGAAGCGGTGCAGGTTTTTTTCGGTCTCGGCGATATCGGCGATAAGCTGTTCGCACTCGCTGCGTGCCGCCTCGTTGGCTTCCGGGATGCGTGCGGAAATTTCCGAAAGCAGCCCGCCCACGCCTTCCTTGGGAGACACGAGCGTCTTTGCCACATTCCTGAACCCGAAGAAAGAAATCGTACGCCCGAAGCTCTGGTTGCTTATGTCGGGGAGCTTGTGCGCCTCGTCGAACACCACGTGCTCATACGAAGGCAGCAGCGCAAAATCGAGCGAGAGGTCGGCAAGGAAAAGCGAATGGTTGACAAGGAGCAGGTTCGCGGCCATGGCGCGGCGCTTCGCACCGAGCGCGGGGCACTTCGAATAGAAGGGGCACTTTTCGCCGGCGCAGGAGGAAGCGTTGCTCGAAAGCTTGGACCAGAGCACGCGATTGCGGGAATAGCTGAACGACGAGCACTCGCCCACTTCGCCGCTCTGCGTAGAGACGGCCCACGGCAATATCGCCATGAACGAGTCACGTTCGTCGGGCGCAAGGAGGGAGGCCGGAGCCTCGAGAATCTCGGAGAGCTTACGCAGGCAAAGGTAGTTATCGCGGCCCTTGAGGATAGCCGGTTTCAGCGCGCCATTGTAAAGGGGCATGATTGCCGGGATGTCGCGGTCCCACAGCTGGCTCTGCAGCGCATGGGTCGCCGTGCTGATGACGACACGTTCGCCCGTCACCGCCTTGTTCGCCGCCGACACGAGGTAGGCAAGCGACTTGCCCGAACCGGTCGGGGCCTCGAGCACGCAGAGGCCGCCCTTGTGCATATTGCGTTCCACGCACGATGCGTATTCCTGCTGGCCCGGGCGAACCTTGAACCCGTCGATAGTCCCCGAAAGGAGGCCGCCTTCCTTGAAGAACTCGCTCACGCGCGGAGCCTTCCCGGCCGGCAAGGACGATGCGGGCGGGACATCCGGAAGCGCGAACTGGGCCTGCGGCAATTCCCCCTTCTTTTCGAACAGGGGTTCCCAATCGGAGCCCTCGGCGATACGACCGAACGCGGCAAGAAGCCACGGGTCAAGCTTGCCGATCTTTTCGTAGGCCATCACGAACAGCTTTCCGCACGCATCCGCATCGGGAAGGGCGCGGTGGGCGCGGCTACGTTCAATCCCCAGTTCCTGCACGAGCGTATCGAGCCTGTGGTTGGGAACATCCTGGTAGGCAATTCTAGACAAAGTAAGGGAATCCCAGACGCGGACATTGTCGAAGGCAATCCCCACCTTCTTCATGGACTGCTTCAGAAATTTCGAATCGAAGTTCGCATTGTGCGCGACCAGCGGCAAGTCGCCGATGAACGAACAGATTTTCCCGGCAACGCCCGCGAAGTCTTCCGCAGTTTCGAGGTCGGCACGCGAAATTCCCGTCAGCGTCTCGATGAAGGGACGAAGCACGGCGGACGTCGGCTTGACCAGGCAATCCAGCGAATCGACCGGTGCGCCATTCTCGAACCGTACGAGCGCCACCTCGATGATTTCGTCCTTGTCAAACTCCAGTCCGGTCGTCTCCAAATCGACCGCGACAAATGAGGGTATCTTCTCCATCTTCTCTACCTCTTCTTTTCCGGGATCGCCGGCAAATTCGGCAACAGCTTGTTGATATCGTTTTCGCCATTGGCGACATGCACCGTATCGTTCGGGGCACGCCACGGCAATCCGTACCTGAACGGAGAAAGGGTCCCTCCATCGGGCACACGCTTTCCCCTCTCGGCATAGTAATAATCAATGAGATACTTGCCTTCGACAAGATTCTCGAATGCAAATGATCCGTCCTGGTTGCAACGGATATAATAGGGATACTTGTTTTCCGTCGCTATCAGACGGATGGTCACGCCCATATTCCCGTTCGGGATGCGGCCCTTGAGTTTCGCAAGTTTCAGCTTGGAGACCGTCTCGAACTTGAGCAGCTGCTGGTACTTGGTCTCGATGACCGTATCGCGCACGCCATTGCTGTCGGCCTTCGCAAGCGTCGTGTCCTTGTAGCCCTTCAAGAAGTTGATGGTCGCATCCGTAGGCCAGGGTTCCTTGGGGACGACCATGTAGCGTATCGGGTCCATGCGCTTCATCTCGACTTCGGACGTATCCTTGTTTATGACGATATGGAAAGTCTCGCTCAGCGAGTCGACAGGCTTGTTGTAGGCAACCACCAGCGTATCGCCCGGGAAGGCGACCTTCGTCCTCGAAAGCATCTTCGTCTTCGCAATCGAGGGCGCAAGCGTATCGGCAGGTTTCTCGACCCATTCCAGTTCCACTTCCGAATGGAGCGAATCGAGTTCACGGAAGAGGGAATCCTTCGCCGTCTTGCATGCGAACTTGTACGTCATCTCGGGAACCGGGATGGAATCGAAATAGAACTGCGGCTTTTCGGTTGAGGCGCCGAGGTACACCGCCGAGGGATTTACGGCCTTCCCGTCGGGATAAGTCAGCGTACAGTTCGAAAGGTCCGCAAACGCGGAATCGAAATAGAGCGACCTGGAGAAGGTCACTTCCAGGACATTCGCGTAAGGCTGGGTCGCAGAAACCATCTCGAGCCTGGAGGTATCCTGGTCCGAGAGGGGAACCCACAGCGTATCCTTGCTTTCGGGCGTCAGTTCCAGATCGTCCGTCCACACACCGGCAAGCTCCATCGACGGCTCGATTTTCTGGTTTCCGTTCAAGTCCACGAAGGCGACCACGCGGTAGCGGCCGGGCTTGAGCCCCGTCAGCTTGAAGTTGCCCGCGCTATCCGCACGCGTGAGGAACAGCGGCGGCTCCTTCGTGAGCATGGGCAGCGAATCCAGGGCCTTTGTCACCGTATCGCGGTACTTGTCGAGGTAGCGGTGCCCTTCACGCGAAGAACCCATCAAGAAAAGGCCGATACTCGGAAACATCTTCTTCTTCGCCATGGAATCGTTCACGAGAACGCGTCCCGTAAGCGAAAGCGAATCGATGTGGTCGCCCGTGGAAAACACCACTTGGAACGGCTGCGCAAGGGCATTGCCGTGCAGGTCCTTGATGCCGCCCGCAAAGGTGACCATATAGGTCGTTCCCGTGTCAAGAATCGCCCTGGACGTAAGTTCCAGCGTCTTCCCGCTGACCTCGAACTTCATCTTCTTCTCGATAGGTGGCGAGATGGAAACGGCGCTGCGCGGAATCGAGGCGTTGATCCACTCGTCGAATTCGAGCTTCACGTAAAGCTCCTCGGGGTGGTTCGTCGTATTCGGGGCCGGGTAAACCGCCGCCACGCGCGGAGGCAGCTTGTCCGCAGGGCCTCCCGAAGGTGCCACCTGGGTAGCACAAGCCCAAAGCCCGATGCAGGCAAGCAGCGAGACGAAGGCGAAGGCGTATGCGGAACGGCTAAACTTCATCAGTCAATCAAGGAAATAATCTTTCCGATTCTGGACCAGCGGATCCTGAACGGGATGCGCCACCAGGTAAACGGGTTCCCCAGGCTGAACGCCTGGTCGTCATTCTCGAAGGAGAAGTAGATGATAAACGCCTTCGCGCGGATATTCCGAAGCGTCACGAATCCCCAGTAACGGCTATCCGCGGAATTGTCGCGGTTGTCGCCCATCATGAAAAAGAGCGGCGTCTGCACGACGTAACGGTCAATCGGCTTCCCGTCCACCAGCAGGCGGCGGCGAATCTCGAAATGCGGCTGTGTCGAGGGTTCCACGAAGGCTTCGGCAGCACTAGTATCGGCGCCAGCGCTATCGGACACCGAGGAATCCACGGCGACGACGGGAGCATTCAGCATAGCCACGTTGCCTTCCAGGTCACGCAGCAGCGACCCCTCGAAACCGACATAGCTCACCAGGCGCGACATCGAGCCCTGCATCTCGGCCGGAATCGGGACAGGGATAAACCCAATCCCCGCAAAGCGGCGGAAGAACTCGAAATTCACCGAGCCCGTCACCGTATCGCCCCACACGGGCTTGCTGTCCGTCTTGGACTTCAGGCCTTCCATTGCCTGCAGGAGCATCCCGCGGTCCGTCTCCACGGGCAGATTGAAGTTCTCGAAGATGTAGTTGTTCGTCTCCGCGCCATCCTTCAACAGCGAGAGTTCGAGTTCCACATGGCTATCCGGATTTTCCTGCAGCACGATGGAACGAAGCCACCACAGCTTCTCGAGCGGAAGCGAATCCACGAACAGCGTATCGCCCACCGAGGGAACCACGAAACTTTCACGCTCGTCGCGCGGGGAATGCGTCCTGAACGACATCGTGAACTTGCCGCGCCCGGGAAGTTCCGTCTGTTCCTTGCCGTTGACAGAGAGGCGCCCCTGATGGACCGCCACCGTATCGCCGCTCACGGCCACACAGCGCTTGATATAGTCCTTCGGGCCATCCGCATAATGCACCAGGTGGGGCTTGCCCTTCTCCGGTTCATGGTCCCAGTAGTAGTTGCCGAACATGAGCGCGTTGAACAGGTGCGTATAGCGCGCGGGATTGTTGTCGGGGTATTCGGGTTCGCCGGGGTAACGGAAAATCACCACGTCGCCCGGCTTCGGCTCGGTATAACCCGGGAAATGCTGGTTAGTGAACGGAATCGGCGAACCGTACGTAAACTTGAGGCCCAGCAAAAAGTCGCCCGTATGGAGCGTATCTTCCATCGACCCGCTCGGAATCTGGAACGCCTGGATAACATACTGGATAACAACCAGCGCAAGCACCACCGGGACGACAATCTCGCGCAGGAACGATTTCAGGAATTTCTTTACCGAAAACTTCTTAGGAGGCTCTTCCATATCTTTCCATTCTTAGAGGTTGCGGACGCTCTTCACGAAATTCCTGCTCACGAGGATCTGCGTCCTGTCCTTGTCGCGCAACTGCACGACCAGGCGGCCCATGTCCGACTTGCGGATTTCGGCGATATAGTCGATCGCCACGAGATGCGCCCTGTGCACGCGCACGAACTGGCGCGGGTCGAGCTTCTTCTCGAGATCCACCAGCGGGGTGTCGATAATGTACTGGTTCGTGGGCGTGTAGACCGTCGTGTACTTTTCCTCGCTATGGAAACGGATAATCTCGTCCACGTTCACGAGCAAGATACGGTCGCCGATCTTCACCTGGATGCGCTGCAGGTAGGCATCGCCCTGGGCCATGAGCGAACGGAACTTCTCCCAGGAGAAGTCCGCGGGCATCTGCGAATTTTCCGCCACCGTGGAGAAGCGCTTCCGCAATTTTTCCATCGTGGCCTCGAGACGTTCGGGATCGACCGGCTTGAGCAGGTAATCCACCGTATTCTCCTCGTAGGCACGCAGGGCAAAATTCTCGTAGGCCGTCGTGAACACGATCAACGGCATATCGTCGTCCTCAATCTTCTTGAGCACCTCGAAAGCGTCCATGTCCGGCATCTGGATATCCAGGAACACCACATCGGGCATGAGCTCGCGGATCTTCGCTACCGCCTGAGCACCGGAACCGGCCTCGTCCATGATTTCCAAATCTTCCGGGTACTTTTCCAGGAGCGTACGCATACGCATACGTGCCAGGGGTTCATCATCTACAATCAAAGTTTTTGCGCGCATATTACTGCTCCGTTTTCACATTTTTCTGGGAAGGGCGATTCAGGATCCTGATAAGGTCGACCCTCACGCCGTTTTCATCCTCGTAAACTGTCCCCGCCCCCGTCAACAGCGAGAGCGTTCCCGACTTTTCCACCTGGAAATTCCAATGGGTCCCTTCCGAAAGGACCACGGCCACCTTTCCCGAATCGACAGAAAACCTGCCGGCAAGGGTATCCGTCTTCTCCGAATCCGTCAAAACGGTCTGCACCACCGACACGCTGCTGTCCTCAGCAAGCGTCATGCGAACCATGCGAACCTTGCAGTTGTCACACGGCAGGCGGCCGGTATAGAAGCCCACGACTCCCTCGGGGATTTCGACCTTGGGCAAATCCGGCAACGGGGCCGGTTCTTCCTTGTTGCAACCGGCTAGAAAAAGACCCATACAAAGGGTCGCAAGAACAATCCTTTTCATGGGCTACAATCTAACAAAATTAGAGCGGGCCGTGGGAAAAGACGATGCGGAAGCCAAGCGTCGGAGCCGTATAGAGCGGGTCCTTCTTTTCACGCACGTCGGGAGCGCAATCCTTGATGGGGTCGCTCCAACCGCCACCGCGCACGACGCGGGTAGATCCCTGGGACGGGCCCGCGTAATTGTCGGGCATATTTTTCGGGTAGGCTCCATACCAGTCGTTCACCCATTCGGCAACGTTTCCCGCCATGTCGTAGAGCCCGTAATTGTTCGGCGTATACTTCCCTACCTTCTCGGGGCCAGAAGTTTGTCCGTAATACGCATATTTGGATGCGACATCGACACCCCAGTAGTATGTCGTAGTGGTGCCTCCATGCGCGGTGAATTCCCACTCGCTTTCTGTCGGCAAGCGGAAGGCATCTATCCCGTACTTGATTTCGACATCCTTCAAAAAGTGTTCGCTGCCCATCGAGGAATAGACGTAGGCCGTATCGTAGCCCAAGCTCTTGGAAAGCTCATTGCAGAACAGGGCCGCATCGAACCAGGAGACATTCACCACCGGATAGTCATCTCCTGTACGCGGCTGGTCAGGCATGCTGCCCATCACATGCAAATACAATGCCTGGGTCACTTCCGTTACAAGAATATCGAACCCGTCAATAAACTTCCACTCAAGCATGTCGTAAAGCAAAGAATCGACCACCGTCCCACTGCTAGAGGATTCTTCAGCGGATGACCTCCCACCGCTCGACAAAGGCGCGCCACCGGAAGAATAGCCATTGTCACGTTCAGTCGGTTCGATTTCGACAGGCTCGCCGCCGGCGGTACAGGCGGAGAGGGAAGCGGCAAGCAGACCCGCAAGTGCTAGTTTGTACACAACCTTCATCATTTTCTGCCTTCAAATAACTACTTGATTACGCCCACGCGGTAAAGCTTCTGCTTTGTCTTCCCGCTCTTAAACTTCACCCTGAGCCGCGCCGTATACACGTCGGAACCGAGTTTCTTCAGGTCGAGGTGTTCGAACTGGTTTCGGCCCTGCTTCACGTCCGACATCTTGACCTTGAACACGCAGAGGCCCGTAATGTCGTAAAGCTCGAGCATCGCGTTTTCCGCCTCGGCGCCGATTTCGAAGCGGGCCTTCGCGACACCGCCGCGCACCGGGTTCGGGAACATGAAGAATTCGGTAATCTCGTCCTTCGCGGTCTGCTTTTCGACATCACCGAGCCTGGATGCGTCAAAGTATCCTATGCGCTCGTTGCCACCCGCCGGAAGCGTCCACGCAGCGTTGGATTCGGCAGCATCCTTGGATGCGCCCCGCAGACGGAATGCAGAGAGGCTGTTGCGGTGCAGGGCGTAGAGTTCGGGGCCCGCAGATTTTTTGCCCGGAACGGCATCGGCAACGAAGATGCTCATCGGGAAGACCGTCCCGAGCGTATCGTGGTCCTCGTAGCTGCCGGCCGCAAGCGGGAAGCCGTCGGTCACCGCCTTGCCCTTGCCCGTATAGGCATACACGAGACCGTCGCTGCTCGGCACCAGAATCTCGGGAGTATCGTCGCCCGTCACATCCACAAGAAGCGGGTCGCTCATGAATCCATACACGGGCGTACCGCGGGAAATCTTCACCGGGAAGCCAGCAACCGGGAGCCCGGTGCGGTCAAGCGCATACACGAGGTTGTCGCCCAGGAACACGATTTCGGGGTAACCGTCGCCGTTGATATCGCCAATCGCGATGCCGGAGGTTTCGTCCTTCAGGCCGCTCGTGCCACCGGCGCCGCGCTTGTAGTTCTTGGTCCAGACCGTTTCCAAACCCTTATTCGTTTCCTTAAGGACAGCTGTCGTCCCGCGGCTTCCAATAACAATGATCTCGTCCGTTCCATCGCGGTCCAGATCGGAGCAGGCCACCCTGAGCCTTTGCTTGTCGAGAGAGTTGACCGTCCAGCTACTCCATGCCGTCGTAAGTTCGGCGCCGGCCTTGGAATGGAAGGAATCCGATAAAAGGACGATATGACCATCGTCTCCCGCCAGAACAAAATTGTTCCCGTTCGGTCTAGCATCGTCCTTCGCAGGATCGCCACAGTAGGCCATATCACGGGCGACAAAATCATCCGACAACTTCTGCCATTGTCCATTCCGCCAAAGCTTGCCCTTGCTCGCAAACCAGGAATATCCCTTGAGAACCATCGGCCCCGCTGTCGCGGAATCGATGTCAATTTCCTGCTGCGTCGGAAGCCCACCCGCAAAACTCGTCTTCACGAGTTTGTCCGCATGCAGGCTGTACACATCCTTGCCATCGCTCGCCATGCCCACCAGCGGGCCGTAGCTTGCACCCACGCGGTATAGCGGCACTTCGCGCTCCGCACCGTCGCGGGTCAGCGACTTCTGCACAATCGCCGTATCGGCAGAGAACAGCGTATCGCCCAGCGCACTGAACGCCTGCAGGGTGCCGTCTTCGGCTCCCACCACGAGAATCTTCTCGCCCTCATTGTCGGGATCGTCTACGAACACCGCGCCACGCACCGCCGAATTCAGGCCAATCTCGCGCGGAAACATTCCACCCTCGATGCTCCCGTCGTCAACGCTGATAGTCACGCGGATTGTCGTCGCCGCATAGTTGATGACGCTGTCGCCCTGGAACGCGTTAGGCGTCTTTTCCTCGCGGGCATCCTTCGGCACGTCCACCGTAATCTTGATTCCGGTGTAGCCGCCCATGGAGGTCATCGTGTTCGCATAGCCCGTAGCGCCAATTTCCGTGACGGCCTTGAACTTCTGTTTCGAATCTTCGGCGGGCTCGCGCTTGTGCGGCAGCAAATCCGTACCGCTTCCGTAATCGTACGTATCCTCGCCAAGCGCATTCTTGAAGGTCTTGCCGATACTCAGGATCCCATCGGCCTCGACCATCGCGATGCCATACTGATGGTCGCGAAGCGTATCGCCGCCCCAGAAGTTCGCGATACCATACTGCAACGTCTCGCGCAGGTACCACTCGTTCACGCGCCACACCGCAATGCCGCTCGCAGGGAGGCCGGCATCGTAACTGCTCAGGCCAACGACAAGGCCCTTCGCCTTCTTCTTGTTCGGCTTGCACTTGCCCTTCACGCAGACGCTGTCCTCGAACACGAGGTTCAGGCTATCCACCGAAACCGTGCGGATGGTCGTATCGGAATCCGCATCGGAGGCTCCAAGAACAACGTCCACCGTGCCGTCCTTGTTCCAGCTGCGCTGGCGGTTTTCGATAAGCAGGTATTCGCTCGCGCTGAGCGGTACCTTCACGATTTCCGTACCCTTGCCCGATCCCGCCGCCGCGATATCGACCGTCACGGGCTTCCCCGCAACAGGGCGGACTTCCTTCACCTGCGACCAGCCCATGTAGGCACGTTCCCACGCCGCAGGCATCGAAGGCATGAACCCGTTGCCCGCATTGTAGCCCGCAAAATCCATCAGGTCGTAGTAACCGAGGCGGCTGATTCCCTTCACCGCGTCATACGTATTCGGGAGCCCGAGCTCACGCGCAATCTGGTTCACCACGATTCCGTTCACGCCCCAGTTGAGGCCATCCTGCGAGGCGGTCTCGCTCACCACCATCACCGAGCGCAACGTGTCGACCTTCGCGCCCGGAATGTAGATTCCCGTCGTCACGACGCTGTCGCCCGCCACGCTTTCCTCGCGAATCGGTTCTGCCGCCGCCGACTTCGCCGAATCGGGCAACAGGTATTCCCAGTAAATCCCGTTGATATAGAAATCCATGAAATCGCCCGGCGTGTCCGCACCCTTGGTGCCCATGCTTCCGCCATCCAGCAGGCTGCTTGCGCCCGCGTGGATAATCATGTAGGCACGCTTCACGTTCGGATTCTTCGAGAGCGGAATGCGGAACGGGCCCACATCCGAGGAATCCGCCGCAGCGGCAGCCACCGCATCATAGATAAATGTCAGATAATCGCGACTGCGGGCTTCGTCATATTCCGCAGTCTTTTCTCCCTTCATCTTGCTCGTGCGGTTATAGTCGATAATCTGCTTGCCGAGCGTATAGACCGAGAATCCGGTAGAGGGGTCAGGGAAGATGCGCGCCTTCACCACCAGCTTTCCGCCGCTCACCGCGTTGAAGTAGTTGTTCGCAAATTCAAAATGCTTGAGCCAGTACGAAGGCGTACCCCTGCGTCCCGGAGGATCGAGGCTGTAGGCATCCTTTTCCTTGGTGTCGGAATCGAACACTCCCGTTCCGGTCGTAAGCGAGTTGTCCGGGCCCTCTTCCTGGAACTGGACGCGCAGGGCGAACACCTCGAGCGTGTCCGCGGCAAAGCTGCCCGTCACAAAAACGAGTATACCCAAAAACAATGCAAATAGGGTCGCATTAAACTTCATAGCTACAATTTACAAAAAAGATCGGGCACCGCCCATACGCAAAGGGGGCTATTCCCCCACGGCCTTGTAGCTCCGGGGAACATTCAGGCGCCAGGTGCCGAAGCTAAAGGACTTCCCGTGCGTCACCTTCTTCAGGCGCATTTCCAGGAACTTCGCCCCGTCCCTTTCGAACAGGACGCGTTCGGCAAGGGTCCGGCCCTCGAAGGGCCTGTAGCCCATAAACTTCAACATCTCGGTCTTTCCGTCACGTCCCCTGCGCGTAATCCACTGCACCTGGCCATCCGCGACCGCATACGAGACCTTCATCCCGAGCGCATCCACGGCATCCACAATCTTCACGCCCGCAGAATCGCGCTCCTGTTCCACCTTCGCGCCCGGAGGTACGTAATCGCCGTTGAAGAATCCCGCCACCTGGTGAATGTTCACCATCGGAATCGACACATCCCCGAACAGCCCCACCATGTAGCCGCGGCCCTTCATATAGAGCTTCTCCGTCGGGAACACCATAGTCCATCCTTCGTCGGTCCAGAGCATCGACGCGACACCGATTCCCATCGGTCCGGTCATTTCCATGCGGTAACGCTTGCCGGGCACGGAGAACAGAACCGCATCCAGGCTCTGTTCCTTTCCCTTGTCATCGACCAGGTTCAGAACAAACTTCGCACGCAGGCTGTCGAGTTTTTCCTCTCCGGGAGTGCATGCAGCACTTGCCGTGCTATCCGCACCGGCAGCGCACTTTGCTGATTCCGGATCGGTCGCAGGCTTCTTGCCGGCACATCCGCCAAGCATGCACGCAAGGATTAAGCAGAGAATCCCGGGAACAAAAAAAGAGCGATAAAATGGAAGCATCGGCATCGGGCCCTACTTCCTTTTTCCCTTCAGGTACTCGAGGGCCGCAGGATGCTTGGGCGAAACCTTGAGCAGGCGGCGGAACGTCTTTGTCGCTTCGGCCTTCTTGCCGAGAGCCGCCTGTATGGACCCAAGGTGTTCCAGGTACTCGTCGTCTTCCAGGAAGCGTTCATCCTTTATCAGGAGGATCGTCGCAAGCGCTTCCTCGTACCGACCGAGGCGATAAAGACCCCAGGCCTTGGAATCGAGCACCGCGCTCTTCGGATCGTCGGGTTTCATCAGTTCGAGGGCGCGCACAACAAGCGCAAGTCCCTTTTCGGCATCGCCGGCAGACCGGTTCAGGTTCAGGAGCGTGTAGCCGTAGTAATTCAGCACCTCGGGAATATTCAAGGCCTTTAGGTGCGGCGACTTCAGGATAGATTCGAAAAGGGCGTAACTTTCATCGATGCGGTTCATGCGCTCCAGGTTCTTCGCCATGTCGAAACGGATATTCATGTTCAGGGAATCTTCGGCAACCATGCTTTCCCAGAACAACTGGGCCTTGAGGCGGGCCTCGCGCGCCGCCGCCATCTTCAAGGTATCCCCGCCGGACACTTCCTCGATCTTGCGCGCCTGCGTAATCAGCACATCGGCATAAGTCCGCTGGAAGTTACGGTAGTTGGCGAGCGCCCGCGCCTTCATGTTCTGCAGCTGGGCCGCATCCGACACGACACCCGGCAACGGCTGCCAGTTGCTCCAGACGCCAAGCATCGAATCGAGAAGGGCGTAAGCCGTCTCGTACTTGCCCACGCCGCCATAGACCAGCGCCAAGAACGACTTGCCATTGCCCGACGACAGGGAATCCGCACGCACCGCATAGGCGACCGCGCCGGTCGAATCCTTCGCATGCAGCGCCAGGGCCGCGAGCGTCCGACTTGCCTGCACCTGGTACGTCTTGTCGCGGGAAAGGCCACCGAGCGAACTTTCGAGATGGACTCGCGCGCTGTCCGGTTCGTCATTCATGAACTCGTACATTCCCAGGTGGTAGAACAGTTCCGGCACGCGGACCCCGTCCGTATAATACTTCTTCTTCAAGAAGGCAAGGATTTCCTTCTTGTCGGCATTCACGAAGGTCAAAAGCGAAATATCGATAATCATGCCGTCCCCGTCCGTCGAAGAAGTGATGGTGTCGGCAATGGCACGGGCATCGGCAAAGCGTCTCTGCGCCATCAGGGCATGGACCATCGCAGCGAGCTTGCGCTTGTCGCCGGTGACATCGTAGGCCTTCTCGAAGAGGTCGACCAACGCGGAATCTTTTTTCAGTTCCAGGAGCAGGGCAATCTGCCTGTCAAGGAGAGTCTGGATATAATGGGTCTGCGGCAAAAGGATATCGTAGACGCGGACAAGCTCTTCCTTGTCCTTCACCGCCTCCAGAAAAAGGCTGTAATCGTACAGGAGCGTCATGTCCTGGCTTTTCGAGGAGTCGAGTGCCAAGACAAAGTACTTGCGCGCAGAATCAGCAATGCCCTCCCGGACATAGAGCTTGGCCAAAAATTCGTATTGGCTCGCAAGCTGCTTACCGGGAAGCGCACTTGCCCGCTTGGCCATCACGAAGGCCGCAGAATCCTCCCCGGCGGCAAACAGGCGCTGGGCAACGCCAAAAGCCAGGAAGCGGTTTCCCGGATCCGCCTTGGAAGCCACGAACCACATGGAATCCGCCTCGGCGCGAAGGCCGCGGCTCTCCATATCCAATGCATGGATAAACGCCAGATGCGCAAGATCCAGGTCCTGTTCCGGAACCGTGGTATCTGCCACCGGTGCCGCCTCGCTGGCCGGCGCCGGTGCGGGTACAACCTCCGCCTTCTTCGCAGGAGCGGAACTGCACGCGGCCAAGGCAGCGCACAGAACGGCAACAACGAATTTGACGGCGGACTTCATAGGCACTAATCTACTATGATAAAGTCAATCTTGGTATCGGGCTTCAGGTAATCGCCTTCTTTCGGGGCAGTCTCCAGGACTGTACCCGGACGCTCCCCGTTCTCGCCCTTCACACGCTTGATCTTGCCCACCTGGAAGCCAAGCTTTTCGAGCTTCGGATAGACATCATCCATGACCTCGCCCTCGAAGGACGGAAGCATCACCTTGCCTGTCGTGACGCCAGCCGATATGACGACCTTCACCGTATCGCCCATGCGCACGACGTTGCCCGCCATCGGTTCGGTGCGGATAACCACTCCGCGGGGAATGCTCGCATGCGCGCCCTTCACGATTTCGCCCTGCACGAGGCCCGCACGGGTAAGGGTGATTTCGGCCTGCTTCTGGCTCTTGCCGCGCAGGTCGGGAATTTCCACCTCGCGGACGCCGAGGCTCTTCGTGAGCTTCACCGTGCGGCCGAGCTTTGCGACGCGGCCGGCGGCAGGCATCTGCACGAGCACCATGCCCGCAGGAACCTGGACGCTGTAGCGGCCTTCCTCGAGCCATTCGCACTTGAAGCCCGCAGAATCGAGCGTCTTCTCCACGGTGGCGGAATCGAGCCCTTCCAGGTTAGGCACTACACCCGTCGAAGCGAAGTGCCCCGAAAAAACGGGCAGCGCAATCTTATCCACCACAAAGGCAAGGACAATCACCAAGACAACCCAGACCAAGATGGCCTTCACGATGGAGGCCTTCTTGAGCCAGGAAATTATTTTATTCAAAATGGATTTTAGTTTGCTCATACTAGAACTGGCAGGCCGTGCCAGGCCCGACGCACCACTCCCCTGCGGCCGTCAGATTGGCACAAGCGACTAAACTCTAACCTTTGGTTGCCTTTTCCTGCAAAGCGCTTTCGTCGAAGATGACGATGTCCTTGCCGGTCATGGCAATCGCGTTCGTCTTCACCAAGAGCGAGCAGATGCGGCTCACGGTCTCGCGGGTCGTACCCGACATGTCGGCCAGCTGCTGCTGCGTGGGGCGGTTGTGGATGACCGTCACCATGTTGCCGTTGTCGGTGTGGATGCGCACGCCGCGTTCTTCCATGAGGTTGAGGAGCGTACCCGCCACGCGCCCGCTCACGGACATCGTGGACAAGGACCCGATCTGGCGGTTCGCCTTACGCAGGCGCTTGCTGAGCTCGCTCAGGAGGCCCATCGCAATCTCGGGAGACTGGCGGATGAGCTGCAGGAAGGACTCGCGGTGGATGATGAGCATCTGCGCGTCGGTCACGGTGCGCACCGAGGCAGACCTCGGCTCGCCGTCGATGAGCGACATTTCGCCGAAGAAGTCACCACGTTCCAAGAAACTGAGGATGGTCTCGCGCCCATCGACGCCGGTCATGTAGACCTGCACCGAGCCCGACGCGATAAGGTAAAGAGCCTGCACCGAGTCGTCGCCTTCGAGCACCACCGTTTCGTCACGGTTGAACTTCTGGGACACAACCAGGTTGGCGAGCATCCCTATCTGCTCTTCGCTTAGTTCAGAGAAAAGCTCTACGCCCTTCAGCAATCCGAGAATAGTAGCATCCACCATCTTAATTCTCCTGTCTTAAGTTTAAAGTCCCGTTAAAGTCCCAACCCCTTGGCAAGGCCGGCATCGATAACAATACTCTGGTCGCGCTTGGCGCCAATAGAAATCATACCAATTTTTACGTCAACAAGTTCGGCCATGCGCTGTAAATACTTCTTTGCGTTCTCCGGGAGCTCGTCGTAGCTGCGGCACTTGGTGGTGTCGCACTTCCAGCCGGGCATTTCCTCGTACACCGGAGTGCAGCGGCCCACCTTCGACAGCTGGTTCGGGATGAAGTCGAGCTTCTCGCCGTCGCATTCGTAGTGGGTGCAGATCTTCACCGTGTCGAAGGTGTCGAGCACGTCGAGCTTGGTGATGGCGAGGTGCGTGAGGCCGTTCACGACGGTCGCCTTGCGGACAACCGGGGCGTCGAACCAGCCGCAACGACGGTTGCGGCCCGTGGTGGCGCCATATTCGTTACCGATCTTACGGAGCGTGTCGCCCGTCTCGTCCAGGAGTTCCGTCGGGAAGGGACCGTTACCCACACGGGTCGTGTACGCCTTCACCACGCCCCAGACCTCATCCAAGGCCGTAGGTCCGATGCCGGCACCGCAACTTGCGTAGCCCGCGACCGTGTTGCTCGAGGTCACGAACGGGTAGGTACCCTGGTCCACGTCGAGGATAGTGCCCTGGGCACCCTCGAACACGAGGCGCTTGCCGGCCTTCACGGCCTTGTAGAGCATCTCGCTCACGTCGGTGACGAACGGCTTGATCCTCTGGCCGAGCTCGAGGTAGTCCTTGATGACCACTTCGGGGTCAATCGCCGGGACGTCGTACATCACGGTAAATTCTTCGTTGTGGACCTTGGCCATCGCCTCGACGCGGGGGCGCAGTTCGCGCTCGTCCATGAGGTCACCCACGCGAACACCGATGCGGTTCACCTTGTCGCTGTAGCAGGGGCCGATACCGCGGCCCGTGGTGCCGATGGCAGCCTTGCCCGCCTTCTTTTCCTTCGCCTTGTCGAGCGTGGAGTGGTACGGGAGCACCACATGGGCGTTGTTCGCAATGAACAGGCGGCCTTCGGGGTTGATGCCCTTCGTGTGCAGGTCGGCAATCTCGGCGAGCGTCTGGATAGGGTCGAGCACGACACCGTTACCGATGACGCAAATCTTGTCCTTGTGCATGATGCCCGAGGGAATCAGGTGGAACACGAACTTTTGGTCGCCCACCTCGACGGTGTGGCCCGCGTTCGCGCCGCCCTGGAAACGCACGATAATATCCGCATCGAGCGTCAAGAAATCAACAACCTTCGCCTTACCTTCATCGCCCCACTGGGAGCCGATAACAACACGATTTGCCATATATCCTTCATTTTTGAGACCCGGAACATAGCCTTGGCGGGCCGCCCGCGGGTCGATTGCTGTTAAAACGCGAAATTGCAACGCGGGGAACTTCCCTGCGCCCTTTTTCGCTTTAAAGATAAAAAAGTGGTTTTAAATTGGGGGCGGGCGGCACGCTCGCGGAGCATCAAAATCGGCAATTTCACTTATTTATACGCCCCATTAAAGTTTCGACAGCCTCTCCAAATGGAAATGAAGCCCACGAGAGTCACCGTGAGGGTTTTGTACCTATAAACGACCCAAAACCAGTCCTCCTATAGGTACCATCAAAGGCGTCTTTTCGCATGCGTACCTATAAAGCACCAACCATTCATCTTTTTATAGGTGCATTTTCAGAAAATTTCTTACAAACTAATCAACCATCTTCTGCACAGCGAACAAAACATACCTATAAAACCAACATACAACCGACCCTTATAGGTACATTCACAAGAAAACGCATCCGTCCCATGCCATTTTGTCTTCTTGCGTACCGATAAACAGCAGCAAACACATCGTTTTATAGGTACGATGTTCCAAAATCGATCCTATTTTTGTACGCATAATTAGGAAAACAGGAAACAACTGTTTGCAAAATGAATCGCAAATGCAAAAAAACTTCCCTTTTGCATTTTTCGTTTGTATATTACGCACAAAAAAGAGGGGTATATGCAAACACCAACATCATCCAACAACGTATCTGACTCCATAATCGAAATGGCGCAAGAAAGGCTGGCATATTTACGCGAACTGCTTCCACGTGTAGAAAAGACAAAGAATGTTTCAGGCAATCTCCGCATAGACAAATGTAAACGTTCTTTCCAATATTACATCATCACCACGCCGGGTGATACGAAAGGCACATACCTCCCGCGCAAAGACATCCGCAAGGCAAAGGCAATCGCCCAGCGGGACTACAACGCGGCTGCGGCGACAATCCTCAAAAGGGACATCGCGACCATCGACAAATTCCTCGCGGCATTCCACCCGAAGGAACTCGACGGTGCCTTCACCGGGCTGCACCCTGGACGCCGCGCGCTCGTTGTACCCGTCCGCGAACCCGACGAAGATTTCATCGCACGATGGCGACATCTCCCCTACACCGGCAAGCCGTTCGAAATCAACGCGCCCGAGCTCTACACCGCAAGCGGTGTCCGCGTCCGTTCGAAATCCGAGGTCATCATCGCGGACGCCCTCGACCGTGCAGGCATCCCCTACCGCTACGAATACCCCACGAGCGTCAAAGGCTGGGGCACGCTCTACCCGGACTTCACCTGCCTCAATAGTCGTGACCGCAAAGAAATCATCTGGGAGCACTTCGGCCTGATGGGCGACCCCGACTACACCGAGAACGTCATCCAGAAAATTGCGCACTACGCCGCCAGCGGGTACATCCTCGGCAAGAACCTCATCGCGACATTCGAAAATGGAACCTCTCCGCTCTCCGTAAAACAGGTGCAGGGCTACATCAAGGCGTTTTTGGGGTAATTCCAACCACATGAAAAAAAAGTACACCCCTCCTATAAATTTTTATGTATATTATGGTTAGATACATACTTTAAGAGATTGCTCTTATTCTCGAATCTGAAATCTGGTAAATTTCTACAACTCGAGAGAATAGGACAAGCACTCGCACCCCATGGGTGTGGGACGTGTTTGTACTTTTCCACGAGTAAGGTTTACCAGAACCGCAGATTCGGTAAGTGCAAAGGCGATTCCACACTTTTTTCGTCTTTACACCGAATATGGCCATCTCTTACATCAAGGAGATGGATATGAAACAGCATGCCTACATTCTGACCCTGTCCGTTGCAGCGGCACTCGCCACACTGAGCGCCTGCGGCGACGATTCCTCGACAGGCAACCATGCGGAAGAACCCGAAAACGCCGTTCCCATGGATTCGGTCGCGACAGACGATGACCTCCCGAGCTGCACCGAGAAGCGCCAGGAGTCAGTCGCATTCGTCGAAGACGATTCCTCTATCCGCATCTGCCTCGACGAAAAATGGGAAGAGGCCGAAAGCGTCGCCGCGACACGGGAAGACCTACCCAACTGCTCCGACAAGCGCAAAGGCGTCTCTGCCTACGTTCTCGACGAGCACGGGTTCCTGACATGCACCGATGGCCGCTGGAAATCCGATTCAAAGGAACCGGAATCATCCGAAGCGAAATCCAGTTCTTCCAAGAAGACGGACAAGTCCAGTTCGTCCGGCGAAAAGAACAGCTCCGGAAGCGAGAAAGTTTCTTCGGCAAAGGACGAATCCTCCAGTTCCGCCGAAGCGAAGAGCTCTTCTTCTGATAAAGAAGCGAAATCCAGCAGTTCCTCGAAAGGAACGTCCGCAAAGAATTCGCTGACGGCGACAATCTATGATACCGATGCAACGTTGCACCCCGCTTTCTCGTGTTATCAATGGAATCCTGGGGCAGCAGCCAGCGAAGGTTGCCAAACTGGCGCCCAGGGAACAGATTCCAAGATTGCCATAAAAGCCGCTACTGACTGTTCCGGCATAATTCAAGGAATAGTCGAAACGACTCTTGATTCCGACATGAAGCCCGTACTCACCGAAGCTGGCGAAAAGTGCTTTATTGAAGACAAGTTCTTCAACCAGTTGTTCAACTATACAGAAGGAGTCAACGAAGCGGTCGCCTGGGAAATGCCATTCCCAAAGAATGACAACGGGATATGGATGTTCAATTCGGACTCCACCATTGACGGAACCAAAATCGGAGGGTTCTTCCCCATCGAAAACACAACGGACGACGACATCTTGACTGTCGGAGGCAAGAAGCTGGGACCGTTGGCAGATGCCAGGACAAAGAGGGATAGCGAATCTCCGTACTTTATAAATGACAGCGTTGACTTCTATCACTACTGCAACACTTTCGGTTGGACAAGCGGAACGGATTGCAACGGCGGATTTGACGCGTTAAACTACGTTCAAGAATTTTGGGACTGGAGCATATACCCTCAAGGACATTGGGAAGCCCCCCGCAACCATCACTTCTGCATGGAAATCCACGGGACGTTTACCTATTCCGACACGCTGGAAGCAGGCTTCTCCGCCTCGGGCGACCAGTGGGTCTTTATCGGGAACAAACTCGCGGTGGATAACGGCGGCACGCACGTGAACGCTCCGGGATTTGTCCAAATGAAAGAACTGAACAAGACCTACAGTTCGTTCATGAAAGAGGGCGAGAAATACCCGATTGACGTATTCTTCTGCGCACGTCGCACAAGCCTGAGCGACTTCAGCATGTGGACAAACTTCCCGATAACGCAGGAATAGAAAAAGAGGCTCGCAAAAGCCTCCTTTCGATAAAACGCCCCAGCAAGGGGCGTTCTTTTTTTGAAATCCGCGACGCTCGCCTTACGGCACTTCAACGCTATCCAGAATCTTCTGCACGACGGTTTCGGCAGAGACTTCTTCCGCTTCGGCCTCGTAGCTGAGGATAATGCGGTGACGGAGCACTTCCATAGCGACAGCCTTCACATCTTCCGGCGTCACGTAGGCGCGGCCCTGAATGAACGCATGGGCCTTCGAAGCCTGGGCAAGGCCAATAGAAGCACGCGGAGAGGCGCCCACTTCCACAAAGCCAACCAGTTCGCTACGCTTGATGCTGCCCGGATCGCGGGTCGCAAGCACGAGGTTCACGATGTATTCGCGCACGCGTTCGTCCACGTACACCTGCTTCACCAGCTGGCGGGCGGCAAGGATATCTTCCTTCGTGGCGACAGCCTGCGGCTGACGGAGTCCCGCACCGGCAACGGCATCCAAAATCTTCATTTCGTCGGCCTTGTTCGGGTAGCTGACCTTCACCTTCAACAGGAAACGGTCCACCTGGGCTTCGGGCAGCGGGTACGTACCTTCCTGCTCAATCGGGTTCTGCGTGGCAAGCACCAGGAACGGCTCATCGAGCTTGAACGTCTCGTCACCGATGGTGATATGGCGTTCCTGCATGGCTTCGAGCAAGGCGCTCTGCACCTTCGACGGAGCACGGTTAATTTCGTCAGCGAGCACGAGGTTCGTGAAGAGCGGGCCCTTGCGAGTCTCGAACTTCGCTTCCTTCGCGTTGTAAATCGTGGTACCCAGCAAGTCGGCCGGCAACAGGTCGGGAGTGAACTGGATGCGCTTAAAGTCGAGCGACACGGCATCGGCAAAAGCCTTCACCGCGGTCGTCTTGGCAAGGCCCGGCAAGCCTTCCAGCAGCACGTGACCGTCGGCCAAAATACCCGTCAAAATGCTTTCCACCAGAGCCTTCTGGCCAATCACCGTCCCTTCCACTTCACGCAGCAAGTTCATGCAAAAAGCGCTCTGCTGGCGCACCTTTTCCGAAAGTTCCTGAATATCCATTTAGTTAACCTCTATGATTTTTACGGACATTAAAATACAAAAATTGCCCCGAAAAAAGCAAATTCTCCCCTTTTAAGTTACATTTATTGCAAAATATGGCACATTTTACCGAAAAAGATCTCAAAATTTACGAGGAAAAAATC